>Ga0307982_1004210_pt1 | contig 11386 bp, 4 predicted proteins | sample OrgLakmetagen989_FD_201847 | JGI IMG/M metagenome (GOLD analysis project Ga0307982, IMG submission 201847) | Saline water microbial communities from Organic Lake, Antarctica - #989 | ecosystem: Environmental > Aquatic > Non-marine Saline and Alkaline > Saline | place: Antarctica: Organic Lake... | reverse complement strand
GATGTGGAACATCACTGAGGTTTTCAACTTCAGTATCACAGCAATGAGTGAAGTGTAATTGTTTTTTTTACTGTCTAACGAGATCGTATAACGAGGCAACATAGTTCGTTACCCTTGAGGACTTTGACTCGGGCAAAGTCGATAAACTTCGGATAGGCTAGTGTTTTTGTCGCAGGACTCATCTCATAGACTTCTCCTTTAGCAACGCGTGGATTAAAACCGAGCTATCAGCTATTTCAAAATGCAGCTCCTAGCCTTCCTGGCCAGCGTAGCGAGTTTGATTTCCGCAGGATTGTTCGTTAGAGGAACTCCAAGCGTGGCTCTTGACGCGAATAATAATTTACCGCAGGGTCCACGTGTCGTCTTCATTGCACGAACCGAAAACGATTTACATCACAGTGGCTCCTTTGAGCACCGCGGCATCTGAAAATGCTGAAGCGCTTAATGCCTCCACCATGCCATGCGCCAATGTGACAGGCGACTTCGACGTGTACATCCACGTAAAGTTTCTGTGCTCCCGTGCGCTCGAGTTCTCGGAGCGGCGTGGGCACGTTCTCGACGTTATTGACGAGCCGAACGATAAGCATTTAAAGGATGCTCGGCTGCATGCAGTCATTTTCGCGAGTGATTGGGACTTGAGGCGGCGTTGTTCTCTGCCGATCTGCGTGGCGATTCCGCACCACTACAACCTGCCGTGTGTGCCCAGCACCAATAAGACCACGCGGGTGGGAGTCGTTGGGACTGTGTTTTTCCGCGAGAATCGCTTGGCCCTCGAGAATGAATTGTCACTGCCAAATGAAACGCTTTTTGGGGAATCGAATGGCAAGCCCTGCGATTTCTTTGGTCGTCTTCGCATTGCGCTTGCCTGGCATCCCACGCCAGAGGAGGCGGACCACACAATTGGGATTCGTCAAAGGGAGAAGCCGGCAGAACGCTTTACAAACCCCGTCGTGCTTGGCATCCCTACTTTTGGCTACCGGGGCTATCCTTCTTACGCCGAATACGACCCCGAGGGACACTTCCTGTGCGACAATGTAAAATGCCTGCGCGAAGGCATTCGAAAGGTAGACAACGGGCAGTTGCGCTCCGAGTTCGCTGCTTTGCGTGCGCGCGTCATGGATGACGTGTCATTGCAGGCTAATGCCCGTCGGTACCGCGCTTTGATAGAGAGCGTAACCGCACTTGTCAATGGGCAAGCGCGGTCGAACGGAACAGCGCCAATGCGCCAATGGCGTGTAGCGGATCCTGGCCTTCAGCTTCTCTGAATTCATAGCTGTGGTATGGTAAATAGTTATTGGATTTGTAGAGCAAGTGCATCAACAAGGCTCAAGGCATTCACATCTATCAACATTCACTTCGGTGTCGTTGACTGAGGCAACTGATATTATATTCCTCTTCGCGGATGGGCTTTCACAATTGCTTCTTCATCAACCGGACTATTGACTATAGGCTATAAGACCAAGGACTTTAGACTTCATGGGTTTGGGTGTATATACTTAGGGATGTAAGGGGTTTGGGTGTATACGCAGTACATGTTGGTATATGGCATATAGGGAGAAGCCTGAATTATGGATTGGATTATCGAAAATACAAAAAAAATCGAATCGATTCGTAAAATTAAATTAAATAAATAATACAGGACTTCTTCGTGATTTAATTCAAAAGACATTTAAAGAAATCAAATTTAGTGCAGTTATTTTTTCGTGATTTGTTTCAGCTGTCAGCAGTCTGAAGTCAGAAGCCATGAGTTGGCCGTTGCGCTGCTTGATTTTCGACCACGTAATCTTTCCAGGCAGGCCGATCAAGACACGCAGAGGCCCATTTGGCGAGCGCTGGCCGCTCCTGGTATAGGAGGACCAAGAATAGAAGGAGGTAGGAAGTATTTAGAAAAATTAAAGAAAAAAAAAAAACGTTAAGGTTAGAAATATTCAAGGAGAAAGATAAGTAGAAAATTGGAAATAACGAAGAAATGCAGATTTAAGATTATGATAAATACAAACAAGCAAACATGCCTTGTTCCTCTGTTCCAATAATTTTACCGCAAGCGGGTCGGAAAGGCCAGCCGGCTCGAAAAGCGCAAAGTAAGGGAGAAACGTGAGGTCAGCTAATGTGAAAGTGGACCCTACGAGATAGGCTTGCGTGGTCTCAAGCTGGCTGTTCATCAAGTCGAGAGTGGGCATTAGTTCAAGCTTTTTCGCGGCGCACATGGCCTATAAGATTGAATTGAAACAAAGAGGAGGGCGTACATGGCATTAGATGAACTGCAAGGAGCACCCAAAATGCAACACGGCGAGCACATTAATTCTTCAATTTTTCTTCTATAAAAAATCAACACAACGCAAAATCACATGCCTCGTAAATGCCCTAGTTATGACCTCATCAGAGGTGTGCTTGGGGTTACTGCGCGGTTTCAAAATGCGATCCACGAAGATGAGCGTCCACGCCGCTTGAAAATAAGAATACTCGATGCTGATCCATTGGTCGATGAGGGCTGTCGTGCGAGCGCACTGCGCATTCGGGAATGAGTACACGAATAACACAATAGAGGCGTGCATATCAATGTCGTAGACTGCAAAAATCGATTCCAAATTGGAAAAGAATACATGCACGTACTCTATGAAGGCTGGCCATCCATTCTCGCATACTCACGCAGCGGGAAAACAATGCACATGGTGCCGGCAAGTCGTCATGCCTACAGTTAATGGTGCGTCCACACGTATACCTTAGCTTTGCCAGGATACAATTTGCTGCCCTCCGAGACGTGCTTCATGATTGCGCGCGATTCAAACAACCGAAAGTCGTCTTCCTGCCAAACCGGCACCTGTGGTTGTAGTGGCACTCGGGTACTTCAGGCAGTGTCGAGTCTAGTATTTAGAACGCGGTAAACTGACATTCAATTTTTCCAGAAATAGAAAAAGAGTACAGACTAGCGACCATGAGGAGAACGCAAAAGCAGCTGTAGAACAAATGCATCTTGCCTAATCATCAAATTATGAAGAACACTGTCCTCGCGAATTGAGTAAATGCCCTTCGAATTATATACATTAATACCTTGCCGTACGGCTGAATTCGGAGGTACTCTGGCGCCTTGTGCTCTTGCTTGACCAAATCGATGTTTTGAAACGCGTACTCGCCTTGTGCGGACAGAGAGATGGCGAAGCAAGGGAGTAAACTTTCGACACTAATACAAATCAGGAATGCTTAACGAATTCCCTGTTACTAAACCACTCTCCTTCCTTCGTTCGATTCAGTCCACAGACGAGTTATCAGCGGTGAAAGGCTGACCTTTCCCAGAAGTCAACTCACCTCCTGTTTCTTCCAGGGCCATGATCACTTTGCGGCTACATGTAGTACCGCACGACGCATACAGCTTGCCCCTGTATGAAGCAGTGACATAAAGGATTGTGGCAATATATTTGCCTTCATTTCGTTCCCCTTAGTTTTGCTTTGGACAAGGGGCTCAACTGAAATAGCTTTTCGTAGGCGTCCTACTAAAGCTACGAATTGAGTTATCCTAGATGTAGCATCACAAGTACTAATGATACAATTTACCTTGCAGGCACGAAGGCCGCCTGAGATTGTAGTCCTTCCTTTTTCGATGACCTAGCGGCAGCTCCAATGAGATACTCAGAGCCGACGTGCCACAGCAGCGGCGCCACCATGGCAGCAACGATCAGCGCTATGGCGTGCTCTGTTACTGAGACAAGAGTAATCACGCGTGCAACCATGTTAGCGACGAGAAACGCACGCGAAGGCTTCCACATGAGAGCTCCTACAAGATCCTATGATGCTTCGTAAAACCTGAAGTGAAAGTCCTACAAAAAGGTATTACCAAAAGCAATAGCACTATCAACCGCTGCGCCGCCGAAAACTTTACTTAACCAGAAGATCAAGCCCACTCGACCTACGGTTGAGTTGCTCATAGTTCACGTCGCGATCGTGCGTCGCAGGTCTACTCAAAATATTATGGTTCTACGGTTAGTGCATGAGTTGCATTTTTGTACCAAAACAAACGTGCACGATGATGAGAGTGCTGCACCAATGAGAATTCACGACAGATCTCAAGATACCGCACTTTCTTCCCGAGATCGGAAGATCTGAAGCATTCTCTCGGAAAGTGCTCAAGAAGATCCTGTGCCATGCCATGACCAGAACGCAAATAAGAGGCATTACCCAGCGTTTCAGCCGACGCAATCGCCGCATTGAGTCCAGTCACGTAAAATGTTTCAATGTTAAGTATATGTATTTGGAAAGTCTATTTTGGAATTTAGTGATTTTTAGGCCTCTCCAACCTATCCTACTTATAACCCTCCTGGGCGCTGGATTTTCTCGCCCGAAGTGTTCTGATCATCAGCTTATTACTTTTGTCAATTATTTCTTGCTCCCATATTCCAGAGCAGTCGTCATAAATCATCAAAACTACCTAAATTTAAGCTGGAATGCGGCGATATTTGAAAAAGCACGTCCGCTCAGGCGGTGATGCTCCATCTCAAACTGAAATCAAGACTTCGTCCAATGTTGGGGTGAAGTTGCCTTGCGGGGTCTGCTTGGACGAATTCTCTCAAGAAGTTCTACGCAACAAATTGTGTGGAGAAGTTTGCAGTGAAAACTACGCATGCCGCGACTGGTCAGAGCCACCTTTTTGAATAACGTGAATTTGTCTCCGCCTGACTTGCCATCTCTGCTATGCTACAGTAGTGGTTCGCTCATCTACTTTTCGTGTTGGTCTGTATCGTTGCCTTTTTTATGTCTGTAGCCTCAAGTCACATTTTGAGCACTTAGTTTGGGACGGGATCGAGGGCGCGTGCGGGCCAGCCAAGTGCCCATTTCATCCGAAGCGCGTAACAGCTTTCCAGCATTGGTCCTCCCTCGTAGACCCCGCTGTTACGGAAACGGTAAATCGAGGCGATGAGAAGACATCAACGATGCATTCGACAAAAGTATTGTCTAGTAACTGCGTGTCTTTTACATGTCCTTTTTGAGGTGTTTCTTGCCTTTTCGTAATCAACCTCTCGCTTGTTGCGTGTGTATTGGCTTTTTGCTTCTGTGCTTCTTAGGTCCGCCGAAGGGCCAAAAATGTGCTGTCGTTGCAGTGCAGTTCTTGCCACTCACGCAAAGATTTGGCAGTCCCGGAAACGATGCGCCTCACTGAGCCTGTAGGCACTCCAGCGGAACTTGCAGCATTTGATGAGTCAGTGCTCGGCCCTTTTGTGCGACCTCGATTCAACGATCAAGTTCCGACCAGCACGGCAGGTGCTGCGATGAGCGAGGGGAAGGAGGCTTATGGGAGTGACGTCATTCCCCCTGCAGGTGACGATGTCACTGCAATCAATGGAAACAACAATGGTGAAGCTGCGTCCGACAAAAGTGCGCCCAGTGTAAGCGCTACTGACGGAAGCGCAACAGCAGGTATAGCAACTGGCGTGGCTGCGCTTGCAGCCGTCCGAGCAGCGTACATGGAGGGTTCAATGTCGGCATCGGAGTTCCTTCTCGCATTGGAAGTAGACTTGCTGCTTCCTAGAAGCTTGACCAAGAGCCAGTCGGATGGTCGACCATGCCTTGCCATGCTCGCTATACTTCATTCTTTGGTGCGCTTGCCCTGTAAATATTTGTCTTCTTGTTGTCAATTGAGCTCTCCTCTGACTTAATCTCCTACCACTGCGCGTCACCTTTGACGACTTTACTTGCGCTATGCATCATGCTCTATCTTTATTCAGGGAGGCGATCCCGAACGTGAAGCTTCCTTGCATGCAGCCTATCTCCGTAAATTTCCCGACTGTGTAACCCTGTGCTGCCGGAAACGGCACTGCTTCCGGTGCCACATCAAAGGTTTCCATGACGGAATAACATGCGAGCAATATCAAGCCAGCCGAGCCACGGTACACCTATCTGCTTCATGTAGATGCCATCTGTTTTGCTTGCTCTTTTTGTTCTTGGTGTCGTAAATTATACGCTTTGAAGTCAACAACTGATACTCTTGATGTTGAATACATAAATTAATGAATACTTCATTGATATTACACTTGAAATGTAGCATCCATTGAATACTGTGTGTGATGTGTATGGGTCTTCTCCACAAAGGTGGAGGATGTGTTGCCGTGCCCGGCATGCGGACTTCAACTCACCAAGGGCGACGGTTGCGCGTCTGTGAATTGTGTTTGCGGGAAGAGCTTCAATTGGGACTCGGAGCTGAATAAGGTGACTTTTATTTTTGTCTTTTCTCGTGTTAAGTCCATATTTTTATTGTCAATTAATAATTCAACCTATCTTTCTTGTACGTGTGCCAGATGCGAAAGGCGCTTGCTTTCGCGTTTGAATCTGAGGTTCTCGGTTTTCAACCATCGACTATGTTGTCGGCTTCGTCGTCTGCAGAAAGCCAAGCTTACTTCGGGCGCCTCGCAGCCCTTGTGGTGCATTTCAATGGTGGCGTTCAGCCTCCTTATTTGTTAGTGCAGCCGCTGAGATCACTGCCTGCACCGATTAAGCTTTCATGGCCGCCAGTTGTCGTTACTCCATCAACACAGCCGCCTTTGCTGCAAGCACGGCCTCACTCAACCTCTTTCGACGACGCCTCTTTGCCCTCTGCTTCACCTGCTAGCTCAGTGACTGCTATAGCAGCAGGAGCTGCCGATGCGGAAGCTCCCGCACCTGCAGAACAGACCGATCCAGCGGGTTCTGTGGTGCGAGCGTCAGCCTGGGGGTCTGTGAACGCTGGGCCTATGAAGAAAGCACGGACTGTGCTCTTTCAAGACATCTTAGCTCGTTGGCTGCCTCTTGGGACCCAGCCTCAAGTCACCACTTCTCTAATCGCCTCGACGTTACCGGCGTTGCCACCAACTTCACCTGCATGGGACGTTGCCTTTGGGAGTGATGTGCTCTACCCTGAGGCACCGGGCGCAAGGCAATTAATAGTAACCGCATGGTTTACAGAAAAGGGAACTGATGTAGCAGCTACAGCGCAACAGCAACAAGAAGAACGTCGTGCTGCTGCCTGGGCTAGTATTACTTCTCCCAAATTCGGTATTGAATTGTCTGAAGGTGGCTCAGCAGCGGCTGCTGCAGCTGCGCAGGCAGCGTGGGTCTACAGTGACGATCGTAGTGCTCGATTCGGAGCTGCTTTCAAGCGCACTGGTTTTGGTAGCGGAAACCACGCCCTCGTAAGTAACACAAGTGACAGCTTTAATGCGGAAGCAACGAACAGGACTTGCAACGAAAAGGAGACACAAGTGTGGGTGCGTGCGCGCGCTGCGTGGATAAAACTTCACTCTGCTGAGTATTCAGCAGCAAAAGCACGAGCTCCAATTCAACTAGCAGAAGCATGGATGGCTTTGCACGGTGGTTCAGAAGCACGAGCGGCAGCAGCTGCTGTTGATTTGCTTGACTCGGAGGTAAATTGCTGCTTTAATGAACATATGCTTTACTTTCCTCGCTACTCTTACTTTGTAAAATTGTTGAAGTATATAATCTGCTGCATGTGTAGTTGGAAGATACTCCCGAAAGATTGATGAGCTTATATTAGTCTCATTTCATCGTGATACATTGGAATGAGTCGCCTCAAATCTTCATTTATAGGCTGACGGCGGGCGCCTCCCTGGTGACACACACGCTGCTCTCTTTCGCGCTTGGTCTATCGCCAACCCTAACGCCATCAATTTGGAGCGTATGAATCGTTTCGCAGCTCTCGCTGCACGCAGCCTGGACATTAAGCACAAGCAGCACCAAAAGTATAATGTAGCTAACAGCAGTGACCGTTTCCTGCACAGCGCCGTGCTATCGATTGCTGTTGACGTTGTGGCGGGTTTAGTTTTTGTGGGCAGCGAGGCATGGACTGCAGCTGATTGGAGCAACTGCCGTGCTTGGGCAATAATGCACGCAGAAGATGTAAAGATTGAGAAAGCGCGCCGTTGGGCTGTTGTTATTTGTGCTGCTCAAGCTCCCGTTGTAGCTGAAATCAATGAGGCCGCTGCAGCGGTAGAGATCGCAGAATCTGCTGCTGCTGCTGCTGCTGAAGAGAAGTTACTGGTCGATGAAGGCTCAAGACAAGGTCAAAGTACACGCATCAGTGGGAGCGATAACAAGGTTGATGGCAGCAGCAACGGAGACCATCAAGAGCTTCTGCCCGCAATTCGTCGTGATGTAACCATTCGTCGCAACGAGGATGATTCGAACCCGATGGGTGCTATCACATCGTCGCCTGGCTGCGCTTTTGTATCTGACCCTGTTGAGGCTACAGTGGACGAAGAACTCGGTTTGCGCCCACACCCGAATATCTTGTTGATCCACGACGAGCAGCCGCCTAACGAGGTTGAAGAGAGAGCTGCGCTCGAAGCTTACCTGCTCGCTTTCCGAGACATGCATGCTGCTCGTTTGACCGTTGCGCGAGCGATGCGCTTTCAAGCAGTCGCGCTGGTGCATCACGCCACTCTCAAGCTTGGGTATTCTAACGCTGCTGCACTGGCATATGCGGCTTCCTGGTTGCCCTTGGGTAGTACGGTACGCGAACGTACTGAAGCAGAAGCTCAGGCGGCTTTTATTGCGGAAGGCGAAGAAACAAAGGCAAAAGCTGAAGCTGCCGATCGAGCAGAAACGGCAATGATTGAGACGTCAAAGATTACGCCAAAAATTATGGGTGCATTGCCGTCCAAGTACGTCAATATGCTTCGGGTTCAAGTACCACGTGGAGCTGTGGCGGTGTGCATGCTAAACGAAGGATGCGATCCTGCTTTGCTTGATTCTGTGCTGCCGCCACAGACAGCAGCAGAGGCCATGCGCGGCATAGAAAAGCAATTGAAACTGAGATTACCTGCGTACACGGCTGGGCCAGTGCCTCCAGAAGCTGAAGCAGCATGGGCTGTGCTTTCAAATGTGGTCATGAAGTCAATGGCAGCAACAGCTGCGGAGGCAGCATCGGCAATTCAGCAAAAAGAAGCTGAAGTAGGCTCAACAATGAAAGTTGCTGCTGCCGCTGAGACATGTGCATCGATGGTTCATCAGCGTTGTGTGGAATGCTGTGTGGATATTGATGTCAAGGAAAAGAGTGTGGCGCCTTCCTCAGAGGGTGCTATCATTCCCTGGGGTACTAAGGAAAAAGCATTGCGGGCGGCATGGGAGGCAGTGCAGGAAGTATCTCAAGAGAATGCATCGACGACAGCACCGGCCACTGCACCAGCCACGACAACAGGAACTTTCAACAGCGGGCGCCGACAAGAAATTCTTAGCGCACTCCGAAACCATAGCGCTGCACCAAAACCGCCACCGTGTCTAGAACTTGCCATGGCAAAGGAGCAGGCTCGCCGCTGGGTTGCCTTGCATTCTTTTTTGGGCGAGAATGCTGCCATCAACGTGGAAAACAATAGTGGTGAGGACGAGGTAATCGCCGCCAATGCTGGCGTTTTGGTGGCAGTAGAAGCGGCGGTGGACGCACAGTTGAGCCTAGATGCATTGTCAATGTCCATGCCAACGTCTTCGACCTCTTCTTCGAGAAACTATGAAGTCAACCGAAGTCGTCATCCTGGTAGTTTCATCGGCCGTGGCATCATGAGTGGTGCCTCAGCACCTGGAGGAGGAGTTCGTGCGGAGAGACGAGCAGAGGTTGACTCAGCCTACACCGCACCGCAACGACTCTATTTGGCTGCCTTCAAAGAGCACTGGCCTCGGATTGAAAGTCGTATGGCGCAGTGCCGCGCTCATCGCTGGGAAGTGCTCGCTGCACAAGTGTACCGCCGTGATGAATGCCACAGCACTCAAAGCATTATTCCTGTTGCATGGTCAGAGGCTGTTCAGGCTCGTGCGAGTGCTTCTGCTGCTTCGGGTGCGACAACTCGACCGTCTTCTGGATTATCGGCAGCGGCAGCGCTCGCAGTAGACTCTACATGTGCAGCTCCAGAAAACGCCTGGGCTTGGGCTGAAGCATGGTGTCTGCCTCGTGGTCATAGTGGCATTAATCTCGCAGCAACTGCTGTTGCAGCAAGTGCAAATGCTGATGCAGACATTGAAGGCGCCAAAATGCCAGCTGAAGCTGCCGCAGAGATCTCAGCAACTTCAAATTCTGGTACAAGTTCGGTGCATGGCAGGCAATTGCAACAGGCGGAAGCTCGTTCGTATCTGGCAGCATGGCGCTCTCAGTCACCAGAAGCGGCTGCTGCAGAGGCTCGGGAAAAAGTTGCAAGGCTGTGTGCTTTCGCGTGGTCACTTCAAAAGCACCAGAATCCTTTTGGAGCTGCCCCCGATCGCAACAATGGTGCCCCCAGACGTGCCCTTACAAGTGCATACGGAAGAAATGACCTAACAGGCGACATGGAGGCAACATTGGCGAGCTTTCACTTTTATGGAAACAATGAAATAACTACCGAGGAAGATTGTTCGCGCAGCTCAGCAGCAGTAAGTGCTACGCACGAAGGGGAAGAATGGTCTTGCGGAGCGTGCACGCTTATCAACCCTATTCTGGCCTTGGACTGCAGACTCTGCATGACTACCAGGCCAACACCCGTAGTGCCATCTCCACCGCTCAAGTTTCAAGTTTCGAAGCTACCACGGCCAGCTGGAGTGACGAAATCGTCAGCGAAAGCTGCTGATGGAGCAGATGCGTCAACTTTGGATGTCGATCCGTGGCTGGCTGCATCGGATGAGCGAGACGCAGCAGTGGTGGCAGCAGCACTCGATTTAGAAGAAGACTTGCTCCAAGCTCGATGCCAGGCACTAGTAGAAGCAACAAAAAGGGCGCCTGGAAATGAAGTTCTTGGCTGCCCTTCGGTGGTTGCAGCAAGTATGGAATCGTTTTCAATCGTTTCAGCCGATGCGCTTGCGCGAGAAGTGGAGTTGTGCCTAGCAGTCTGGCGATTGGCACACCCAGCGGGCACAAATGGTGCAGCAGAAGCTATTGAGCGCGGCCGCAAGAACCGGGAATCCGAAAGAACAGCACAATTTGAAGCTGGAATTAGAGCATCATTGACAGCGGCAAGATGCATATGTGACAGCCACGGCAATGCAGACAACGACTTCGATGAATACAGCAGTGGCAGCAGCACCGGCTACAAGGACCATGTAAGCGCTGGTAATGCTGGCACTTTTTCGAATGTAGCCGGTTCCTTGGTGAGAAATGCTGCCGTTATGGAGGTTGCGGGGACAACAGCGGCTGAGGTGGTCGCACTCCATGGCGGCGCACATCTTCTCCCTTCCATCGTACCGCAATCTTATCGCAGCGTCAGCAGCAACAGTGTCAAGGACGACAGTTGCAGCAGTAGTGCTGATAGTGGCGCCTGTGATTTCGCACGTGATAAGAGCTCTTTTGGAGGAGGAGGAGGAGAAGGTGGAGGAGGCGACGGCATGATTACCGCTTCTGCTATAGAGGCACAGCAGCTCTTGCAAGATACGTACAGTTTGAATG
>Ga0307982_1004208_pt1 | contig 11386 bp, 17 predicted proteins | sample OrgLakmetagen989_FD_201847 | JGI IMG/M metagenome (GOLD analysis project Ga0307982, IMG submission 201847) | Saline water microbial communities from Organic Lake, Antarctica - #989 | ecosystem: Environmental > Aquatic > Non-marine Saline and Alkaline > Saline | place: Antarctica: Organic Lake... | reverse complement strand
GCGGGCGTGGGATATTGTTGCTAGCACCATTTTGAAACGCCTGAGAAGTATTCGCGCAGACAGCTGCTAAAGTGGTTATGTTCTTAGGCTATAACGAAGCAACAAAGCTACCTCCATTTTGTGGTTTTGAGTGCGCGAAAAAAATGTTGCGGCGCCAAAATTGATCCGTTGGGGTTTCGGAAATGGCCTATTCGGTGGTCGTCGGCGAGCTTTAGCACAGACAGCATAGCACCACTGGAGAAGAACGATATCGCGGGCTCTACGAGCTCCGTGGCTGCTTTAGACAGTAGATTACAGTTTCTGAAAACTCAGCTCTAGTGGACAGTCATGAAATCTAACGAGAAAGGAGTGAATCCACCCCAAGGCGAAGTGCCAGTAGCTTCAGAAAAATCTCAACACATAGGTACATTACAAAAGCCAAATCTTGACGATTTGTGGTCCGTAGCCTATCTCCCGGGATCCAAGGTGTGAACTATACAATAGGAATAGCACATTTCCTTGGCTTGCCTAGTGTTTTAGCTCGTGGATACAATTTTGCATACTTTCTATTGTACTGAAGTAACAAACCGTTCACTTTTCGATGCTTCTGATGCTTCAAAAAGAGCATCCTAGGGAAGCTACGCGGTGGCCTAGTTCTCCTTTGTCTCTCTCTGAGCTGGAGTTTCGGTGCTTTAGGGCCGTTTGCTGCTCTAGGACTACTTTATCGCGGGCGAGGTTAGAATTTCATCTTTTTACCGAACATGTTCAGTATTTCCTTGATTCCTTTCTAATCTTTGCGTTTGAATTTACTGCAAATTAAATCCTGAAGTTTGGTATTTCTTGCTTCTAGATGGCAGTGACCCGAGCGCTCTCGTGCTGGGCACTTTGCTTGGCGTCCTTCTCGCGTGGCCGTTCGTGGTGCTCGTGAAACCCTGGCCTTTAGCAGCGCAGTTTTGGTTGAGCGCCGCACAATACTTTGACGGCGGGTAAGACGAAGTAATAGAGGAAATGGAAAGCCTGCATAGTTAGGACTCTTCTGAAATTAAAAAGGAGATAGGCCATAGGTGTCACACCAGCAGGCTAACATTGATACGAGGTCCTGCCTGTTGTCTGGGAGCAATAACTGCTTTATTTTGAAATGGTTGAAAATTCAAACTTCTCTTCTGCATGCACCTTGTTTTTGCAAGATGCTCGATGATCTTTGAAAAGCGAACGCCGAACGACAACTCGGTGCCAACGATGCAATGCTACCACCCGCACGGGTACAAAATAACATCCACAACATCTAGCTTAGCTAGGCTAGTTAGCTACGAGCGTCTTTAGCTTGCGGCTCCTTCTACTCATCAATTATTGTTCGTTACGGTTCTAGAAGATTTGTGTGTGAAGAGAACTGGTCTTTTTTTTCATTGCGATGTCTGAAGATTGAGTTGAACTCGATTGAATTTGTGCTGTTTTGAATGTTTTAGGATTTTCACTTTGGGCCTCATTCTCAACTCCGGCGTGCGCTTTTCTGCGGCCGCGCACGAGCATGGGTACGTGTACTTTTCTTCATTTCGAAGAATTTTTAGTTGTTCTTGCTATTGTCGTTGTAAAAAAAATAGATCTGTGGTGCACCTCTTCGATTCTAGCTAGCTGAGTTATCGTTTTGGCTGAGTTTTAGCTAGCTGGATTGTCATGTTGCTGTCATCAACTACCGTTTTCTTGCATCGGTATTTTAACCCAGGTCCTCCCTGTGGCAACACTACTGCGGCAGCACCGGCCCGGCGCCTTTCGTGGGATTGGCCGCAGAGCAACTCGTGCAAACGCCCGTGTTTCGACACATCATGGTGCGCATGTGTGCTGACAGTGGTGTTGCATTGGTGGGGCTGGATCTCGTATGTAGACAAGTGTTTTAATCAACTTTTCTTATGTTTTTTTCCAACCTCCTCGGTCTTTTTCTTTGTTTGACTGCTTTGTTGATCTCTCCGTGCGTGTGTGTACATGCTGCTTCCTTCCTCCTTCTTGCACATGTACTACAAGGTGTTCTGGACGGGGAACATCGAGTCCGCCGGCAAAGCACACATGGTGAAGAAAATGAAGCAAGGGCAGAGTTTTGGCTTGATGCCGGGGGGGTTTCATGAACTGAATTTGTTTGAGACCAACAAAGAGCGGGTCTATGTGAAGAAACAAGGCTTCATCAAGTACGCGCTGCAGTACGGGTACGATAATTTATCGCGGAAGTGTGGCCTGATTTGTTTAATCACGCAAACAATAAAACTGCTCGCATACGATGTTTTGCATTATTCTCCAGTGTCGTAAGTAGGATCTTAGATATTGTACTAGCTCTACCACTTTGTAATCGTGCCTTCGTTCATTATTTAATGCTGATGATGGATCTGGTCTTATACCTTTTGCACACATGTTAAGGTACCAAGTCGTTCCCGCGTACACTTTCGGGGAAAGTTCCACTTTTTGGACACTGCCCGGGTGGGAGAAGTTCAAAGAAAGAGCGGCGGATCTCGGCGTGCCTGCCATCCTCCTGACAGGTGCAAGCATGCAAATGAGTGCGTGTTGCAGAAAAACCCAAAAGAAATAGTGGTATCTCTATTGGAAATATATGGAGATTTGTTGGTAGTGTGCGGGTAGTGATTTCGGGGTTTTTCTGCTACAGTGCGCTCCTTAAAAAATGTCTTTTTTGCGCACGTCTCTGAGTACACGTAGTTATATGCCTGCCTACGCCTGTACTGCATTTTAGCGTTATCGATTCTGTGCCTTTTTTTGGCCTTATGGCCAGATAACTAATGAGTACTGTGTGTTGATTGCACAGGCCCTGTGTTGATGGTGCCCTTTTTGGCTCTGTTGCCCTTCGGTAATGGCGGTCTGCACACAGTGCACGGCACCGGCCGGGTGTTTCCGAAAATTGCCGAGCCGACGGCTGCACAAGTGCAGGAATATCACCAATGGTATGGAGAGTGCGTGTGCACCGCTGATACATTACAGCTCATATTTCCTCTCGTTCGATCCTTTTTTGCATGTCATCGTCTATGTTTTCGGCGCGCATTACGCATTATCATCGCATTTACACGCGCATGTTTTTACTCGTACTGTAGATGTGACTCATTTGGTTGACCGCTCAACCTCTATGCTGCTTCTTGGGTTGATTCATAGGTACATAACCGAATTAGAAGCTCTTTATGAGCGGCACAAAAGCCGTTTTGGTGTCACTGCAAAACTCGACATTTTGAAGTGATTATGGTGCAATGTTTTCAAATATTACTCTGATTCCGCTTCCTCAGTGCGAATATATGTTTAATTTATCAACGACTTTCTTTTGATCAGTGTTTCGTTGCTATGTGTTCAGAGCCAGGAGTAGACATGAGACCCAATGGCTCACTGAATTTAATTATATTAAACCCCTTGAATGGGGAGTTGAGATCACAGCTACTTTTCGGAGTGTATTTAACGAACGCGGAATGGATTTCTGAGTCATTTGTATTCATAACCATTCCGAGTTACTGGCATTTGAGAAAAGCCGAATTCGAATTCCAGGTAGGAAATGGCAATACACAGTGGTAAAAGAAGTGAGAGCCGAAAGGTCGTAGAAGTCAAGAAGACAAAAGAATCTTCTATCCTCTTCCTTCTTTCCAGGCTTCTCGGTGGTATATTTTTTGTTCTAGATCCAGGATACGATATTTCCGGTTAAATTCTACTAAGCACAAACACAGGCCATACAGCAAGGAAAGCAGCATTGTTGATAATTAACAATGCACAAAGATCAAGAATCCTCCTATCATCCCTATCGAGTACGTGGGTGCCTCTACTGCCGACTATCTTAATATTACAAATGTTAATGTTCAGCTGGCTGAGGTGCAGAAACCAAGAAACCCCATAAGGCGTCTGTTTTTTTGTTGGGGTTTTCTTTAGCGCAATGAGTATGCACCGGATCTTCTGCATAGCCGAAGTGTGTAAAAAAACGGATAACCGGCGGTTTTCTTGGTTACTGCTGGGGTGTTTGGTTATTCAAAACCCGGCACTCGCTGGCTCGAAAGAATTTGGGAAGACACCTACGAGGCGTCTTTTGTGTTCGTCACAAATCGACTTGTCTTTCTGCCATCAAGCAGAGCCAATTCTGGTGAAATTGTCACCTGTTGAACCTTCTTCTTTAGCACCCTTCTCTTGTCTGTTTTCTTCTACCAATTCGTTATCCTGCCCGGCCTGTCTGGGCCCGGATGATTGCTCTGCAGCTGTGATATACCTATTGATACATATACACGATAAAAACAAAGGAAAAGTACGTGAGCACACTCAAAGCCATAACAGGGATATTCCTTTTGTTTGCAGCTCATTTCGAAGCAAAAAACATGTTTGTGCTATCGTATTCGAAGTTTTAAACTTTAAACTGGTGCAGGGCTTACTTGTCTCGGATGCGATTTCGGAGGAGGGACAGCCAAGAACGGTAGTCAGCAGGATTGCCTCGGGCCCTTTCAAAAAGAAAGCAAAAAAAAAAGAAAAAAAGAAAAAAACACACACACAGCTAGGTTACGGCACATCAATTGGAACAATTAACAATAGATTGCGACAGAAATAAGAAAGCTTTCAAGCCAAACAAAAAAACGGTAGTTGAAGTCATGTGTGTTCTGAACCTCAGCTCGCGCTACTTACTTCTCCATGTAGTGCAGCATTTCGCCTTCCTTGCCCGGGTTGTGCTGGCGCACTAAAAAGATCACTTCGTCTTCCAGCTGAGCTGCAATGTCTGCTTCGGTATCTGCCACCGTTTCATCTCTTGAATTCGCTTCAGGTTCTAAACCTTCTGCTAATTCACCACCTCCGGGCGCCATTGCATTAGATGTCTCGCGGTTGTTCTCAGGTCGGTTTTCGGAGTCGTCTCGCAGCGGATTTTTCTGAGACGGTGGCGACAATTCCAGATATTTACCTCTATTAGCATTATTTTTGCTATTTGAACTCTGCGGTTTATGGCTGTTTTTACTGTGTAAGTTGGTGCGCGCAAGCATTGAATGTCTTTGGCCCGAAGAGGAAGCAGCAAGCGAAGCAGCAACAACAACCGAAGGTCCTTTCAGAAGAGGGTTGATACCTGGCCCAACGCTGCTTCGCTGCCTATTATTAAATGGCGGCGTTTGAGGCGGCAAATACGTTAGGTCTGACGCTTCGTTTGCTTCCTGTGCGTTCAAAAGCTCTTCCATCACAGTCTTGGCTGCTTGCATCCACCCCGGTGATACCGAAGTGATTCCATCGAGCTAATATCGGAACGCCATAATTATGAGCACAAGCATGAAAGCATGGTAGGTAATTGTAATTTAGGAGGCACGGAAGAAAAATATGCATATCATCTCTTCGTATTGCATAGTGATCATTTTCAGGTACTTACTTATAGGCATAGTGAACACAAGAGAACCACTTACAACGGACTGATGCGTACGAAATATTCAAATTACTTTCAAATCTGCACAATATAAGAATCACGCACCCCAGCAAGAGCCTGCGGCGTTTCGGGAAAGGAACCGTCCAGTTGAGGCGGATCCGAAAAAGAGCCATGCACTTGCGGCGATTCCAGAGCAGTAACTTCGAGCTGAGGAGCGTCCCACGGCACGAGCTTTTGAGCGCTCGACGGCGAATCTCGTTCGTCCTCCTCTACCATGATCGTTCTGTTGCCACTTGTATCGTTCGAGCCTAGTTTCATTGATGGACCTCGTCGTATGGTCGCGAGGGCGACGCGATCCCGCAGACGAGCCACCTAAATACACACACAGTACGTTAGATTCGTAACACCGATACAAACCCATGCGATACGAAGCAATAAGATGAAATAAACATTTGGCAGATGCAGTTTTTTTTTCTCGAACAGTGATCATGTCATCCAACCTCGACTCGCAGTTGAGCTGCTTCTGCTTCTAAATCAGCTGAGGCACGCTCTGCTTCCACCAACAACGGGTCGCCTTCTTGCTGTTGCTGCCCTTGGAGGGCCCTCTCATCTCGAGAAGGCCTTGTCCCGTTGCGCGTCGCAGCGACGAGCTTGGTAAACGAGGTCGCTGGCACCTAGCAGAAGTAAAACTCCAGGGTCAACTCGGAAATGCGGTAGCGTTGATAAGTGCAAGTACCGCATTTCAAAAGTGAGAAGAAATGGGGAAGTATGGCAAAGAAAAAGAAATACTTTAGGATAAAGATGAGCCGAAGTTGGGGAATAGAACAAAAGGCTACCTACAATTTTGTCGATACATCATGTGCATCAATACAACTTGACGGTCTCGATTCGTTCTCAATTTCTTCTTACCACTGGTCGGTTCGCTGCCACTACACGATTGCCCAACGTGCGAAATCGCTGTGCCGCTCCTTTACCGTTAAGGCTCCTGTAGGTGCTCTCGACAACTGCTTTGCCATTTGACTTACTGCTAGTACCACTTGTGCTATAGTTAGATGGAGAATTGCTAGGGTGCAAAGCTGGTTTAGGTGCTATGTTCGTATTGCCGCGGTTGGTTTGTGCCTTTCCCAGTGGCAGCTGTGCTGGTGACGGTGGGGACTTCACTGACATGGATAACGATGCAGGTTTTACTCGGACAGCAGCCCTGCTAGGATCACTGATAGGAAATATTCTTCGAAGTGTGGTTAGACGTGGACCGGCCCTCAAAGTGAACTAGCTAGGCCCCAAAATCCTCAGTCGCCATGAGAAGCTATGAAGATGCTGGACGCTTTCTAGAACTCAAAATGTGACGGGGACGTTTTTGCGGGATGCCGTGGATTGTTTCTGAGGTCTGCCTGTTTTGATTGGCTCTCTCATTGTAATATTTCCACTCGATGCCACATTCGTGCAACCACCTGACTTTTTGACTTCTTTCCTTTTTTCGTCGCATCTCGCGTCGCTTCTCTCTCTCCGCAGTTTTGCTTGAGCCTACTACAAAATAGAAGGCGACTATGCCGGGTGAAGGCGGCACTAGTGCTAGCGGCAGCGGCGGCTGGAAGGCGGCTTTGTGGGGATGGTGCAATTTGTCTACTCTCTCTTGCCTAGCGATGGGCTACTACGTCTACATGACGATGACCAGCCTCTCCATTCTCATGCACCCGTTTGAGGGTGTCGAAGTGTTACCAGGAGCCCCTACGGTGAAGCCCTTATGGCCGGAAGGCACTCCCGTGTCGGTGCTAGCGTACCTCTCCACGAGCAAGACTCCTAGCCACACAAAAGCATTCAACGGCACAGACCCGAATTTGCCCATGCTTTGGGAGCTGGGCAACGCTCGCGACCAAGTGTGGTACAGCGAGCAATCCAAGCCCCAGGACCGTCGGGTAGAGCTCATTGCGCCCGACGCCAAGGGCAAGGCAGCCCTGGCCACCGCCGAAGCGCGCTTAGCGACCAAGAAAGCGAGAATCGAAGAAGCGGGCGGCTCGGTGCTCATGATGGCGGCCAACTACTTGTTCGAAGAGGACCATTCGGGCGAGGAAGCTGCCGCCGCCGCCAAAGGCGAGCTGTTGAATGTAAGGGGCAAAAAGTTGTGGGAAAAGGCGCGCCAGGGCCAACAAGTGTATCTACATGTGGTAGTCGCACGGGGTGCTTGTGAAGGTGGCGCCGCTAAATGTGGAATGGCAACACGGGCTCATGACCAATTCGGAAGTTTGCACGGTGCGGTGGAGCTCGTCAAGTTTGACAAGGTACGATCATCAAGGCACTATCACTGCTATCCATGCCTAGAAATGCTTAAGTTTGAAGCAATGTTGAAGCGTTTGTTTGCATTGCGGATACTAGTTGGAAACTTTTTGCGATGAGCACTTTTAACAGCTGCCCTTGTGAATAAAGATATATTTACACACAAATGCACTGTTTCATTCTGCGGATGTCTCGAATCTTCTTGAATGTGCTCTCATTTGTTAGGCGGTAGTGGAACGACAGAAGCGGTGGCTCCTCCAGGACTTTGGTCTGGGTGCTTTCAGTGGGGTGACTCCATACCCTGACGAAGAAACGCTACAAGCAAGGAAAAGTTTAGCGGCGCGCAATGAAGTTACGCTGAAAGCGCAAGCAAAAGGAAAAGAACCGCCCCCGGTAAGCGCTTATGCATGCTATCAGTGGGCTGGAATTAGAGAAGGCCATATAGATGCGCTGTTCTTATTCTTATTTAGATCATGCAAGTAACTATCAAATCGTATGGTTCAGGTTTAATCATCACCGCATAACCTCTCTAATAAATCTTGTTGTTGAAACAAATTTCAGGTCCCCAAATGGAAGCCCGAGGTGGCGGTGCGGTTAGTGGTGGACCCTGCTTCCTACCCTGTATCTTTGGGCGCGCCCCACGCGAATGTAGTATCGGACCAAGTGTACAGCGCAGCCAGTGGGGCGTTGCAAGCATTGCACGAACGAGTGGTGCGGCAACCGACGAACGGCGGCGACGGCAGGTGATAACCAGCGAAAATGTAACTACTTAGAAGGAGGTGGGTCTACAAGAACGTGTGTGCTCAAGGATGTGTGTTGTGTGCTTGCGCGTAGCGTTGGTCGCTTCTTTTCACGAATGTTGTTTATTTTGTTCCCCACCTTTTCTTATTTCGTTCATGGCTGCTTCAATACTTCACCTCCTCTGTTTCTTCGCTTCACCGACTCCTTCACCCCCTCCTTTCTCCTTTTATCACGACCTGCTTCTTTCAAATGCATTGTCCGCGAACAATCAGGCTTGACGGGTTGTTTCACAAGCCAGTGCTGCACGTGGATGAAATCGGCTTGACGTCCGACAAATACTTGCCCCTCAACGATACCGTGGGCTCTTTGCCCCTCAAGCTGACCTTCAGTCCGATGGCCCCGGGAAGGCTGCGGCTCATGTCCCATTTTGCTCAGAGTTTGGAGTCTCAGAAAGAGCTAGGGTTCAGCGACAGCGACATCGATGACGTTCGCCGGCTGGTAAGAGTGGCAAGTCAAAGGAAGGTAGCTGCAACAATGGGTGTCAGTCAAAGTGCTAGTTAGAAGAGAAGCATATGCAAGCATATAAGTTTGCGTATTTCTACTTCTCATGCGTGGCACACTGTTGATTTATCCCTTTTGAAGATGTTTCATCTTTTGTCTAATGTACCCCCCCCCCTCCCCCCCCCCCAACACACACACACACTCTTTTGTGTTTCTGAACAATTTCTGACAACATTATTTTGACGCCTAATCAATAACACACCATTTGTCTCATTTCTCTGATCATATCCTTTGCCTTCTCCTCACTACCTGTAGGTGAGCGACACCTCAGTGTACTTGTTGGCGGTTACTCTATTGGCATCGGTGCTGCATTTGCTGTTCGAGTTTCTGGCGTTCAAGAGCGACGTGCAATTTTGGCGCAAAAACAAGTAAAGACTTCGCCGAGTTCCTTTCCTGTTTTATGTTTCGGATTTCTCTGCAGTGCTGCTTTCAGTGCCTCGAAATTTCTGCCTCGTACCGTTCTATGCTTTCCCTCATGATTTTTTTGCTTTCAACCGGATACTATATCATTAGGTCACTGCGAGGCCTCTCAGTGCGCACTTTATTCGTGGACCTCTTTTCCCAGCTCATCATTTTGCTGTTTTTGATGGACACCGAGACCTCTTTGCTCGTGACCGTGCCCTCCGCCATGGGGGTTGCCATTCAACTGTGGAAGTGCCAGCGCGCCACCGGTGATTATTTATGCGCATTCATGCATGTGCATGCATGCGTGCATTCGTTAAAAGGGTGGGAAGAGATGCGTAGTGCACAACTCATATTTTGATTTCATTTCTACTTTGACACTTTGTTTCGTACATGCATCAGTCAAAACAAACTTTCAATGTAACATTCGACTTTGCGTTTCTGTACCCCCCAAAAAAAAAATCATGACACTAATATATTATTGAATAATAGGTATGGTGGTGCAATTCGACGGTTGGCGCCCGAAGATTGTCGCGAGCCGTTTCGAAGAAGAAGGCGGCGAAAATGGCGACGCCAATTCGACGGTGGCCAAAACCAAGAAGACGGACGGGGACGCGACCACAGCCAACAACAAGAAGGACAACGACGAGGTCTCTGCAGCAGCCGTGGTGGCAACTACTACGCCAACTAAAAAAGACTCGAAAAAGGATTCGAAAAGTGGCGGTGATCCATCCTCCACCAAGTCAAGCAGTGCCAACAAAAAAGCCATGTCCGTAGCGGAAGAGGCTCAGGCCGCGCAAGCGCAGATGGAGGCCAAGGAAGCAGCAGAAGTGGCTGCCAAGACCGCGGAAACGATGCGGATCGACCGGATGGCGGTGAGAGGATGAGCGAGTTACGAAATGATGTGTGCTAATATGATATATTTGAGGGTGACTCGCAGCTTGCTCATCGATGTGGTTATTTTTTGCCTTTTTAAAATGTATATCTTAACCTACTCTTTTACACGCAGTTAACTTCAGTCTTTCCTCCTGTTTTCTCAACGTAAACTTGCCAATTAATCAAAACAAAAAGGTGAACCACATGACGGTGCTGCTGTTGCCGCTCGTAGTGGGCTTCTCCCTTCGGTCTTTGGTCTTTGAAGAGCATTACTCGTGGTACTCGTGGGCGATTGCAGCCTTAACCGGCACCGTGTACACCTTTGGCTTCGTGCTTATGACACCACAGGTATGTACTGTGAGAGCAAGAGAGAGGTGGTAAAATCAAGGATGCCAGAGTGAAAGAATGTCGTACAATTGCGTCCAGCAGTCTTGTGTATTCCTTGGTTTTCTCACCTGTGCACTCATCTGATGGGCATTTCAAGTGATTGTCCTTCTTCATTTCTTCGTTCGTTTCTTTTCTTGTGTGTACGCAACCACTTGAATTTAATTTCCTTGGTGTCTGCCTCTTTGCGCTGTCGTACCACACCCAGCTGTTCATTAACCACCACCTCAAGTCGGTGTCGCACCTGCCGTGGCGCTTTCTGTGCTTCCGGTTCGTGAACACTTTCATCGACGACTTGTTTGCGTTCATCATCCGCATGCCCACCATGCACCGCATTTCGTGCTTCCGAGACGACGTGGTCTTTTTCGTGTACCTTTACCAGCGCTGGGCGTACCCCGTGGACAAGAGCCGTGGAGTGGCCCTGGAAGACATGACTTCTTAAAGCAATGGCGCAATGGCGGCACTCTGCACTGGTTGAAATGCATTGCCTTCCTCGAGGTTCTCGGTTTTATAATCACTATATGGTTATCATTTGGCTCGCAGCGAGCCGCTCAGCTAAATGCAGAGCTACATGTAGCTATAAGCGGAATCCGCATCTATTCATCGCCGGGCTCTTGAATTGTTTGCTCGTAGTGCTCATGGTTTATAATTGTCTAAAACTAGGGAATGGGAAGAATGGAGAATGGCATAGAGAAGACAGTAAGTGTGGTAGGGAAAACGATAAAGGGAAGCTAAACTTGTCCCTTTTACTCGAGTTGCGTGTCAATGCGGGCAATCAGAGTTCTTCGCGTGCATGAACAGAGGTACCTT
>Ga0307982_1004206_pt1 | contig 11391 bp, 15 predicted proteins | sample OrgLakmetagen989_FD_201847 | JGI IMG/M metagenome (GOLD analysis project Ga0307982, IMG submission 201847) | Saline water microbial communities from Organic Lake, Antarctica - #989 | ecosystem: Environmental > Aquatic > Non-marine Saline and Alkaline > Saline | place: Antarctica: Organic Lake... | reverse complement strand
TGGGGGGGGGGGAGAGAGCGAGAGAGAGTAGAACATGATGGAATTACAGGGGGGGAAGAGAAGAAGTACTAAGAATGAAAAAAAGTCAAAATAAAACAAGTTGCAGCACGGAAGCGACAACTTAATAATCAGCACACTGTGAATACTCTGAGGCTCTCATGTACTAATGATATTAACCTGTGCATGTTGCAGAACCACAATGGCTGGTTGGTTTCTGGGTGGCGCACCACCGGCGGCTGCAAGAAAAAGAAGAGAAAAGCGAGAGAGAGAGATAGTGGCCGCGGAGGCACATACAGGGATACAGGCACCCAAGACAATGAGAGAAAGTCGTAAGATGAAAACAAAAAATAAGGGAGTAGAAGAGAACGCAAAAGGGGGCTCGAAAAGAAAAAATGATTCACGGAAATGTGCAGCCGCCAGGGAAGTGCTGCTCTACTTCACTCACGGTATATTATGCATTACTAATCATTTTGATTTCTCGTATAGGCTCAAGAGAAGAAAAACCATAGTCACCTGCGCGGGCGCGATGGCATGGATGCAGGGCTTCCCCTCGTTGTCCTCGTCCCACACCAGGTCAATCTCGAAGTCCACTTTCTGCTTGGCCATCACCGTGGCAAACGACAGCAGCGGGGGCTCGAGCATGGCCCGCAGCGTAGGGTGCACCCCTTCCATGAAGCCCAACGGGATTTCGGCCGCAATGAACCGGACCTGAATTCGTTGTTCTTGGTTAGTTTTTTTTTTGGGGGGGGGGGTTGTGAGGAAGAATGAAAAAAAATATACTAAGTATATAGGGGGAGAATTGAAAGAGTCTTTGATAGAGATACACAATTGAAGTGACTTCAAAAAAGACTTGGTCATCGAACTATTCATTTCTCTCGAATGCATTCATTGTCTCGCCAACACATATGTGCATTCACAATCACGCATGAGCGCAACAAACACGTGTTCCTGACTCGCCTTCTTCTCGTAGAGCTCCTTCAAGAGGGGCAGCTCGGTTTCCCGGAGCATTTTTCGGCCGTCGGCGAGCAGGAATTCTCCGCCCACGTCGGCCGGTTTCAGGCACACGAACGCGGCGCGAGCGGGGGAGCGGTTGCCAACCTGGATGAGTAGGTGGGTGCGATTGAAGAAAGAAAGAAAGAAAGAAAGAAAGAAAGAAAGAAAGAAAGAAAGAAAGAAAGAAAGAAAGAAAGAAAGAAAGAAAGAAAGAAAGAAAGAAAGAAAGAAAGAAAGAAAGAAAGAAAGCACACGAACACTTCTTTTCCCTCCCCTCAATTTGTTCACCTGCTCGTTGTGCATCCCCACAAAGTACTTCGAGCGTGACTCTTTGTTCACAGCCTCGTAAATGCCTTTCGACTTGTCAACTGCGTCGCGCGCCGCGACCGACTACAATAAAACATATTGTAAAAGAAGAAAAAGGTGAAGACGCAAAAAAAAAGAGGAGGCGAGTAGCAACGGAGGAGAGGCCACAGCCATAACGCACCTGCAGGGGGTCGTCGCACGGCTCTAAACCCAGCGCCAGGTACATTTGCTGGAACCCGTCGGCGGTTTTGGTCAAGTCGAAGCCCCGGAGCACTACTGCGCCGGTCTCGTGCAGCTGCGCCTTCACGCCCGACCGCAAGGACCTGCACACGTGGAAAACACGAGCACACGTTTTCAGACAGACACAACCACCCAGTTGAATCCGTGACGTTAGCTTAATTGCGACAACAGTATAAAAAGTAAAGATGCAGAGAAATTGATAAGCAGAGCTAGCTGCTAGGTGCAGTGTATGATTCATGGCTTCCAGTTTCACTCCAAATCGCCCATCAAACGGTTTGCACTCCCGCCGGGTTCTTCGGTTCGTTCTTCACAACCGAATGTCATTAGCTATCAAAACGCAGTTCAAAAACGAGAGTAGAGAGCAGCGCACGGGCTGCTCCTCTAGCAGAAAGCTGCTCAAGGCTCTTACCGAAAGTAATTCAGTTCATCTTCGAGGGACGCGTCAGCGCTCAAGACGTCTTTCTTCTGCCACTCTGGCGCGAATTCGCCACTGAAATTGCATGAAACGTTGGAAAAACACACGTACACAGAGCAAAAAGGTAGCAATTTCGAGACGCCACCACATGTCCACGTTAGCTACAGAATAATCTAGAGCGCAGTTGTTTCAGCCCGAATCAGACACTAAACCGGATAAAGCTAATCACACAAAGGCATGACATAGGCGGTTCACGTAGCAACAGGAGCTAGCCCTAGTAAAATGCATTGGCCACGCGAGGCCTATAGCATACTACCTTGGAATAGCACGCTCTTCCTCCAAGTTTACGTCGTTGCCTGCGCCCCACGCCGTGAACGGGCACTCGACTACGCCCGGGAAAGCTTCCTCTGGGCGCAGCTTGGGCAGAGCAGTCGACGTAGCTGGCTGTTCGAGCGTTGCCGCATGTCGCGGGGTCGAACTTTCGCGAGCGCGAGGCCTAAGGGCCGCTGCTGCCGCAAGCGATCGTCGGGGCGTGAACGCTACCGCTGTTTCAAGCAGAGCGAGCGCAAGTAGCACTTTGAGGGCCATCGTGCTCTAGCTGCTTATTATTACTCGCAAGCGTAGAGAATAGGAGGGTGATCGGCAGCGGCAAAAAGTAGCTTCGGTATCTTCAACTTTTATACCTCAACGGATCAACTACCTTTTTGTATGACTCATCACAAGAATAAGAATCAAGAACCAGCAACACTCGCTTGCTCTAATATTTTATCTTGTCGAAATTCGGGTCTGTAAATCTGGGTGTGCTCTCGAGTGCTCGAGTGCTTGACAATGGAGGCTGTTCCAGGTGCAGATGCGGCGGCAGCAGCGGCCGCAGCTGCAGCGGCTGAAGCAAGAGAAAAGAAAGAAGCAGAACTTGCAGCAGCACGCAAGGCGCAGGTCTCGGAATATCTACTAAGCGTGGCTACTCATGCATTCAGCGCATAGCTTGTAGAAGACCTAACCTTAGTGTATTTCTACGTAAAATGTTCTCGGCGCCAAGAGTAGCTGAAGATTGCGCTTCGCCAATGTTGCGCTTCGTTTACATACTGCTTTTTGAACTAATTTTGTTTACAGGAAGAAGCAATACGCACCATACGCGCTGCGCAAGTTGCTCGTGAGCAAGAGCTAGCGGCTCAAGCAGCAAAGGCCGCCGAAAGTGCAGCGCCAGCCGAAACGCCGCGCGTAGTAGCCCCCGAGAGTGCTCCTAGAGCGGTACTCGAATGTGATGCTCTCAGGAGACAATTTGGATTGCTGCTCGTGACTCGTATGTAGTGTACTACTTAGCGGCTACCCCGTTACATTCATTCTAGAGAGACGGGTGCTCATATCGCACGACTCTAAAGAAAGCTAAGAAATTGACTTCAATCGCATATTTTATTGGGTGCAATTGGATTGCTCTTGGTTGAAGTATCCTTTGCATTATGCCTAGCAGGTGCCCTCAGCAACGCCCGCAGCTGCAGCAGCAGCTGCCCCAGTACCAGCCGCTGCGCCCACGCCTTTGCCAGCTTCCAACCCAACTTCACCGGCTGTAGCAGCGGCCGCGTTTGACGGTGCTGGAGGCGGAGGCGGCAGCGGCAGCTCAGGCAACACAGGCCGCGAAATCGACGACTGCGAAGAAGTTGACCCAGCCCTTCACGTCGCTCAAATGAAGAAGATGCTGCGGGAGTTTTGGCGGGCGCAGGAGGCCGAAATCGACGACTTGGAAGTGGGCGCAGAGAGTGACTACAAGACCCACAACGACTTGCCGCTGGCCCGCATCAAACGGATCATGAAAAGCGACGAAGACGTGCGGATGATCTCTGCCGAAGCCCCCGTGCTCTTTGCCAAAGCCTGCGAAATGTTCATCTTAGAGTTGACGTTACGAGCGTGGTGCTATTCGGAGCAAAACAAGCGCCGAACGCTCACGAAGGAAGACATTCAAATGGCCATTCGGAAAACGGATATCTTTGACTTTTTGGTTGATGTGATTGAGTAGATTTCACAGAAGATAATCTTGGGGTAATAAAAATAGAGGAAATACCCCCTTGAGTACAACTAGTTAAGCATCAGAAATCATTCAGATTTCCCGTTTCGTTATCGTCAAGCCAAAATGCAAATGCAAAATTTAGAATGCTGCTCCTATATGCTATGTGGTGTATAGCCACCACGCTTCGTTTATCGCTTTCTTCCAGTAAGTACGTAACGCTTTCGGGTTTTATGCAGTCCTTACCGACAATGGAATTCATTCCAGCCACCTAACCAGGTCATTCAGCCATATTTCTAACTTTAAACTTACGCCACTAGACATGCCACTAGAGGACTATAAGCTATATGGCAAATGGGTAAATGGCTGGATTGAGATTCAAGATATAGCGAGATGTGTAAAGTGCGATATTCGATAAACTCCAAGTAGAGTTAGGGATGATAAGAAAGAAACTTAAGCGGTTCTTTAGAGGCGAAAAGTATCGAGCACAAACGCATGCTCCATTGAGAAGGTTGTGCGTTATGATGTAAACATCTTCATGAATTCGCGGTGAAACTTCATTAGTTTCATGATCAATTCATATAGGTCTTCTTCTCGGTATAGAACGTCAACTCGGTAATGCACTGCTCCGGGTATCCGTTCTAATCCACGACGAGCAGAGCCTAAAATGGAGCCTGGTGTGACGCGAACGTCCATTGCGTTTAAGAGCTCTAAGGCGTAAAACACACAGCCGTCAAGGCCTTCTTGGGCGGCTGCTGCAATGGCGGCAGGCGGCAACGTTACTCGAGGGTACACGAATGTTTCGCCCCAAGAGTGTTGACAGCTGACACCTTCTAGACTGTTTAGCTGATGTGCCATCAGTTGACCTCTTCTGCTGTAACCTTCAGCTAAACGTTTGATTTCGAATTCTACAGCAGTGCTCGTGCTTGCACTCTTATTCGCATTCGAAATATTTATTTTTCTGCGTTGTATCCGCCGGAGTCCGCAAGATCGGAGTCGTGCGAATCGCAACATTTTGTGATGTTTAGAACGTCGAACTTTTTGAATGACGAAGTGGAAATACACGAACTTCAATCTATCATGAAATATGACCCGCCCATTTTTGACCTGTCTCCTGTTGATCTAAAATCAAGAACGGATTGAATCTTGACACCATTTCTCGCTAAGAGCTGATCGATAACCTCTCTTCAATGGTGATTCTTGATAAATTGAAGTTAACTGGGGTGCTGAGACTTCTTGGATGATTTGCTCAAACTTACTTCCATGCATATGTATTTTTAACTTGTGGGAGTACATACCTGCTTTACTTCATTTAGATGATCGGCAGCAAATTAAACAACTTCCGCATTTTGCGAAATTTAAGGCTTGCAAGCAGCTCAAACACGGCTGCAGCAGGAAAAACGTCGCAGCAACTTGCTGGCAAGGACGTTGAATGGACACGTTACGAAGGAGAAGTAGACAAAGTGAAAATGTGGTGGCGCAGCTCCCGGTGGGACGGAGTGGAACGCAAGTACACGCCAGAAGATGTGGTGTCACTTCGTGGCACGGACATGCAAGAGTACCCGTCGAATACAGCTGCGACCAAGGCATACAAGCTCTTCCGAAAATTGCAAGCTGAGGGAAAGGCAACGGCAACATTTGGAGCCCTTGATACCGTTCAAGTAACGCAGATGGCGAAGTATCTTCCGGTTCGTTGTTGCACTGCTGATTCATGCAGTGCATCTCTCTTCGTCATATTTCAGCATAACATTTTTACTATCTATACCTAATATCATTCCAGACTATTTATGTGAGCGGCTGGCAATCCTCGTCAACTGCTTCAACCACCAACGAGCCCGGCCCGGACTTGGCCGACTACCCAATGGGTCTGTACATCAATGAAGCGTATCTTTCAAAATTTTCGCATTTTCGAAGCTATCTTCTTTTGCGCATGATCCAGAATTACGTTATGAATCTACACAGATACGGTGCCCAACAAAGTGGATCAACTTTTCAAGGCGCAACGTTTTCACGACAAGAAACAACAGCATGCTCGTTTGACTACGATGACGTCAAAGGAGCGCGAATCTTCTCCACCGATCGATTACCTTGCTCCAATCATTGCAGACGCAGATACCGGACACGGTGGAACAACTGCGGTAAGATTATATATGAAGAAGTAAGCTACGAGCAAATTGCTCACACAGACTCACACGTGTAAATAGGTTATGAAACTCACAAAGCTTTTCGTCGAAAAAGGGGCAGCGGGTATTCACATGGAGGATCAGAAACCTGGCACAAAAAAGTGAGTCCCGGCCCCACATCTTTCCTGAAGAGATGAAACATATCGAGATGAATTGCAGAGAATATTTAAGTGTGTTGACAATCGATCAGGTGCGGCCACATGGGTGGGAAGGTCTTGGTGCCGACAGAGGAGCATGTCAAGCGCCTGCAGGCAGCACGGTTGCAGTGCGACATCGTGGGCACTGACACCCTCGTCGTGGCACGTACTGATGCCCAAGCCGCCAACCTTTTGGACTCCAACGTGGATGAACGCGACCAGTGGCAAATCCTTGGTGTGTGGGACGGAGGTACTTGCACCCTGAGTGAAGCGGTTGAAGCCGATCTTCGTGCAAATAGCCTCAATAAGGACGCGGACGAGTGGGCACGCAGGGCACACCTTTTGTCCCACCGCGAGTGCCGCAACCTGGCGTCAGATATTCTGCCTCCAGCCATTCAAGCACAGATGAAGTCTCTCAACACGTGGGACGCTGAGAAAGCACGCACTCAAGAGGGTTACTACCGCACCAAACCTGGCGTTCAAGCATGCATTCAGCGAGGTCTTGCTTACGCACCGCACGCAGGTAAGGAATGCTCGCACTTTTATCTGAACAACCTGAATCAGCCATAACTAACTACTTGTGCTTCTGCTTGCTTTCCTCCCCTTAGATCTCATCTGGATGGAAACTGGTAAGTGCTGGAAATTTTATTTAGTGTGCTGAGCGTACTTTTATCAATGTTTAATGAAATTATCCATGTTGCTGCTTTTGTCAGCTGCCCCGAGTCTCGATGATGCTAGGGAGTTTGCCACGGCGATTCGTGCAGTTTATCCGGATCAGATGCTCTCGTACAATTTGAGTCCTTCCTTCAACTGGTAAGACTACTTTCGTCTTGACGACTGAAAGCAGCAACATACCGTTCCACTCATTAATATCTCATAATATACTAACACAACAGGGACAGCCAAGGCATGAGTGACCAGGAAATCGGAGACTATATCACCGAACTCGGAAAACTCGGGTTTTGCTGGCAGTTCATCACTCTCGCAGGATTCCACTTGGACGCACTTGCTGTTGACAATTTTGCAAACGATTACTCGAAACGCGGTATGCTGGCCTACGTGGAAAAGATTCAGCGCCTTGAACGCAAATTCAAGGTCGAGACGCTTACGCATCAGCAGGTACGCTATTCGAGCTTAAATTGCGACATACCTTCATGACAAATGCTTACTCAATGCCCATGTGCTTATTTTGTGTGGGTTGTAGTGGAGTGGCGCAGGATATGTCGACGCGCAGCTGGCAACCCTCGACAAAACAAGCTCCACGTTGGCAATGGGTGAAGGAGTAACCGAAGACCAATTCGGCGCTGACGAGAAAGCAGCATAGGAAGGCTCTCTTTTACTTCGGCTGAAATGCTTCTGAAAGAGACTATCACCCAGTTTTGAAAGTTTTTCCGGGATTTTTCTGCACCATAGAGCTGAATGAGAAAAATGCCTTTGCAGTACCCAGAAGGGTCACTTCTTCCATGTTAATTCGGCTCAATCAATTATTTCTTCCGAGAGGGCGCAAACTAGTATACGAGGCTTTTTTCGGTTGGTGGTGCGTGGTATTTGAGTGCACTTAAAGGAGAAATCCGGGAATTTGTTTCACTGTAAAGCCGCTAAGCCTCATTTCATCCCGCCCCCCTCGTCGTCGTCGGGGGGGGGGGGCTCGAAAAGGTCTCTATCTTGGCTTTGTTTGGTATCTTTATCTCCATATCCACTAAACCTTATTATTCCACCTACTAGAGCGTCTTCTATGTCACACCTATTTGTGAAGACGTAAGTGGAACAGTCCCTTCGAGAAAAAGAGTGACTGAGCTCCTACAAGGATAGTAGTTATGAATTCACATACAGATTTTCAGTCTGAAGTCCTAGATTGCTTGTTATAGCTCGCTTGTAATGGATGGGGATCTTCCTCGGCCCCTTAATTTATCTTCTTGGTCGAGTTGTCGTTGATAATCAGCCAGCATGACTTCCGCGTGCTCTGACCTACCAGGCAGCAAAACCAATTTTACTCCTCGCTCATAAGTACATTGCTCGCTATATTTTTGACTTGAATACTTGTGTTTCTTACCCAAGCTTGGCTGCGCGTTGAAGGACCTCGAGCGCTTCTTTGATTTCAGACCGCCGGTCGCCTGTGATCTCACCGCGGAGCATCGCCCAAATGTCTTGCACCTGTGGCAGAGAAAGGAATCAAAGCCATTGACAGGAGAAGTGCTTGCAGTTTCTTTTTCTCAAGAACTTATGCAGTATTTGCAGTTGGTGTGCAAGACTACTAATCTAAAGACTCAAGGCTCAAGCGCATACCGAGGGCCCTTCCGAAGCTCGGGCTTTGCCGTTCGACAACAAGAGACCTCCGAGGTTGTACATGGAGTGAATATTGCCTTTCCGAACAGCCTGATATTTGAAATGAAAAGATAAAGAGTAAAAGGAGGTGAGGCATGCTATCAAGCAATGTTTAGTGTGTTCCAAGAAGGTCAAGCATTGGGAAGTTGTAGTCCAACCTCGCGATATAGCTTTATGGCCATGTCATCAGATTGTGGCAAGCCACCTTCGCCTTGATAGTACATCACCTGATGCAATGTTGGAATAAAAGACATTCAAAGACATCAATGGTTCCAGTAGAAAAAAAAAATTTTGAACGTGAGAGACTTTTGAGTTCGAAAGATATTCCATAGTAGCCTCTGACGTACACCATACCGCAAGTGAATGGATGGCCATGGAATGACCCTTGTCTGCTGACAGCTTGAAGAGCTCCGCAGCCTTGGTTTTGTCGACATCGAGCAACGGCCGACCTTGATAGTGCTGCAAAAATGCAGACGCAATAATAAAATTAGAAGAGTGCTTGGGCTGATCGTCATACTACACACCATGCGTAAATTTTGCGCTGAAAACCTAGTGTCTTACCCGGATCGCGGCAGCATATTGATAGCTTGCGCTGTCCCTGTTCTCCTCGTAGCCATCAGCGCCCGCCCTGATGTTCAAAATATAAGTAGCAGATACATGAGGCATTGCAGCTTATACACTAAGCTTATGTAATGATACATATGTAAGGAAAGGGCCTCACCCTCCAAGATCGTCTGCGAATGGCAGAAATTCCTCAAGCGTCCATAAGCCATCGCCGTCGTCGTATCTGATAGCATATTTTATGAACGTAAGTGCAGCCAATACATATTAAAGCTAGACGACTTTGCTTCCCTTCATTGGTATCACAGTTACTAAGCTAATCTCAGTACCGTTGGCTCAGGATGGTGTACATTTGCGCGAGGGATTCAGCATCGAGATCCTGCGCTATTTCGCGGGCTAGTAATAGTTTTTCCAACTCAGCGTGGTTAATTGAGCCTGATCCATCCGCATCATACTTGTCGAACAGTTTGTAAGGGTCGTTTTCGGGCTCGAAAGCTTCAATCAGAAAGATTGCGAAGATTGCGGTGTTTATGAAGAGGAAAGCCACTACCCCTGGGCATCGCATTTAAACCAACTCGAAACCGGCACAATGAACTAGGTTGCCCAAATTGGAATCAATGTAATGACTATAGAAACGCAGCAGCTTATTCTACTACAGGTTGTCTTCACGGCTTGGCAAAGCTAGGAGCTACAGATTAGCTGACATCCTATAGAAAAATGCGAAGCATTGTGTAGGATTCTGTACAGTGTACTGTAGAGATCTGTAGACAAGCTTCCCTAAAAATGCAACAACTTTGATCCTAATACGCATTTATTAACATGATCAGTATCAGTAACCAGTATCAGTATCTGAAATATGCAGCAAATGAGAGATAAGTACTTAGGTAGATGCAGCAGATGAGAGATGAGTTAATGCGGTTGTAAAAATACCAGGCCCAGCTGATGATAAGAGCCCTTCTAGAAAAACAGGAGCTTCCGCGGCCCCTTGCTTCCCATTCGATGGACCTCCTTGTATATGATTCTATTTGGGACTCGAAGGAAGTTTGAGCGCGCTAAATCAATCGGGCGATTCGGGCCCCATCATCGTTGTGCCGTAATGATCCTAACACTGAAATCAGATAGCCTTTTTATATTCAAAGGAGAGTAGTGTTTAGCTGTTGGCTGCGGTGGAATACGGAAATTCAGCTGACAGACTTCGCGTACACTACAGCTTGAGGCGTTGAGCCCCTATTTTGACCACTTTCGCCAATGTTTGGAACGATCACAGCATCAACCACTGGAACGTTGCTGCCTTCATCTTGCTTTGCAGCATACGCTGAGGGCTCCACCTAACGAAGCAACACAGATGCATCAAAGGTATGGATAAATTAAGGGTACAGCAGACACACAAACTAGTAGAACTAAGTGCCGCCCATACCCTTTTCGAAGCGCAAATCAATAACACTGCCTAATTCTTTCTCATCTATGAGAATTTCGTAACTCCGCTGTGCAAACTGGCTAAATTTGTTCGTAATTACCTCTTGAGCGCGCGCCGAATTCGACGTAGGAAAGCCCATCCGGATGCGCTGCATGTCAATGCGGTGTTTCCAGTAATACCCGTAAGGCAACATGGCGAGAAGGGAAGCGACGCCCGGCGTTCCGAAAACGAAAATGAGGATGACGCAGGTAACAACTGGGATGCGTACACCAAAAAGAATAAACATCACAAGGTAACCATGATGCATCGAAAACAGAGGGCTAGTATTCGAAATCACGAGCAATCTTTTGCTTGAGACGTGCCAGAGTAGAAAATGCCACCGGGTATGCTATACTTAATGAAGGTACAAGCATTTATCGAATGCACGCAATGGGTTTTACAAATGATATCCTAGCCAGGCAAGACTCACGGAGCGTCGCGCCTCCTAGCGGCATCCAAAATGAATCGCAAGCATTCATGCTATTATCTATCAAGCCCACTCTGCTCTGACTTTCAACATCATGGTGTCCCTGACGCATTTTTGCTTTTTCAATTGGGCGTGCAAACCTAGAGCTTTACTTCGGAAAACTTATGCTATTTAGTTTTGAGCACCCCTGCTCCCACGCCGAATACTTTTCTGATTCTCGTGATGATGACTTCGTAGGATGAGTGATAGATAAGTCACTTAGGTAAAGGTGATGACTGTGACGAGTCGGTGATGAGTGATGAGTGATGAGTGGTGAGTGATGAGTACTTACCTTAATTATTTAAGA
>Ga0307982_1004205_pt1 | contig 11393 bp, 14 predicted proteins | sample OrgLakmetagen989_FD_201847 | JGI IMG/M metagenome (GOLD analysis project Ga0307982, IMG submission 201847) | Saline water microbial communities from Organic Lake, Antarctica - #989 | ecosystem: Environmental > Aquatic > Non-marine Saline and Alkaline > Saline | place: Antarctica: Organic Lake... | reverse complement strand
CATTAGCAAGAAAGAGGACAGGCGATGCTGAGATCGGCTGGCGCCCGACGCCTGAGAAAAACATTGAGACGATGCCCTGCTGGGGCAAAAATAGCCCGGAGAAATGCCTCGTGGACCTGGGACGTGACACACGAACGAGCACTCAGTCCCGCCGACTTGTTCGGAGGAAAGACGCCAGTTGGAGCCTGAATTGGCCTTCTGGAGCAAATTTGCTAGCGCAAAAGCAGCACATGTACTTTATTTTGGTGCCTCTGTGACTACTCTGTGTTTGTTTTTCTTTGTTATTGGGAGAGTATTAACTAGACTAGACTAGACATCTCTCAACATCTCAGCACACAAAGACCTCTGAACGTACATTAAGCACGCACAATTACACAAAAATAGTTAGTCTATCCCTGAACTATACATATACCAACCAGGAGCCTACCTGAAATTGGGAAGTGTGTCCGAGGCCCCTGCGAAACATACAGCGTTCGCCGTTCGCCGCCTGACTTTATCGCACTTGAAGTAAAAGAGAATCCGATGACAAACAAGCCAATCTAGATCGTAATATACAATCCCCACTACGGCTACTTGCGATTCTGGTTAAGCCGTTCAAATCCTGGTCAAGCTTGAAGTCCATGAGCCTGCTTCTTGATTATGGTGCTTCGATCTTCGATCTCTAGTCTCTAGGAGGCCCTCTGCTCCACCCGGCGGCCTGTTCTTCTGTGTAAGTGTAAAGGTAAATTACCCGAAGCTGAGTCAGCAAACTCACTCCAATCCCAGTCCTCCTGATGCGTGATGGCTGAAGGTCACCTCGGGAGTAAATGATTGCAATTGCTTCATGGAAAAGGACACTCAGTCCAATCAGACTTGCCCTGAAAGTTATAGTTTTCTGAGCCCCCCCCCGAGGGGGACTGGAATTAGTAACAGGCAGGGTGCCATCTAATCGGCCTCTGCAGAGTCCCCCGGGCCAGACTGGAACTCGAACTCCAACTTATACAATCCCAAATTACACAGAAGCCAATGCTGCGGGCAGAAGTGGCAATGCGCGTGCGTTGCGCAGACAAAGCAAATGCGGAGTGATTCATGAAGGGGAGGGGCATTGGCAAAGATTGTAAAGACTGTGCTCGATCAGAATCTTTTCTGTAGTTGGCACTGTCAATCGCTTTTCTTATAAATAGACAAGCTTTCTACACGAGATGGCGATGAATTGGCACTCGGATAATGGGCGAGTCAATCTCACACCCAGGTGTGCGACATTCGATGAGCCCACGCGTCCGCGCGAATCCGCAGCGTTTATCCGATCGTGCAACCCCGAGCAAGGCTTCCAGTCTGGCCCGGGGGACTCTGAAAACGCCGATTAGATGGCACCCTGTCTGTTAGTTACTAAATCCAGTCCCCCCTCGGGGGGCTCAGAAAAATTGCAAAAAGCGAGGCATTTGTGGGTAGCGCGCACTCAGCAGAAACAAAAAAGAGGAAGGCGTGCGAGCGTATCTCGTGACGTGCGGAACACGAAGTCTCATTGGCAGAGGTCAAAATCTGCCTTTCAGCGCGCAGGGCGACTATTGTTCAGTCCCCGGGCCATGAGAGGTCCTGGCAGGACAAGAACTCCCTCCTCGTCCACAGAGTGGCAGTGAGTAGGGTAGTCTACCTCAAAAAACAAACAGCAACGTGCTAGCGGGCAGCTTGTGGCCTAGCGGTCCGTCCCTATCATAGAGATGAACCCATAAACCTTCGATAACACGTCGCCTTTTCACCGCCGGACCGGACTGGAAGCCTGACTAGGGGTTCGTATAACTCTTACCAAGGGGTTTTCTTTGTATTTGGGAAGTATTAACTATTGACTAGAGAAGACTAGACTAAGGGGGCTTGGTGTATTTTTCTTTGAGCTCTTGAATGGCGAATTACTTCCTGTTACTGTTACTTCCATGCCCCTCCTTTTCCATCTCATTTGTGATCTCCTTTCCTACGGCCGGCTCCTGAGTACGTTACTTCATTAATTCCCGGCTTTCCGAGTACTAATTATTCTTGATTATCCTGATGTCCTTGTACGTGGCTTTTCGTTTGTAGAGATTCTCGTGATTGCCATTTGGATTTATTTCAACCCGACGCTGAAATGTATGAACCCAGTAACAACACGGCAGCTTATATATCCTCTCTCATAAAAAACCTGCGCTTCCGCTAGTTGTCATAGAAATGGCGCTCGAGCGCGCGGCGCAAGGTGCGCACGTCGTCTTTGCTCATGCCAATGTCCTCGCTCATCAGCAAATCGTCGTTCACGATGCGGAAGTTCGTCAAGTCTTCCACCGACTCCACGCCGAATTCGATGAGGGGGGCTTCGTACTTGCCCAAGCCAGCGCCGTCGAGCAAGGACGCCAGCTTCTTTTCCCGTTGCACCTAGAGATGATGACCGTGTATTTTTGAATTACATGAGAGACAGAGGCGACGATGAGCAACACAAGATTCGACAAGACAGCAGAAGGCGGTGGTACGAAGGACACAAGACAACGCAATTGCTTCGACTCGTCACTTCAAAATGGCATAAGTAATGTTCACCACAGGCAGTGTGCTGGAAAGCCGATTGAATGGAAAACGAGCAAGGACGGTAAGGACTCTACGAAGGGTTCGCCCAAAAAAAACAAATCTGACGTACCGCGCGGTGCAGCTCTTCGGTATGGCCCAAATTCTCGACCCGCTCCACCAGAAACACCGCGGGGCGGGGGCCCGCTATGATCCGTTGCATCGCCGCGTGGTTGTCCATGTGGGCGTACTCCGCGGAATCGTTCACTTTAACCACCTTGTCCCCCACTTGCAAACCCGCCGCTTCGGCTTCGGTGCCGGCGGCCACTGCCACCACCAGCAGCTGCTCCGAGGACCAGTCGTTGCCCAACGAGAGGCCTTCGAGGTTGGACGACCGGAGCGCCACCTGCGTTTGGGTGAGTGTGTTTGGGGGGAGGGAAAGTAAGCCAAACGCACGCTCGTATGAGCTTTTTCGCGATTCAGTGCCAACAATTCAGTCTATCGGAAGCACAATCAGTTTAACTCATTCAGGTCACAAAAGAAACCTTACACTATCACCCTTATCACCCGGCCTCAATCAACACATCATGCCTATACCATCAAAGACCAACACTAAAATTAACACACCGACAAACCCACTCACCTTGACGAGTTTGCCGAAGTCCGCGCCCTTGCCGGCCATCAGCTCGAAGCCCTGGAACAGGAAGTCCCGCTGGGCCTTGGACTCGGCGGCGAAGTCGATGGAGCGCGACGCAAAGACTAAGCTGAAGCACAGGCCGGCGTCGCGCATGGCTTTGGACGCGTCGTTCTTGGCGCAATGCTGCCGCAGCACCTCGGTGCCCAAGTCGTACCTGTTGGAAAAAAAAAAGGAGAGGAGCGACGAGATCAGAAAATTGCGGAATACACCCAAATGTGAAAGTGTCAAGTGGACGGGTATGAAAAGTGTAAAATCCCTGTTTAAACTTCATATGCAGACCAGCAATCGCGAAAAATTCCGAAGACAATAAAAAGTATAATGGCCGAGAGAAAACACAGAAAGAAATTTTAGATTTGTTCTTATGTCAACACGCGTACTCACTTGTTTTTGCCGTCTGGGTCGGGCAATTCTCCCTTTTGGACCCGCAGCAGATCCCCGAGCTCATACTGCTCCTTGCTGAAGCCCATCAGCTTCTTTTTGTTCTTGCACACCAGGGTGGCTACGGTGCCGCTACCGCCTTCCGCTAGACTGATCGAGCGCCCACCCGTGGCCAGGTTGCCCGCATTGAACTTGATCACGTCCACTCCCTGTAGAAGGGGTTGAAAGTGTTAAAATAGAAGTAGAAAAATATCACATCTGTGACGGAATACAAGGCGAGAAAACAAAGGGCAAGAAAGACCAACAATGGAGAGGACACCAACAGTGCCTCATTTTGGTTATCTCTGAGTACACGCACACATGTACTCCTCCCTCGCGTACCTTGGCCATTTCAATCTTGAAGCCGTCGATGTTGGCGTGCATCGAGGACTTGACTTCTTCGTGGCCCCGAGGCAGCGACGCGCCGTGGCGCTGGCCGCGCACCCGCATCAGCTTCACCTCTTTCTGAACCGTGTCGTTGGCGATGAACTCTTGCTCCGCCTCCACGTCGATCTTGGGACGGGGGGGGGGGGGTAACGGCAAGAGAGGGGGACAGAAAAAGTGACCGAATGGAGGCACATGAGCGAAGGATTCAACGAGAGATTCAACGACGGAACGAACTAAAGAGAAAAAAAACACACAGTGCGCGTGCCAAAAGAGATACAAGTGATGTGCAAAGGTAAGCATGCGTGCCGACGACGACGGGGGAGCAAGAGAAAGGAGACTTCCTACAACCGTATATCTTCTGTTCACCTGCACGTCCTCGTCGCGGCCGCCGCCCCAGCCCATGCGCGGCCGCTCGTCTTCGTCGTCGCTGTCTTCCGCTGCTGCGGCTGCACCGCCGCCACTGTTGCTGTTGCCTTGCCCGCCCTGCAGCTGCTTCGCCAGGCCACCACCGCCGCTGCCGCTGGTATCGCCGTCGTCGTCGTCTCCGGGTAAGCCTGCCCAGGCCTTGTCCTTCGCGAGGAGCTGCGCCACCGCGTGCTGCATGTGCGCTTGCTGCAGCGCGTCCAACGTGGGCAGCATCCCGCGGGCCATATCGCGGTCCACCTGATTGAAACAAAAGTACCGAAAAACACCGAAAAACACCGAAGGGAAAGGCGATTACTTTGAAAATGAGATCATGGGAGGGCGAGAGTGCTAGCGTACAAAAGCAAACGCACGCAATTGAGCTGCAGAAGGGTTTAGATGCCTGTGTGTGTATTTATATTATGTACTTGTTGCTCGTGACTCTCTTAAATTCCTGAAATTACCGAGCTCGCTTCGGGGTTCATGAGCGTGCCCTCGCACATGGCCCGCAAAGCCGGCAACTTGGCCACGTCAGCGTTGCTCAAACTCGACGCGGGCCGCCCGCTGACTTCGAGCGCTTCGGCGAGCTGCATCTGGTCCGAGCTCGTTGCATTGTTGCTGCTGGCCGAGGCCCCCGCGGCCACCACGGCGGCCGACAGCTTCCGCTCCCGCTGCTTCTTGTTGAAGTTGGCAAAGTCCTTGAGCGCGTTCGCGAAGTGGAAAGCGTGCTGCGCGTCGGCGTCTCCGTTGCCGCCCGCGCCGCTGAACGAGAGGCCGACGTACGCCACTTGGCCGGTGGTTTTGTTCACGCACCGCAGCACGAAGCGGTCCGAGTCCGAGGGCACGCGCGCCACGCTGGCCGCCACCACAGGCGCTTGCGCGAACTCCTTTTGGGTTTTGGCGTCGAGCAGCCGCACGGTGCACGCTTCGCCGCGCTGTGAGGTTGGGTGCAATAGAAATTCCATCCGTAGATACATTCAGAGATGCGCGCAGAGACGGCAAAACGCAAGCATTGGTAGCCGGTGCGATGCAACGAGGAAGTGCGCGAACTACCCAGCAAGGCGAACCAGTGTCTCGCCGCTTCGGCTCATACGATCTCTCTCTCTCTCTTACCTGCACCACCACCAGCTTTCCGGCCCACACGCAGGCCTTGCTCCAGGTTTGGTGCTCCGCCAAGCCCTTGTCGCCGCCGGCCTGTTGCGTGAGGCGAAACACTTCCACCTTCGGGACCGCCAACAGGGTCGACTCCACCAGCTCCGCGCCCTGATGTGATACATGTATAAACCCAAGGACGTGCGGGTTGAGTTTTTGGTACCCACAGAAGGCAGACAGCACCACGGCTAAGGCACGCACGCAAAACACCACATGCCACAACCCCACATGTACACCCCCACACGTGTTCTTGAACATGCCCCAACTCGGTGCTTACGTCATCGCTGAAGAAGTTGCCTTGCCCACCCGAGGCTTTGAGGTGGGCCGCTTCAGCCGCGGTGAGGCCGCTGTCCTCGCCGCCTTCGTCTTCTTCCTCCTCCGAGGAATACTCGGCCTCCGCATCGGGGCCCTCCGGGCCTAATATGATGATTAAAAAATACGCACACAGAGAGAAGAGTGTCCACGCGTAGAGGGTTGTGCGTGATGTGTATTTAAGTGCGACGCGTGAATCGCAAAGCACACGCATTTGATGTAGCAGTATGGCCATGGCATCTCGACCTGGTCGCTTTTTTATTTATTTTAGTACTGTGAGTCCTCATGTATTATCATCATCGTGATTGAAAAGCATGCTTACCTTCGGCAATGCGGCGCCTTGCCCTGTCTAGCAGCTCGTCGTCGCAGAGGTATTCGCGCTCGGCGTTGTGCACAGCGCCCGCCACTGGGGTCAAGAACTGCACCAAGCAGGTTTGGTCGCCGCGGTCGCGGCACCGCTTGAGCACCACCTTCAGCTTGTGGAGCGTGGAGACCTCCACTCCCGCCACGTGCGTGACCTGTGAGTGTGTATAGAGAAACAACAAAAGGGGAAACGAAGTTAAAATTCAATGGGGGAAAGAAGGGCAAATCAACGAGAGCTTGAACATGGATGAAAAGGAGAAGAGTTTGGTGAGAACACCACCGAAAAGAAACCGGTGCTAATTTGGCATACTGTATTTCGAACCACGTGTCTGTGAATGCTCGTGTCACATGTATCCATACCTGGCACCCCGGGGTAACCTCTCCGACGTCTCCCTGCCCGCCTTCCTTCACGTTGTCCACGGTCGCGTCGGGCCGCATCCCAATGCCCATGGGCTTGGCAATCTCCATCATGAACGACTTTTCGGACACATCCTCAATGGGGCCCTAGTCACATTCCACAAAGAAACACAAACATAACGTAAACAAATGCATCAAAAGGAAGGCTTTCCATCCAAAGATATTCCAATTCGAAAACATGACAAAAACCACTGCCAACTTTTACAACGCCCGCGCGAGCAGCACGTCATCATGCCCGATGCGCATGCGCTCTCGACCCCCTCTCTCACCTTGAGCTCGTGGGTGAGGATTTCGTTGCGCTCAAACAGGTCGCCGTCGGCGTCCTTGCATTGGGTGAAGAGCGAAGCCCAGTGGTCGTCCTGGGGGTGGTGCCACAGCGACTCCCCCGTCGCCGGGTTGAAGTAAAACACCTCCCCCGTGTCCCGGGCCTTGCACGGCTTCCAGGGCTGTAGAGAATAGTAGTAGAAAGTAGAACAACAATCAGAAAACAAGAAAGAAGACTTACTATTCAAGATAAAAACACGACCGGAAAGCCAATGATAGAATTGAGAATCAACTCGAAATCACAAGAGGCGCAAATTTACATTACTTCATATGAGTTCAAAATCGAAAATCAATTTAAAATGTCCAACAACCAACAATTCCGAAGTACATCTCTGTACCTTGGGCAGGGAGCTTCGCATGGCTTTCCTTGGGATCCACATCAGGTCGTCGTCCTCTTCCGCCACCAGGCCCAGCCACTCCGCGTAGTTCTGGATTTCTTCCTGGGTCGGCTCGTAGCCCTGACGCTCTTTCAAGACAATGATGTCGTCGGGAATCTGGTGGGCCGACATGAGCACCGATGAGTCTTCTTCGTCGTCCTTGCGCTTCTGCTCGGCGGCCGCAGCTGCCGCCGCCGCTTCATAAACAGCTTTGGCAGCGGCGGCTTCCGCGGCTGCTTTGGCTGCATGAGCTTCCTCGGCCGCCTGAGTTGAATGTGGACGATGGACAGGTTGAAAAGGAAGAATATTGAACGAAGGCAAGGTGATTTATCGACAAATGCGCGCATTCCTTCATTCGGTTACACAGTCTTGTGGGGTATGCATTAACTTGCACATGTGTGGAAGTGCCTCGTATACTCGCTATCTTTGATGCTTTGAATCTCACCCCACTTGCTTCCCAACCAACTCTTACCCAACCTAATTGATTTTCTACCTTCATGGCCGCTAGCTGTTGCTCTGCGGCTGCTTCCGCTGCTGCTGCGGCGCTCTCGGCTTGGGACGCTTTCTCGAGGGCTGCCTCGGCCTCCGCCAGCGCTTTGGCTTGAGCCAGCTCTTCGTCACGCGCGATGGCCTCCAGAGCGGAGGCGTCGGAGGGCCCACTGACAGCGGCGAGCACCGACGCTTGGCTCATCATCCGGGGCAGGTAGCCGTCATTACCTTCCTTGTTGCCGTTCTCATCGTCGAGCTCGGGCACTTGGTTGCTCCCTTCAGAAGCAGCAGCAGCAGCAGCGCCGTCGCCTTCCGCTGCTGGTGCTGGCGGGGGCGTGACGCCAGTAGAAGCAGCAGCAGCACCGTCAGATGGCGGCGCTGGAGGCTCGTCCGCACTAGCACTTGCTGCGGCTGCGGCAGCTTCTGCGGCGGCGGCTGCCTCGGCCGCCTCGGTCGCGGCTTTCTCTTCTTCGGCCAGCTTCCGTGCCGCGGCCCGCTCCGCTGCTTCGGTTTTGAGCCGTTGGACTTCTTCCGCAGCCTTGCGCGCGTCCTCTTCGGCTTTCGAACGAGCTTCGTCCAGGCGCCGCGCTTCTTCTTCTTGCGCGAGCCGGGCTTCCTCTTCGGCCTACAATGTGACGATGAGATTCATGCAAACAAAGAAAGAAAGAATTGTCACGCTGCAGTTTCTTTGCACGCACCATGAATGCACAAACACACACATGCGAGTACTGCACTACAAAACACATGTGCACACATGCAGTGCGCACCTTGCGGCGCGCCTCTTCTGCGACCCGCGCCTCCTCCGCCAGCCTGGCTTCCTCCGCCAAGCGCGCCTCTTCTGCCGCACGCGCCGCTTCTTCTTCCCGGGCTTTGCGCTCGGCTTCCAGTTTGAGCCGCAGCTCTTCGGCTTTCTGCGCGTCCTCTTCGGCTTTTTCGAACCGCCGCACTTCCACTTTTTGCCGCGCCAAAAAGCACCGGGACCCGCACTGCAGCACCAGGCTAGCCTCGGCCTCCTTCTTGTGCTGCTTGCGCTGGCCCAGCTCCTTCCTGGCGGCGCCCATGCGGGCCCGGGTCTGCAACAGAGTCGCCGCAGAATTCCCCTTGGCAGCCTGCACGGCGGCTGCTACGGCCGCCCGCACCGTGGCCAGCTGCGCGTTCACCTGGGCCACCCCACTTGTGCCGCCACTTTCATCCGTGTTATTGCCCAAGATGTCCCCCTCAGCGAGGGTCTTGAGGGCCTTGCAGCGCTCTTCCGCTTGGTCGTAGAGTTGACGGTTGGACGACACCAGCTCGGCTGCTTTGGCCTCCATGCCACTCACCGCGGCCTCTAGGGCGCCCACTTCAGCCGTGGCTTTGTCCGTGCGCTCGAGAGTGTACTCCAACAAGCACCGCGAGGCGCCGTCTTGGGCCTCCTTGCAGAGCACTGCCACTTTGTCCATGGTGCGAACCTTAAAGGATGCAAGCACACGTGTGAAGCAGGCATATCGTAGGCGACAGCGCAACCAGAAGGAAGGCGAAAACTTGCAAACCACGGCAATTTCCAACATTCGACAGCTGGGTTGGGGAAGAAAAAGCGTGCATGAAAGCATGCAGTAGGGGGTGCACAGACTACAATTCAGATGTTCCTTTCTTCATCGTACCCAGTCTCGCCCGCTGCGCGTCGCGTCGGCTGCTTCCAAGTCGCTGTTGTCGATGAGGGCCTCGTAGGCCTTCTTGGTGGCGCCCACGTCAAACTCCGGCAACACGTTCGCGCCGCTGCACTTGTCCGCCGCGGCTTGCGCGGAAGCGAGGGCGGTAGAGGCAGCGGCCAAGGCCGCGGACACCTGGTTTCGCAGCAGTCGAGGGTGATTGAATGGACACATGAAGAGGCGAGAGGTATACAAGATGGGTACGATTGTGTGAGGGCTGCTATGGTGAGATCGTTCATCCTCTTCGTCGAGATTTACAAGCATAAGTGTTTTGAAAAGAAACATAAATAAAACACCACAAAAGGGTTCACGGCACGACATGGGTCTTAAAAAAACCTTCAAGCTTCTTTCGTTACCGTGGGGTCTTGCGCGACCATTTGCAAGTTCGGGTCCGCTTGACATTCCTTCAAATCGTCCGCTGCGTCGGTCAAACTGCTCGCCGCGCTGCTCACCGCAAACTGCGCCTTGGTGAGCTGGTTGTTCACGCTCTCGAAGTCCACCGCAGTGGCAGCAGCGGCTTGCTCCACGGCCTTCACGGCGTTCAACAAGCCCGCGCGAAGGGCGCCCGAAGGAGCTTCGACGCGAGCGAGCAAGAGGAGCACCCCCTGATAAGGAAGAAATAAGGTGGAGATAAAAGGTTAAGATGTAAAAGTGAAAATCAAAAGAAGATGGGTTGTCAAAAGGAATACTAGGAACCCATAAAAACGTCTCGAAGCAACCTACTCGTTTGTATTTACTCCCTCGTCAAATTACCTGCGCCGCCTCCAGCGCTCGGGCCCTCCGAGCCAGGGCGTCTTTGATTTTGGCGTCCACTTCCGGCGTCATTCCCGACTTGAGGATCGACTCCACGCGAGAAATCTCGCCAGCCTGCGAGTGTGCGGATAGAATTGGAATAGAGTGCAGTGCGCGCGGAGAAGAGGAAAGAAAGAATATGCATGAGATAACGGAATTGTACGCAAGGAAAAGGAAACATGCGTTCAAAGGACAGTTCCAAACATGACAGAAATCAAAGAATTCACTGATTGGGCAAAGACATTGACTCATCACGTGTCTCTTTCAAGGATACAAACCCCAACGTACTAACAAACACATGCAGCCCATGATATTTTAAAAAGCAGTACCTTGAAAAACACGCGGGTGCGTCCGAGCTGGTAGCCGTCGGGCGGCACGTCAAAGGCCGAGAGGCAGGCGGCGATCAGCACCTCTTCGGGCTGCCCATCAAACAGCGCCCGGGTTTCCGCCGGCAAGCCCGCTAAAGCCGTGGCCTGCAGCTCCTTGTAGGTGATGCGGGTCGGCATTCCGGCTTTGAGGACCTCACAAGTAGTCAGGACCCCCAAACACCGGAGCTGCTCGACCACGTAGCGCCGGTCGACCACCCCGTAGGCCATGGACGGGTTGGGCTTCACGCACCGGATGAAGTTGCACTTGGTGGCCCCCAGCTGGGTGGTCAGCGCCTTCATCGACGCCACGAAGCTCGTGCACACCGTCCGCGCACCTCCGCCTTTGCCACTGCCCGTGCTGCTTCTTCGGCGGTCGCTAGCTCCACCTCCTGCGGAAGCGCTGCCATCGCCACTGGAAGCTGCGAGAGACGCCGCTAGCTCCGGCGCACTCGCCAGGAGCGCCGGCATAGTGGGCAGCGAGGTTTTGGTGACGGCGGCAAAGGTGGTGGCCATGGCCTCCGGCAACGGGTCACTGTTTTTGAGCACCCATTCGCGCACCTTGTACTTGACAGAGCCCGCGAAATGCTGCACAGCAAAACAGTCGCGCTCGTCTTTCTTGTGCACCTTGGGGAAAAAAGGGCTGGTCTTGTGCGCGTCCTATCGGGGAGTGGTGACGGTGAACAAAAAAAAAACGAATCAACACAGG
>Ga0307982_1004204_pt1 | contig 11396 bp, 2 predicted proteins | sample OrgLakmetagen989_FD_201847 | JGI IMG/M metagenome (GOLD analysis project Ga0307982, IMG submission 201847) | Saline water microbial communities from Organic Lake, Antarctica - #989 | ecosystem: Environmental > Aquatic > Non-marine Saline and Alkaline > Saline | place: Antarctica: Organic Lake... | reverse complement strand
CGTTTTTCTGGGAGGACATGCAAACGCAGAACGCGGCCGCCGAGGCTCCAGACGCACTGGACTACACACAACAGCTGGCTGAGCAGGGCGACGGGCACGCTGCACAGCGCCTGGGGCAGTACTTCTTCGGGGGTGATGCTGTGAATGGTGTGGGGGTGGACATGCGGCAGGCCATGCACTGGTGGCAGCGGGCGGCGGAGGCGGGGGTGGCGGCTGCACACACCAACCTGGGCATGATGTACGTAAATGCAATGCAGCCAGGAGCCCAGGCAGACAATGCTGAAGGTGGCTTTGCTGACGACATGCACGCCGAGGAGGTGCATCCAGCTGGGCGAGTGCAGGGGGGCTATGGCGCTCCCGCGTGGGGGGGTGATGCCGCGGGGCCAGAGCAGCAGGCGGAAGACCATGGGGCACGGGGTGGCAATGGCTTGGGTGGTGGTGGACAGGCAGCCCCGGGCGCTGGGGGTGGAGGGCTACCAGAGCGTGCTCCCGGCCGAGCCGCGCATGCCCACGGTGGTGTAAGTTCAGGCGCACAGTACGATGGCGATGAAGACGCGGACGAGGAGGATAAAGATGACATACGTGATGAGCCGATGCCCAGCGACCCTGAATTTGACCCCCTTGCACCCCGCAAGCGGCACCTGCTGGTGCAGCGGGGGGACGGTGCCCTGGTGAATGTGACGGGGGCGCTGTACCACTACCACAAGGCAGCAGCCCTGGGATCCCAGGCGGCGTACAATGGCCTGGGGTATATCTACATGACTGGCATGCAGGGCATGGTGCCTGTGAATATGTCAGCAGCAGCGCTGTACTTTGCCAAGGCGGCTGACGCCGGGGTGTCTGAATCAGCTGGCAACCTTGCTGTGCTGTACTTGCAAGGACAGGGGGTGCCCCGGAATGGAACAACTGCGCGGAAACTGCTCGAATGGATGGTGGGCAGCTCAAATCAGCGAGCTAAGCGCTCGGAGTTTAATTTGGGCCTGTTGCACTCTCAGGGCTGGGACCCAGCTGCAGGCGTGAGCTGCACCACGGCCGTGAAGTACTTTGCAAAAGCACTGGAGCGGGGCCGGTGGCTGGATGAGGCGCCTGTGTCAGCGGACCGGGCTGTCAGCATGTTCTTGGATGGCCTTGCAGGTGACACAGGGGACGAACACCGGGAACATGAACCGCAAGATGCAGTTGCATCTGGCGCCACGTGGGATGCTGCTCTGCAGGTCAACGCAGCTGCGGTGCAGCTCAACAGCCAGTCACTGCTGCACAGCGGTGAGCTTGCCCGCACCCATGCAGATTGGGTCACGCTGCCTCGCAGTAAGGTGTCGGGGGTGCCCCTGGAGGAGCCGGTTGCGCCAACTGAACCTGCAGCTGGCGGCGGTGCCGGCGGGGTGGGCCCTCCTGGGGGCAGCCGTCCTGGCGCCGCGGCCTGGGAGCAGATGGCGGACTTCTCCCGGTGGGTGTGGCGGAGTGCCGTGGGCAGTGCAGACGCGGTGTTGCGCCTGTGGGCGTCATGCCTGGGCGCCTTTCAGTCCCTGGCTGGAGGCTGGCAGCCCGCGGTATTGGTGCAGTCCTTCCCCTCCAGGGAGCTGTGGCGTGTAGCCTTGCGGCATGAAATGAGCCTTGCGGCATCGGGACTGCTCAGTGCTGTGGACAACGCTGCCTGGCTGCTGGAGCGAGGGGAGGGCAGGGGGGATTGGGGGGGGGTCACATACCCCATGTTCTCAAGTGAAGCAGTTGAGCAGCATGTTCCGCTGCTGGGCTTCTGGGCACCGCACCTGGCGGAGCTGCGGGCGGAGCTGCCCCGTGCAGCACTGCCCGCCATGTCCCCCGCCAATTGGGTGCACTCCCTGGTGGGGCGCGCCTCCTCCGCCCGCCCACAGCGGGGGCTGGGGGACGTGCTGGCCCGCCACCCCCGGCTCAGCATGGCCCTGGCGCTGTCCCCGTACACCCACAGCTACGGCATGCATGGCATGGACATGGGGGACACAGCGCGGACGCTGCAGCCCTTGCCCCAAACCTCCACTGCACAGGACGCCAAGTCAGCTGCTCTGCATGTGTGTGCCCAGCTGCCCGGTGTGCCTCTTCCCCAGTGTGAGCTGGCAACGCAGCAGGGGTGGGAGCAGCAGTACCAGGCACTGCAGTGGGCACAGTGGAACGCCATGACCTCAGTGGCGCTCAGCCTGGAGGGGGTGCAGCAAGGGGGGCGGCGTGTGACCCGTCGTATGGCTGAGTGTGTACTGCAGTCAGCTTGGCACAGGCGGGGCGGTGCCGCAGGGCGCTCCGGACTTGAGGCCTTGATGGCAATCGAGCTGCCACACAACGCTACCAATCGCATGGTGGGGGGCTTAGCATTGCCCCTTGGTGGCTTTCCCGTGGGTGTATGTCCCAGCAACAGCACCCTTGCGCTGGCCCTGCTGCGCACGGCGCAGAGCAGGGGAGATGCGCAGGCGGCGGCACTGGGTGTGGCGCTAGAGGCCACTGGTCTCAAGGACGGCACTGTACAGCTGCTTGCACCGTCCATGGCCACTGCATGGCGCAACGCGAGTGACCTGGCGGACGGGGCTGCCCACTGGGGGGGGTACCTCTTTGGCAGCCTGCAGTGGAGACTGGCTGCACACCTGGCCATAGCTCCGCTGCAAGCTGGCTGGAAGCAGAGTGGGCTATTGGGTGTTGCTGCTGCCGTTGTTGAAATGTGGCGCTTCGTGGCTGTTGACATGGCCAAGCTGTGGGGCCAGGCCTGGGGGCTAGTGGCCACCCCCCCACTGGAGCCAGAAGTGGGGGGGTGGCTTCCAGCAGACCTGCAACACTTACCCGACGAAATTGAACTGCACATGCTCAAGGAAGCAGCAGCCGCAGCTGGGCAGCCCTTTGTCCCGCCTGTAGACGAGGAGGAGGAGGGGGGTGGGGGGGGGGCTACGCCTGCCGGGGACGGCACTTTGCAACTGGGAGAGTGGCGGCTGCTGCCCAGTGAGATCATCGCACTGGTCACATTGACAGTGGCACTGAAAGCTGCTCTGCTGCTCGCATTGCTCTCTGTGCAAGGCGGGGGGTTGGTGTGGCTATACGTTGTCTGGAGTCTGCCGCGCGCTGTGAGAGCTTGACGGGGGCTGTGGCGCTCCTACTTTCAGAGACACATTGTGTGTGTGTTGAGCACACAAGTCACCGCTCACTGCGGTAGTTCACCGTCCTGCATACCCCCCCGTGTGGGGTCAATGGGCTGCGGACCTTGCTTGCAAGGAGACGCTGAAATGCATAACAGTCACAAGTCACAATTTTGAAATGTACTGCGATATATATCGGTTCACTTTCATGCATGCGGATCGGTCCTCGTCTTTGACACGAGCCGCGTCCGGCAGAGCTTGCCTGAATCTGTTGCAGCAGCAATGGCCCAAGCTCGGGGTAGGTCTGACTCAGACAGTTTGGCACAACTACGAGCTATAATTGCTGAACCAGTTTCTTCCCCATATGCACGCTCGTCTCCGACGCTGCGGGCGCTGCAGGGCCACCGCGCGAAAAGCAGCTTCAGGGATTTATCCAGCGTTGTGCAGCCAACAACTTCCGTGCAGACTACACTGGCGTATGCAGCGCCAAGCCAGCAGCCGACCACGGACTCAACACAGCATATATCTTCTCGTCGCCCTTCACTTGCTGCCCGCTGGCAGGCAAGCTTGCGCGAAACTGCGGCTGCATCTGAGGCTCGTGCCAGGCAGCTGGAGAAAGCTCGACTGGCCAGCTTGCAAGGCGAGGTTGCTCACATCGAGCTCCGGCCTGGCGAAGTCAAAGGCCACGACGGGGCCCACTTATGGGCACATCCTGAGCATTCCCATCAATCTGTGGCTGGTGACGATGGCGTTCGAAGAGGCACCGTCAGTGAAGCAGTGCACAACTGGAGCGACTCAGCTGGCGCAACGCGAGCCTCCACCGCAGAGCACACAGGGGGCACAACACCTGCACGACCACATGTATCATACCCCACGATCCAGCCTGTGATGCAGCCGCAAACCTCAAGTGACAGTCTGGCCCCCGCTCCAGGCAGCTCCTTGCCGGGCATGGCCCTGGTGTCATCCCCCAAGCGCAGCGGTCTCACCCGCCCACTGCAGGCCGCGGATGTCCTGCTGTCCCCTGCAGTGCAGCACTCACACCCCATTTTCCAGCGTGTGTCTCTACACCAAGAAGCTGTGGCTGCTGCTGCGGCCAGCCCGAGTCGCGCCGCCACCGCAGCACGATCTGCTGCCAGCCCCATCCCGGCGGGACCTGTGCACTCCGTGTGGCCTGCAGCCCATGCTGAACACAGCCCGAGGGTCACCATGCCACAGGACTCCCCACCAGTGCTCGCTGCTTCCGCTGCTGGCACATCTGGCTTCGGGAAGCGTGGCCCTCCCACCTTCCCCGAAGGCGTGCTTGCAGTGCCACAGGTGTTTGCTTCGGGAGACATCAACAAACATGGCCCAGATCCAATTACCAACGCTGCACACGCTTCTAACGTGCCAAGCCCCACTGCCTTCGCTGGGGCCGTTGCTTCTAGCGACACTGCCTCAGACAGTGCCTCGGACAGTGATGATGGGGGGGCTGTGCCTGACGTGTACCCCCCCCAGGTCAGCGGTAGGCGGGCCAGGGGACTGACGGCCGAACAGGAGGCGCTCTTGTTGAGAACGCTATCTCCTCGCAATCAGTCAGACAGCGGCGCGTCCAACACTCAAGCCAAAACCCACCGCGCTGCGTTTTCATTCGACAGCAGCCCCCCGATGGCTGCAGGCAGCGGCAGTCTCAGCCCAAGAGCGCGTGCCGCCAGCGATGGCAGCTCTCCCCTGCGTACATGTCGCAGCGACCATGTCGCGGTCCCGCCCACCCCCTCGTCCCCCGCGCCAGTGCTGCCTGGGACACAGAGCACCCCCTCCCCGCGGACCGCGAGGCAGCACACCCACCGGCAGCAGTATAACCTACCGCAACACAAGCCAGCGCTGCATTCCGTGCCGACAGCATCACCGCTTGTAGCGCCGAAATCCGACCACACCTCGCACCCAGGCAGGTCTGCGTTGCCCAGTGCTGCGGGCCGTGGTGCTGCCACTGCCGGGGCGGGACGCGCAAACAGTGCATCACGCCCAGTACCCAAGCCCGCTGCTCACCTGCCCTTGTCCAGGGGTACAGGCAGCACCCCCCTCACCCCAGGACTGCACATACAGCACGAGGCGGTGGAGGTGTCCTCTTCAGACGACGACGAGGGGGGGTCTCACGGCCTGTATTCGGGGGGGGTATCCGATGCGGGTGCTGGGGGGGGCATAATGACACGGCAACAGCTAGATCTGTATCGGCGAACCATGAGCCCGCCTGTGGAAAGTTCAACCAGGGAGCGTATTTCGGAGGTAGCTGCTGCTGGAGCAGCCAGTCCCACTTCTGGCCAGGCAGCTGCCGCCTCCTCGTCTAAGCGGGCCCAAGACAGCGCGATCAGTTCTGCCTCTGAGCGGGCGCAAGCCAAGGCGAAGCGCATCAACGCACTGCTGTATGGGGTGGCATCTCCCCCCCATGCTGACGACGGCACAGAGCGGGGAGCACGCACGCAACGTGCCATCGCTCATGCCGCGGCACAGGCCCTGGTTGATGCGCCTGGCACAGGGCGGGGGGCCCACGTGTCGGCGTCCCCAGTTGTGGGGGGGGGGCTTGTGGCGGAGGAGGCGGCTGCTGCTGCCAGCGGGGCGCGTAGTGGACCCTTGGCATCTGATGACGATTACTTCCATTCCTTGGATGGCTTTGGGGAGGAGGACTTGCGCGCCCTGGGAGTGGGGGATGTGTCGCTGCCACAGGGGGGGGCGCCTGGTGTGGGGCAGCCAGGGGCCCCAGCAGGTGATGTGGGGGCAGCAGGTGACCTGTTTGCAGACATGCCAGTCATCGAGGGCGCCGATGGTGACGCCGATATGGACCTGGATGCGCTGCTGGACGCACAGTGGATGGCGGAGCAGCAGGGGTACATGCAGGATGCTTCAAGCGTCGCCACTCGCCAAACCGGAAGCCACTCCTGAGCATGCCAGACACGTGAAACACACTGCATTGAAATTCAAACTGATTAATACGACCTTATTAGGACAGGTGCTACCTTCGCTGCACGGCTGACACTGCACTGAGCCCTGAGTCATTGAAGTTAGCGCCGGCTGGGGAGACGACCTGCATGCGCTGGGGGCTGCCACGGGTGGCTTTGTGCGGGGTGCGCAGGTGTGCCCTGGACCTAGCTGCCTTTTTTGGGACCTTGCTTGGTGTCCTGGTGCGTAGCTCCGTGAGCACAGATTGCCGCAGAGAGGCCGCCCCGGGGGCCGTGCTGGTGCGGCTGTGTACTGCTGCCATGGCTCGCAGCTGCTCAGTGGAGATGGCTGACAGGTCCACCGGCATGGTCATGGCAGGTGCGCTGTGCTGTGCAGCGTCAGTGCCTGACTTGGCGCCGTGCCGGTGGCTGCTGGCGCCGCTGCCTCGGCGCCGCCTGACCTGTGTGCCACCGCTGCTGCTGGCACTCTGCGCTGCAGAGCGGCTCTTGGAGCGACGGCGGGCTGGCAGCGCAGATGGCGACTGCAACTGGCTGCTAGTATGCTGCAGTGGTGAGGTGCTTCGCTGTGCTGCAGCCCTGCTGGTGCTTTCGCCCCCAGTGGCTCGGCGCGCCAGCTCAGCCAAGCGCCGGGTGTACCCGTCCATGGCATGCTTGGTGGGAGAGGCCACCACTGGGGACTGTCGCTGGGCCATGTGCCGGCCGTTGGTGGCTGGGGCGCCGCCGAATGCAGCGCTGAATGCCCGGGTGCTGCCGCTGGCCACAGAGGGAGGGCGTTTCTCGGGGGTGGCGTACCGCCCTTGGCGTGATGCATCCCGGGCACTGTGTGTGTGCCTCGCCGGGTCAGATGCTTGAGGTACGCTGGTGACTTCAAAGTTGTGGTAATGCTGCTGAGAGCTCCCTGTGCCCACAGACGACACTCCATCGTTCCCTTGGGGGGCCTTGCAGCCATCCGACACCAACGAATGAACAGACACATCCACGTCACCCAGGTGAAGTGTGCTGTGGGTCTCATCGGCACTGGAGTCCACTGGGGCGCTTTCCTGAGGGGCTGCTTGTCTGCTGCCCCACGCTGCAGCCTTGGCCTGTGCAGCTTGTGTCTCCAGCCGCAGGCGCTGCACAACGCCCTGCCAATGCTCCTCGCGCTGGGAGGCTTGCGCTTCAGCCTGTGCAATATTCGCATGCAGCACACGCACTTTCTTCTGTAGTCGGTGCGCATCTTGTGCGTGCGACCTGACGGCATCTTGTGCCGCCACCAGCGCCTGCTGCAGGCTCTCAGCTGCAGCAGCAGGGGCCAGTGCAGCCACCTTGGAGTCAACAAGACGCTGCTGGCCCTCCTCCAGGGCAGCGATGCGCGCTGCAGATGCCCGTGCCAGGCATGCATCTGCTGAGGACCGTTGCATGGCGTGGCGCCGCATGGCATCAGCCAGCAGGCCCGGCAGCTGTGCCTTGGCGCTGTCCAGTACGGAGCGGCTGGCATCCACTGCCTGGGCCACCGCATTCAGTTGCATTTGCACGTGCTGCTCCAGCATCTCACTGCGTTCATTTGCGGCGGAGGCCTCTTGGCGAGCAGCTGCCGCCTCCTCAAGCGCTGAGCAGGCGTCGCCCAGGGCAGCATCCCGCCGCTGGGCAGCTGCAGCAGCAGCCACACGATTGCTGTGCACGCTGTCTGCAGCCTCCATCAAGCGCGCACGTGTCTCCGACAGCCGCCCCTGCAGTGCCCCAATGTGTTCAGACATACGCTTCAGGGCATCAGCTGTGGCAGCCACCCGCCCGTGGGACTGCCCATTGCCGGCGTGCAAGGTTGGGCTGCTGTGGCTGCATGCTCGGGCGGCACTTTGGTTGGCAGCCTGCGCAGTCTCCGTGATGTACGACAGGGTGTCGGTGATGATGTTGGATGTGGCCAGGAGCTGCCCCCATGCCGAGCCGGACGAGGAGGCACCGCCCGGCGCCAACTCATGCACCACGCTCAGCATGTCCTTCCACACAGAGAAGAGGGAGGCCACAGATGCAAGGACAGACTTGGTGCCTTCGCGCGTCTCCTTCAGGGCATCGGAAGCGCCATGTGCCGCCGGTGTTACCCCCCCATGCTGCGCTCCACTGAGGGCGTGCACTGTGTCCAGCAGCTGCTGCATCTCCTGTGCCTGGGAAGCAAGCGCCTCGCCACGCTGGGCGGCCAGCTGTTTGTATGCGTGCAGTTCGTCGGCTGTGTCCTTGGGTGCCTGCACCACGATGGAGGTGTTGGCGCTGCTGCTGGTGCTGTGGGGTGCAGGTGGGTCCCGGTGTTGTTGGCTGGCAGCCAGCGCCTGAGCAGCAGACGTCAAGGCATCCCGGACGTAGGCCAGCTGTAGGCCCTGTTCGCTTGCCCACTGCATGATGGCCTCCTTGGCGTCATCCGTGGACAGTGCAGCCTGCATTTCCTGTGCCGCCTGCACGCTGCGGGCAGACTCGTCGTTGCGCTGCTGCACCGCCAGGCCCACCACCCCCTGCAGCTCCGTCACGGCGGCCCGGCTGTCGTGCAGCTGTCGCTTTAGGTCCTCTGACGCTGCAGATGATTGTGCTAGCTGTGTGTCTAGGTCATCAATACGGGCAGCCGCTGCCGCTGCCTCGTCGCGGGCTTGCTGCAGGGCCCGCTGCAAGTCAGCTGCTGTGCCAGCCTGTCGATCGGCGCTGCCCTGTGCGTCTTGAGTGGCCTTGCCTGCCTCAAACACTGCTCGGCGCATGGCGTTCACTAGGGCTAACAAGCCAGCTGTACCGGAGGCGCTGTCGGGTACTGACACGCCTTCGGGCAATGCGGCCAGCAGGGCATCCTGAAGCACGGAGCGCTGTTCCTCAGCCTGCTGCTGGAAGCGCTGCACGTCCCGCTTTGCCTCTTTCACGGCAGCAGCAGCATCACGATGCTGGATTTGGGACTGCAGCGCAGAGGCGTGTGCTACGTTGCACGCCGCCAGAAGGGCCGCACTGTCGTACATGCGGTCACTGTCCACGGGGTGCTGCAGCGCCCGCAGCAGCGCACATACGCCAGCTGCCAGCCTGTGGAAGGATGCAGAGTGTGATGCTTCCTCGGCCACCACCATATCTAAGGCTTGTCTGTGCGCGGCAGATTCGGATGCACCAGTGGACGACAGCGCAGACAGGCGTGTGCCCCCCGCCGCCCCGCTGCCGTCCAGGATGGTGGCGTGCTCCCTGGAGGCGCGGGCTACGGCTCGTGTGAGGCGCAGCACATCAGCCTCCAGCCCCTGTACTTGCTCCTGCAGCAGGGCGGCCTTGCTGCTGGCGCTGCCTTCGGCACTCTGCGACGCCTCCAGCGCGTCCTGCAGCTCCGAGTGGGATTTTTGGGCAGCCCGCAGGCGAGCCTGTAGAGTGTCTGCTTCAGCCACGCGCGCATCTGCCTCCCGGGCAGCTGATCTCGCAGCTGCAACAGCATCTGCCGCTTCAGCCTTGGCGGCGCCTGCATCCGCCTTGGAGCGCTGCAGTTGCCCTGCAGCGTCGCTGGCCAGTCCAGCGCACCGCCGGCACTCCTCCTCCGCTGCCTGCAGGGCTCGGCGCAGGTGGCCCTCTGATGCACTCAGCTCCTTCACACGGGTCTCAAGCACCAGCGTCTCGCGGCGCCGGTGCAGCAGCCGCCCAGCAAGGGACTGCAGCTCAGCACGCACTCTGCGCTCTCGCTCGCCGGCAGCCTCCAGCTGCGCCTCCAGGGCTGCTGCCCGCTGAGAGGACTGCACTACCTCTGCTGTGCTTGAGCTGACTTGCGCCATGAGGGGAACATCATCGCCAAACATCCCCCCCGCGTCTGTGCTGTCTTCTGGGCTGCGCATGGCCAGTGCAAGGGTGGGCGACATGAACAGGGACAATCCATCCCCCTCAGCAGACCCGGCGTCGAAGCGGCTGCGGGAACTCTGCCTGGTGGGGGTGAGTGCCACAGATACGGATCCGGCACCCATGCCGGGGGCAGCGGTGTGCTTGCCGGATGCAAGCGCTCTAGCGGCAGCGGTCACCACTCGCAAGCGCTCCGTAACGCTGCTAACCTGGCGTTGAGCGGCATCCAGGGCAGCACGCAGGGAGCCCACCTCCTGCGCAAGCGACATACGCTCCTCATCGGCAGCTGCCAAGCTCGCTCGTGTGTCTGCGGCACTCTGGCGTGCAGTGTCCATGCCAGCCCGAGCTGCTGCCAGCTCGCGTGTAAGGGACTGCACTGACGCCTGTTGCGATGTCTTGCAGGCCACTGCGGCTGCCATTTGCTCCTCCAGGCTGGTGTTGGTGGCTTCGGCGCACTGTGCTCGAGCCTGAGCAGAGGCAGCTGCTGCCTGCGCCTGCAATTGTCGCGCCTCCAGCACACTCAGCTGCCGGGCTGTGGCCTGTGCCTCTGCTATGGCGCGCCCAGCCCGCTCAGCTTCAGCTGCCACCCGGCGGCGAAGGGCCACTGCCTCGCGGGCACTGCTGCGTTCCCGCTGGGAGCTTTCCTGCAGCTGGTCAGAGAGCACACGTACCTCAGCCCGCAGGCCTGCCGCCTCGGAGCGGGTGCGCGTAGCGGCACTGCGCTCTGCGCTGGCCTGCAGCTCTGCCAACTCTTGATCCAAGTCCACCCCCCCAGCACTGGCCAGCTGTGTGTGCTGGTGCTGCTGTGGGCTTTTTTGCTGTGCCTGGGTGATGGCTTGCAGCTGGGCCTCAGCCACTTGGGCCCGGCGCCGGCACTGCTGTGCCTTGAAGCGGGCCTCCACCAGCTGCCTATGCATATCCTCCGTGTCGCTGCTTGTGGTGACACCGCCAGATTTGTGCAGCTGTGCTTGTGTGGCTGATTCTGTGTCCTCTGTTGCCGCTGCCTGCAAGGCCTGTAGCTGCTCTGCCACCCTGCTCTCCGTGGCGTCTAGGCGGTCCTGGGCTGCTGACAGCACGGCGGCTTTCGAGCGCAGCTCTTGTTCTCGGCTGTCCAGCTGGGCCTGCAGCTGCTCTGAGTTTGAGTGGGATTCTGCCAGGCGCTGCTGCAGGGCATCCAGCTCTGCCTCCCGCACCACAAGCTGCCCCTCCCGTGCTCGCAGTGCGGCGGCCTCGTGAGTCAAAGCGAGCCTGCTGTGCGCCACGCTGGCTGGTGACGCCCCCGCTGCAGCTGTAGTGCCGCCCGCGGTCGCCATGCTGCGCCCAGGGCTGGTGTCCACGGAGCTGTCCATGTCCAGCATCTGGGAGATATCCGCGCTGCTGCGCAACTCACTGACTATTTGCAACGCAGTGTCGCGCGCAGCCTGTGCATCTGACAGCTCACCCGCCAGCTTCGTCAATGCCTCCTCGCGCTCAGCGCTCTCCGACAGGAAGCGCTGCACCTCCCCGGCAAGCTCGCTCTGACTGGCCGTGGCAGCAGATGCGCCTGCCTGCA
>Ga0307982_1004203_pt1 | contig 11399 bp, 5 predicted proteins | sample OrgLakmetagen989_FD_201847 | JGI IMG/M metagenome (GOLD analysis project Ga0307982, IMG submission 201847) | Saline water microbial communities from Organic Lake, Antarctica - #989 | ecosystem: Environmental > Aquatic > Non-marine Saline and Alkaline > Saline | place: Antarctica: Organic Lake... | reverse complement strand
GGGCCGTGCACGCCCGCGCCCCCAGAATGTTACGGAAGTATGTTACGGAAAATAAATGTTTCGGACCGTAAAGTTCCGGTTTCGGAAATTATTTGTTTCGGACCGTAACCGTATTTCGCACCCCAGCGGTGGGGCTACCTTACGTCGCGCGGAGGGCTGGTTATAAGTTCAGTTGTATAATTGTATACTCTTTTTTATTTACTCAGGGAAACGCCACCGAAGGAGACAGAAAGAGAAAACCAGCGAGGTGCAGTGAGGTGCCTAACAGCAAGAGCATAATATAGAAAGGCCCATTCAGGGAAACCGAAGGCGAAGGCGGCCATTGACATGTCACCCCGCCAAACCACAACCAGGGAACTTTGTGTTATGTGTAAAGGCCCCTCTCCCATTCCTTGCCCAACCAACGGAAAATTCAAGAGATGGGCGCTCTAGTTGTAAAGATCGTCTTCGTCTTCGTCAGCGGTCGCAGCGGCAAACGCAGACAGACCCCCACCAGCTGGTGCAGGCATGCTAAATGTCTCCATGTCACCACGGGCAGTGTTGAGCACCGCGCCAAACGATTGGTACTTCGCGATTTGAGAATCGGTCACGGACCGGCGAGAGCATCGTACCGCCTCCTCGAAGTGCGCAGGAGTGATCTCGGGCACAGCGTCCTCGTCTTCTACGTCGTCTTCCATACCCGACTCAGCACGCAGCCGAGCACGCTCGCACTCACGGCTGATCAACTCGCGGATGGCCAACTTGCACGCCCGCTGGCAAATTTCCGTCAAGTCAGCGCCCGTGAATTTGTCGGTGTGCTGGGCGATGTAAGACAGGTCCACGTCCTTGTGCACAGGCGATTTGCGCAAGCACGACTTGAGGATGGAAAGCCGGCTCTCGAGGTCAGGCATTGGGATGTAGATGAGCTGGTCGAGGCGGCCGGGGCGCATCAGAGCGGGGTCAATGATGTCAGGCCGGTTGGTGGCGCCGATGATGAACACGTTTTTCTTGGCTCCAACGCCGTCAATTTCGGTCAAGATCTGGTTGATGACACGGTCGGCCGCACCGCCGCCGTCACCGCTGCTACCGCCGCGCGCGGATGCAATGGAGTCGAGCTCGTCGAAGAAGAGAACGCAAGGGGCCGCAGCGCGCGCCTTTTCGAAAATGTCGCGCACGTTGGCTTCCGATTCACCGAACCACATGGTGAGCAACTCAGGCCCTTTCACGGAGATGAAGTTGGCCTGGCACTCGTTGGCAACCGCCTTGGCGAGGAGAGTCTTGCCGCAGCCCGGAGGACCGTAAAACAGCACGCCACGGGACGGGCTCATGCCGAACTTGTCGTACTTCTCCGGGTGCTCCACCGGGTACTGCACCAGCTCGCGGAGCTCGTTCTTGACCGGCTCCATGCCGCCAATGTCGGCCCAGGTGGTGGTGGGCACTTCCACCACAGTTTCACGCAAGCTCGACGGGTTCGACTGGCCGAGCGCGTAGGTGAAGTGGGCCTGGCACACCGCCATGGCGTCGAGCACTTCAGCGTCGATGGTGTCCTCTTCGATGTCGATCAGGTCCATCTTTTCGCGGATGCACTGCATGGCGGCTTCCGTGCAAAGCGCGGCCATGTCGGCGCCCACGTAACCGTGGGTTTCGCGCGAGATGGCTTCCGGGTCCACGTCGTCGTCCAGCTTCATGTTGCGGGTGTGGATGCGGAAAATCTCGAGCCGGCCGTTTTCGTCGGGCACGCCAATGTCGATTTCGCGGTCGAAGCGGCCGAACCGGCGGAGCGCCGCGTCGATGGTGTTAGGGCGGTTGGTGGCGCCGATGACCACCACGTTGGCGCGCGCCTTGAGGCCGTCCATCAGCGTCAGCATCTGAGACACGATGCGCCGCTCCACCTCACCATTGGTCTTGTCACGCTTCGGTGCCACCGAATCAATTTCGTCGATGAAAATGATGGAAGGCGCGTTCTTCTCCGCTTCTTCGAAAGCGTTGCGCAAATTCTTCTCCGACTCGCCAGCCATCTTGGACATGATTTCGGGGCCATTGATCAAGAAGAAGAAGGCACCGGTCTCGTTTGCCACCGCGCGCGCGATGAGCGTCTTGCCACTGCCAGGAGGGCCGTACAGAAGCACACCACGAGGAGGCTTCACACCGAGAGTCTTGAACAGAGTTGGGTGGCGCAGCGGCAGCTCGATCATTTCGCGGATCTGAGCCATTTGCCGGCGGCAGCCGCCAATGTCGTCGTAGCCCACGTCATCTGCCTTCTCTTCGTCTTCGCGCTTGATGGGTTCGCCCTCGCAGTGAATCACGGTGTCAGGTGCCACGATGCAGCACGGCGAAGGATCCGTCTCCACCACCTTGAACTCCACGGGGTGCATCGCTGCACGCACCAAGAACAAGTCACCCTTCATGACGGGGCGGTACGACTCCAGGAAGTACGGCTTGAGGTACACTTCGAACAGGTTGCCCGTGACGCCTTCGATGGTGTCGTCGAGTGGCAGCACGTGGATGCGCTTCCCGTAAGGAACACCTTCGCCGTCGCCACCGTCGGCAGCCTTGGTGTCAGTCACCGACACCACGTCGCCGAGCCGCACGCGCAAGTTCTTGCGCACCACTTTGTTGATCTTGATGTTCGCGTCGCTGCAATCGTCGTCGATGAGGCAAATGCACACGGTGGACTTGCCCTTCTTGCCCTTGAGCAGCACTGTATCGCCCTTGAAGAGCTCAAGTTCCTCCATCTTCTTGGCCGAAAGGCACACAACCTGAAAATCCATTGATTTCATGAAAGGCAAGAAGTTTGTGAAGGTGCGCGACAGGAAGCTGCCCATAAAGGTAACAGGCCGGAGCCTGAAACCAGTAGACTCACCGAGTTGTCATCGTTCGTCGCCTCGTCGACGATGAGACGGTTCGGAGACCGCTTCTTGTCCATAATTTTGGTAGTTAAACTGGAGGTAGACAATCGCAGTGAGGGCGTGTGAGGGATCACACTAGATGAGAACAAGGAAATTCTTAAAATACGAATGGGCTCGTAAACTCGCATAGCGCAAGCGCACCCACTCTAGCCACTATACGAAAGAGGTGTAACAGATGGGGCCGAAAGCAAGCGCGAAGCAAAAGAAGTGTAAAAGGTTACAGATAGGAGTGTCCAGGAGAGTTTCCATTGAAATTGAGCCCTTCATAACAGCCCTGCCTGCTAACGGCCCCGATCTCGATAAGAAATCTCCTACATATTTACTCACTCTTCAGAAGCCACTGTAGAGACAATTGCAAGCAGCCGAAAGACATACAAGGAGTAGAAGAAAATTAGCCATGCATATGGCAACAAAGAGCCTAAACTCTCCAAGGCAACAAACGTGAAGGGCTTCGGGTAGAAGTAAAACAGGTGGCACAGCGTGCGTGTATCGAAGCATTCCTAAGCAAGATGCTTGCACTCCATACTATTGTTGGAATTTATTTTTGCTAATCTACAATTGTACTGAAAAGCCAGGGATATGGAATGCAAATATTGCGTGAAATTTGGATTTCGCTTCTAGGGCCGGAGCTTAGTTCAGGGGTGTCCTCTCCGCGCTCTTAAAATGTGTTGAAAGAAATTCGTAACGTGTGAATAAGCTGTCGAATCTAAAGTGTATAGGGAATTTTTCGTTCACTCACTCTTAGAGGCGCTATCAGGTTCCTGTTGCTTTCGGTTCGAAGGGAGCTCTACTCTGCCTCGCAACTGTGACGACTTTCGAGCTTTTTGAGAGGTGACGAGAACCAGGAAAAAAATACCAAACATGTGCGCAACCCAACACGTGGTGGAGAGTTTAGAATATTCAGAATATGTATACGGTACTTCCGTTTATTACTGAATTACTGAATTCGTGATTTTAAGATCACAATATCACATTTGAGTAGTCTTGGTGAGGCAATGGCGCCGCCAATGTGCTGCCACAATAGAATGGGCTCACAAGCACAGCACTCTTGCCTGCCTATAATTTATGCCAACTTAAAGTGACATCTCATCAACAAGATCGATCTATCCGAGATCTTTTCCTCGGCTACTTGGGCTGACTCTTTCACTTACGATTCTACCACTTTCGAGCCAAGCACTTACATCTCCATAACTCCCGTTTTGCACTGTCTCTCTTTTCTTGTGCATTTTAACCAGTGTGACTTAAGTTACGCCTCACTCTTTAGAGCGTGGAAAGCGACCCCGTTCTGTGAGGCTCCCGTGCAGCTACTGCAGCAGCCGCTGAGGAGATGTCGAGCAAGCTCCGAGACCTTATCCGGCAGGTGCGCGCCTGCAAGACAGCGCAGGATGAGCGCGCTGTAATCTCAAAAGAATGCGCTATGATTCGCACAGCTTTCAAGGAAAATAACGTAGCGTACCGCCACCGCAACGTAGCGAAGCTGCTGTTTATCCACATGCTCGGATACCCCTCTCATTTCGGTCAAATGGAGTGCCTCAAGCTTATTGCGTCCCCCAATTTCCCGGAAAAACGCATTGGGTACTTGGCGCTCATGCTTTTGCTGGACAGCAAGTCAGAAGTGCTGACTCTGGTCACTAACTCAATCAAGAACGATTTGACGCACCCAAACCAGTACGTGGTGGGGCTCGCGCTGGCCTCGGTAGGCAATCTTGGCACGGGCGATATGGGCCGCATTCTCATTGCTGACGTGGCCAACTGCATGAAGGGCAGCAACCCGTACCTCAAGAAAAAAGCGGCGCTCGTGATGATTCGTGTTTTCAAGCGGGTGCCCGAAATGATCGAAGAGTTCGCCGACAAAGTGGTGGTGCTCCTCAAGGAGCGCACGCACGGAAGCTTGATCGCGGGGGTGCAGCTCATGGTGTGCATCTTGGAGCTGGAGCCTACCCAGGCGTCGAACTTCGCGCGGCTCGTGCCCAGTTTGGTGCGCTTGCTGCGCAACTTGCTGTCCATGGGCTTCTCGCCCGAGCACGACGTGGCGGGGATCACGGACCCTTTCCTCCAAGTCAAGCTGCTCCGGCTCCTGCAGCTCCTGGGGGTCGGCAACGAAGAGGCTTCCGACGCCATGAACGACATTTTGGCGCAGGTGGCCACCAACACGGAAACCGCGAAAAACGCGGGCAACGCGATTTTGTACCAGTGCGTGGCGGCCATCATGTCGATCGAAGCCGAAGCGGGGCTCCGGGTGCTGGCGGTGAACATTCTCGGGCGCTTTTTGCTGAACCGCGACAACAACATCCGGTACGTGGCCCTCAACGCCCTCTCCCGGGTGGTCAACCAGGACATGGACACGGTGCAGCGGCACCGGCAAACCATCGTGGACTGCCTCAAGGACCCGGACGTGTCGATTCGCCAGCGGGCCCTGGAGCTGATTTACCTGCTCACCAACGCCAAAAACGTGACGGACTTGATGCGGGAAATGCTCAATTACCTGGTGGTCGCCGCCGCCGACCAAAAGTCGGCGCTCTGCTCGCGGATCATGGAAGCGGTGGACAAGTACGCGCCCTCCAAGAAGTGGCGCATCGACACCTTGATCACCATGCTCAGCATTGCGGGCAACAGCTGCGACGACGCCGTGGTCGCCAACACCATTTTGTACGTGACCACGGCCGAGGGCTTGCACGCGTACACTGCCCACAAACTCTTCAGCTTGCTCAACGACGAGCTGTCGCAGCTCGCGCTCCTCCACGTGGGGGCCTGGTGCCTGGGCGAATACGGCAACTACTTGTTGGACCCATGCCCACCGGGGGCAGGGGGCGCTTCGGACGTGGGCAACGCGGAGGAGCCCGAGTCGCCGGGCTACCCGGCCCGCACCGCAGGAGAGCTCTGCGACCTGCTGGAGAAAATCAAGAAGTGCCACTTGGCCACGCCGCGGACCCGGGCGGTGGTGCTCACCTGCTTCGCGAAGCTGTCGCAGCGGCTGGGCGGGAGCGCTCACGCGCGCGTGATGGAGCATTTGGCCCCCTACAAGGAGTCCATGGACGTGGAGCTTCAGCAGGTGCGTGTTTTATATATTAGCGTATTGTCATATTGACGCCTTGGATTGCATGCGCATAAAGGTTAAAAGTACCGACACGTAGAATGAATGCATTGTTCAAGTCTCTGAGTGTCTTTTTTAATTTTCTTTTATAATTTATTTACCTTAAATTTATGTATTCGTGTCCATGACGTCACCACACAGCGCGCGGTGGAAATTGAGGCGTTGCTGGCACCGCAGTGGGACAGCTTGCGCCAATCCGCGCTCGAGAAAATGCCGCCCATGGACGAGGCCAAGCTCAAGGCCAAGCGCGCAGCCGACGGTTTCGGCGACACCTTTGGCGACGACGAAGGCTCTGAAAGCGGCGGCGGGGGCGGCGGTCTGGGTGGTGGCGACATGAAGCTCGCTGCCCCTTCTCCTGGTGGCCTCTCGTCGCCGGGGAACGCTGCAAGCGGCGGCGGCGGCGGCGACTTGCTTGACCTGGATGACATCTTTGGCGGCGGGGCGGCACCAGCAGCACCAACGGCCGGAGGAGGAGGCGCAGCGGCGGGGTCCAACGGCGGCAGTGGGGCCGTCGACCTGATGGCCGACTTGTTTTCAGGGGCGCCAGCAGCCGCACCCGCGCCAGGAAGCGAGGCCACCCTAGGCGGCGGCGGCGGGGCAGGCTTTGACGGATCAGGCGGCAACGGTGGCGGCGGCGGCATCATGGACCTCTTTGGCGCCAGCCCCGCTGCCGCGCCAGCCCCCGCTGCTGCTGCTCCTCCGAGCGGCGGCCTAGACGCGTTTGGCGGCGGTGCGTTTGGGGGCATGCTCGGCGCTCTTCCGCCTGACGCCGCAGCGGCGCCCACGCCGGCTGCGCCAGCGGCCAACCCAGCGGTGCAAGCCTTCGAAAAGAACGGCCTGAGCTTGACGATGCACCTGTCCAAGCCCGACCCGATGGACTTGTCCAAGTCGGAGGTGCGCTGCGTGTTTGCCAACAGCACCGGCGGGGACTTGAGCAACTTCGTGTTTCAGGCCGCGGTGCCCAAGTTCGTGTCGCTCGTCATGCAGCCCGCGAGCAGTGGGGTGTGCTCGGCGTCCCCGGACCAGCCCCCGCTGACGCAGGTGCTCACCGTGCAGAACTCGGCGCTTGGCGTGAAGCCGCTCATGTTCCGTCTGAAAATCATTTACAAGACGGCAGCGGGGGCCCCAGTAGAAGAGCAGGCCCAGGTCGCGAACTTTCCGTCGGGATTTTAGAATAAGAGAGGGAGTGGGACTAGAGAGCACGCTTGAGTTCTTGTGCACAGCAATCCACATGGCGGTTGTACACAGAAGACATGTGGGGGAGCTGGGTGGTGGTGGGTTTTAGTGAATGAAATGCGTAGGCCAAGGATCCCGAATGCTAATACGCCAATACTAATCCCAAATCGCGAACCCTGGGCCTTGGGGCTTTGTTATAGTTCCACGTTATATCATTGCCAAGATCATGGCCAATGGCCGCCGGAACACATGCCATCGCCAAGGGTCTTCCTGGAAGCCTCCTGAATTAGTCCACTAATATAGGCAGATAGGGCGCAGAAACAGAAACCCACTCACGTCTTTTCGTGAGGCGGATGGCGGAGGCCAGTAAGCCACAGCCACAAATAAACAATAAACCTGGGCTTGTAGGATGGCTGGCTATTATCCTTCTAAAAACTAAAAACACACTTCATGATTTATTCACGTGGAATTCATTTCCATGCCATTTGAGTATTCATTTGTATCGCGTCTACGTGCCGTTCGTTATTTGGTCTATTGATCAAGCTGGTTCTTTGAACGCAGGCAAAGAGGAGTAGTGGAAAGCCGCCCATTTCGCGACAGCCCTTAGCGCAGTCGTAGCCGCAATCGCATGCCACACTCCATTTATCCCAAGGCTGCCCTGAGATAGAAATGCTGCAAGCGCAACGCTCGAACTATTGAGCGCTAAGCCAATCAGCAGCGAGGGCAAAGTGTCCCCCGCACCTGCAAGTGCACCGTCGAGTGTGGTCTCCACAGCTGCCAGCGGAAACACCACAGCCATGACTTGGAGGTAAAGCGCTGCCGCAGTGGCCACGAACTCATCGTTCGCGAAACAGGAAGCCAGCTGCTGGGCAAATAACAAACCCATTACCACAAAGGGTATGTTGATCAACGCAGCAATTTGCACGCAGCGCCAAGCCGAGCGCCTGGCTTCTTGTTTCTTGCCGGCCCCCAGCCATTGCCCTACGAGAGTAGCTGCTGACGCTGCGAAAGCTTCATTCACCGTGTACTGCAGCGACTCCAAGCGCTGCCCTAAACCCATGGCTGCTAAATGAACCGGGCCCATTGACGATACAATGCGCCCCAGCGCAATGTAGACGAGAGTGTAAAGCATGCCGCTCACGCACGCGGGGGTCCCAATTTTGGCGACCTCCAGGCATCGTAATGGCAGGTCTGACTTCGGCCACCACGAGGGCCGAATGCCACCACATTTCAACTTCTCAGGCGGAGGTGATGGACATATGGCCTGGAAGCGTGCAGTGAGAAGGGCCAGTGCAAGGAGAGCGGACAAATTTGTTGCATGAGCAGCACCAGCTAAACCAAGCTTTGGAATTCCCAGCATTGGGCAGCCCCAGATGAACAAAGGGTCCACTACTGCGTTAAACACTACACTAATCACCGTGGCAAACAGGGCTGGCTCAATCATACCTAATCCTTTGAATCCTGAGGATACGCAGGCGCCAGCCGTTAACGGAAGAGTACCCAATGCCGACCAGAACAAAAAGGGTTCACCTACGGCACACACGGCAGCCGCGTGGGTACCGCCTGAGACACCTAGCCCCAAAAGCTCGAAGTAACTATGTACAATGCCCAAGGGTAAACATAATGCCAGTCCTAGAGAAAGCCCCAGCGATATCCACAAGCCAGCCGCGACCGTGGAGCTGACTTTGGATCGAGCGCCGCTGCCTTCTTGAACAGCTGCAACTGCGTGCACACCTACAGCAGGCAACTCCCCCAAAATGACAATGGCCCATGTGGCGAAGGAGGTAGCACCCATGGCCTCAAGCTCAATAGGACCTAGTTTTCCAATCCAAAAAGCGTCAATGATTCCGTAGAGCGTGCGAAGAAATCCGATGGCAATGGTTGGCCATACTACAGTCCAAATTGCTCGTTGATCAGAAATCATCAAGAGGGAAGGAAGCTCCTTTAGCTCAGCGACCCCACTTGAAGCAGACGATGCAACAGCAAGGTGATAACGCCGAGACATCGATTTTCTGGGAACACCACGAAACTTCCAGTGGTGCTGAAATGAACTTCCGGCTCTTAAAGTGAAAGCAGTTAAAGTCCCGACGAGAGCCGCTCCAACAACTACGCTTGAGTGCGGTCGCATTCGAACTGCAACATCTAGCTCTACTTCGACAATAGTATTGAGTACAAGCAGAAACTTCGAGAAGTCTGAATGCGAATGTTTTCAAAGACATAGGCCGAATACGAGCCCACAGTCGATAGACCTTCGAGGGCTTCCGTGAGTTCCGTGACATCAATTTTCTTCACTGCTTCTTCCAAGAAATCGATCGAATCGAAGGATCGAAGGATCGATATCGAAAAAGTCGAGAAGGTTCGATGGGGCCGAAAGCATATTTGGATGTCCGTATTTTTATGAGGCCGAAAAGCATGTCAACAATGTCAAATAGTTTGCAGTAGCCGCGCATGGGCGCTGTCTATAGAAGAAGAGTATAATTCCAGGGTCGTGGCACAACCCGCATTGATATGCAGCGTAAGATATGAATATCGCACCGGGCTCGTCCTCGCGTGTACCATTTTATTGAATGTCTCTTGACCCACTAGTTGCGTTTCACAATGCAGCGAGAGCCAACAATTGCGACAAGCTTCGAGCCATGTTGATTCATGGTGACGCTGCCTCTAGAATTACGGGTGCAGAATTTCTAGACGATGTTGACCAGTTCGGAAACACTGCCCTGATGTTTGCTACTGCGAATGGGCATTATGAAGCATGCAAGCTGTTGCTTGAGTTTGGAGCGAATATAAACCACAAGAACAACCAGCTAGGCGGCCGGAAACCTCTTGACTATGCGCACGAGTCTTACACAGAGGAATGCCCTGCACTCACACGCCTCGTGAACTTACTGGAGCAGGCTAGTCAAGATGCTGCTGAGGCTGCAGAACGCAGAGCCCTCGAAATGGAAAGCCGCGCATTTGAGACGAACTTGAACTCTGACGACAACAACTTGCTTGCAAACGATGGCGGTTCAAGGCAATCGTCACGCCCAAGCAGTTCTCAACCAAAGCTTTCGGCAAAAGAACTGAAGAAGCAACGCAAAGTGGCCCAAGCAGCCCCATCTCCTGCAGGAGCCACGGACCCCATTCCAATAACATGTGCAGCGTGTCGCGCTGAAAAGCGCAAAGAAGAAATTTCTAGCCACTACTCCACGGCAGCAGCTGGCGTAAACTCTAAAGGCGAGCCGTTTCTGGAACCTTTTCAGTGGTTCGAAGTAGAGCCATTGGCGCAAAGTGTTACCTGCGCGGCATGCTCGAAACGACAACACGAGCTGCACGATTACTTTGCACACAGCCCGCTAACTTGCGACGCCATCGTGGTGACGAACGCGAGCGGAAAGCTGACGAAAAAGCCGGGCTGTGGGCAAGCGTTCAAATCGCCTGCCTTGCTCTACGAGCACCAAGGCCACGCAGCAAGGGATTGCCCGGGCCACCCGCTGTACCAAAAGCCTGTGAGTGCAACTGCTGTCAAGGGGAAAAGCCTCATGTCCATGTTTGGGTCGACCGCTTCTACAAGTACCATCGAGAATCCTCAAAGTCTTGACACCAAGCAATTGGAAGCATCGATAAGCACGCCAGATACGCCAGCTCTGCCAAAACTGGTCGGAGCTGAGACCACCTCCACCACAGCAGATGAAATTGAGTGCACCTCGAAAAAGCCTGATGCCAAAAGTACTAGGATTTGCCTGCCGTCTTTCCGGAGGAAGAGCAGTCAATAGAGCACCTTCGGTAAAACCCGGGTTATCAGTTGTTCTTTTTTTTTATTCTTAGTGCAATAGTCAACGCCTATATTCTGTCTCTTAGCGATCCAACGAGAAGGAATTATGAACAACTCTGCGGTTTGTAGAATGGGCATTGCAGATTACAGCTATGTCTTTGAATTTAGTTCGAAATTCAAGGACTTATAAACTTATAAGATTTGAGTTAAAACGCTCTGAAAGCATTTTCAATTCAAAGAACCTCTCTGAGGAACTAAAGGGTGAAGTATACAAGGCCCTTGTCTTGCCTACTTTACTCTGCGGTTGTGAAGCTTGGTCCTTGCGGGAAGATTTATCCAAGCGCCTTCGAAGTTTCCATAACCGGTGTGCTCGCTCAATGTGCCGCGTGAACCTTCATCATATCTTTCGCCACCATATCACTACCTCGCAAGTCTTTTTCGTCGTTTGAATCTTCTTGGCATCGGCAGCTACTATCACAATCGGCTT
>Ga0307982_1004198_pt1 | contig 11401 bp, 6 predicted proteins | sample OrgLakmetagen989_FD_201847 | JGI IMG/M metagenome (GOLD analysis project Ga0307982, IMG submission 201847) | Saline water microbial communities from Organic Lake, Antarctica - #989 | ecosystem: Environmental > Aquatic > Non-marine Saline and Alkaline > Saline | place: Antarctica: Organic Lake... | reverse complement strand
CTCAGCCCAGTCAGACTTGTTCTGGAGGTTACATTTTTCTGTTGCTATTTGCCACAGTGGTGTTTCTTTGTATTTTGGGGAGTATTAACTAGACTAGACTAGATCGCCGCCGGAAGCTGTATGGTGAGCTAATTTCACGATTTACGACCAGAACAGGTTCCGAAATCGCACACCCAGTCCTTTAAAGAATGTCCACTTTCTGGCCTAATCGTCGACCGTGCCGCGCTGCTCACAGAAATCTACAGGGCAGGTTTTTAGTGTCCTATTTCTCTTCTCTTATTGGTTATTGGTTGTTGGGCTGTTTTCTTACTTCTCACTCCTTCTCTTCTCTTCTTTATTATCTTATAAAAAAACGCAGACTACTGCATATCGCAGGTTGATACCATTGTTGCTTCCATATGAACGCGGGTGCCCCTCACGTTATAAACTAGTCCAACAGACTGAATATTCGGTATCGCAAGGATCCCGAACATGGCCATAGGCAGATAGGAAATAGGCAAGGAGCAGGAAGTGGCTTCTCTTTATGTTACATCAAATCACACAGAAGCACGTGGACAACAGAAGGACTTTCCTCTTAACAATAACACCACGCCATTGTCAGCTCTTCTAACAACCCCCGGAGTACAAAAGAAGGGAAAGCCATCTTCAGCTAAAGCGACGGGGGACCACCATCGTGGGGATCGCTGCCTCTCCTTCTCGGCCGGTTCGCTTCTGGAGACGGATTCAACGGTGTCGTTACGAGGCTCAGGCCACGTCGCCTTCCCTGCGCGGGCGCCCACCCTCCTGCGAGGGCATCGGCCGCGGCTAGCGACACCTGGGCGGGCACGAAAATGCCACTGCTGCCTGTACGGTGACGCGCGCTCTTACTGCTGCCTGAGAAATGGGCGTCGCCGCCCTCGTTGGAGTTCTCGGAATCTAAGCTGCTGGTGTGGCGACGGTTGGCAGCTCGAGCGGCAGCGTCTACTTGGTCGGGGTGCAGCATGCTGTAAACCATCAGCTGGTCGAGGGCCGCTTCGTCGTCGTCGTTGTTGTTGGCATGGCTGCCGTCTCCGCTCCTTCGCGCAAAGTCCTCGCCGTCACTTTCGTCGTCCGAGGTGGCCCACTGGGGCTCTGCTGCGACGAGCACTTCGTGGGGTTGAGGGAGAAGCGAATTCGTAGCCAGAGAAGGCGCCGCCATGGGCGATTGAGCCTCTTCTAGGTCGCCTACGAGGTGCTTTTCTTCTTTGCCTTGATCGTCTCCACCCATGGTTTGATTCTCGTCACTTCTTTCCTCTTGGCCTAAAAGCGCGTTCTCAGAGCTCACCCCGCTGCTTTTCCCTTGCTTCGCGCCGTCAACTTTTCGACCAATGCTCCTTGCTCCTCGGCTCCCGACGCTGCGTCGGTCGTCACCTCGACTAGGCACTTGTCCACTTGAGCCAGCATGATTGGCCTTGGCCTGCACGGGGCGCTGCGTCAGCCACGGTTGCATGTAGCGAAACCCGCTGAAGTTCTGCTGGGGTGTGGGCAAGCCAGAGCGCTGCCGCTTCGCATCCGATTCGTCCACATAAACCGCGACGTCGTAAGTTAAGTTCTTGAGCATGTCGCGGTAGGCGCCCTTTAAGAAACGCTTGAACAAAATCGTGGCAAACGGCAGCGGAGTCGTTGTCAGCGCGCCCGAATATTCTTGACTGAGCAAGAAGAAGAGCGCCAGCAGAATTTGTGCCCCTGCCATCACAGCGAGCGTGTTGTCGAGTAAAAGGGGCAAAAATACGCCGCCGCTTTCGTATTCGTTGACGTATACGTACAGGGCTTGGTTTTTGAACACCATGAATGCGAGGGAAAAATACCCAAAAGCGAAGAGGGTGATGTAGGGCCTGATCTCCCCCCATAAAGAAGAAGAGAAAAGAAGGAAAGAGAGATGAGAGATGCATGTGAAAGGTTGACAAGAGGCTAATGAAGGGCTGTTTGACGCTTGAGGACGGGACTCGTTAGAAGTAAACACACATAGATGAAGTAAGCTGCGACCAGAAAAGAAGAAGATATTTTAAAAAAACACACACTCACGTGATGACTTGGTAGATGAGGGTGATGGCCATCACCACCAGGAGCTGGGGGTATATCCAGCCATACCGGCAGGGGTCTGGGAGCAGGCTCCGCTCCAAATGCCGCGGGCCAATGGCTTTGCCAGTGCAGCAGCGCTCGATGGCTTTGGAAAAGAGAGCCCACGGCCGCGCCAACTCCCAAGTGGTGCCGAAGAACACTTTCAGCGTGAGGACGGTGATGAAGTAGCCCGAGACCTCTGGCACTTGGGTGGTGATGGTGTTCACGTAATCGCCGAAGCTGGTGATGGAGTCGACCGCAAGGAGGGCCGTGAGGGCCGTGATGGAGATCGAGGTGATGATGACGTAAGCGAAGTAATAGGCGGTGTACCGCTTGAAAATGCTGATTTCCAGCTGGACTTTGCTCTTGTACGACTCGTAAGTGGATGCCACGAACAGAAAGATCCAGGGCACTGAGAGTAGCACCACCACATAAAAAGGAGATAACGCAATGCAAAGAAATATAAGAAACTGTACATACATGCACGCACAAGTGAATAGAACAGATAGAATGCACCAGTTCGTGTGAGACAGGAGTTGTAGTCGCTCAGAGCTGCAAAGCAGAGCTCCGAAGGACACTTGGGTGAAAAAAAGAGAAGTGGTGGTTGAGAGTATAGTATGCAAGTATAGAAAAGAAAGTAGAAACCCCTCATGAGCTATCATACCGATGAGAACGAGGCCCAGGCCCAGGAGAGGCGGCACGTAGCTGCACAGGAATCGAATGTTGTCGTTGCTCAGACCCAGCCACGAGATGTACCCGCTTTGCTGCTCGTTCGAGTCGTCGTCGTCGGTGAAGTACAGCAAGCCAATCTGCGTCGGTTGACTCAGCACCGAGAAGGACCCTATTGCTGCTGCGAAGAATAGGGCGCCCGCGTTTAAGATCAGAGAAGCCGTGAATTTACGCGTCGCCGAGTGCCGCTGGTCGACCATTACGTTACTCCACAGCAAGCCCCTGGGCTCGGGCGCCCGAGACGTTTTCAGGGAGTAGGCCTTGTGGCTCAGGGCGAGCTGGCAGGCAGTGGTGGCGGCGGCCAAAGAGTTGAAAGTGACAAAGCCAGTGGAGCCAGCGTTGCCCGGTGCAACCACCAACAATCGCGAGACTTCGCTCATCAAGCGGCACAGCGCTCGCCACAGCGACTGCCCCGCTTCGCTCGCTCGTTCACTGCGGCGACGGTGGCGCCTCCTAGCACTCGCGTTGCTGCCTTTGGTCAATAAGCGAAGCACCGGGTCGGTCTTCTTTCCGAACGGTGAAAAGGTAGCGCTGCTCGCAAGGAAAGATGAGTCCATTTGGTGCCTGCTAGCGCCTAGCTCGTCCTTCTCTCCCGGGTAACCGTTGCCACTGCTCATGAGTCGAGGGCTCGCGACGCCTTGACTGCCTCGCAACAATTGCGTGGTCAAGGAGGTGCCGTCTTCCATGTTTTGGTTCTCGTAAGTGTCTACTGTGTCCCGTAAAGACGTCACATGCCCTTCGCTGCGCGCTCTCCCTCGAGTGCCACCAACACCAGTTGTCGAGGTCGACATTGATCTCGAGAGGTCTCCGGGGTTTTGGTGCGCAGAAGGGTCGCGACGGTCGGTGATGCTCCCAAGCAACTTCTTCCTGGCCGCTTCTTCGCGCGGAATGGCGTCTTCGAAATGCGCTCGCTGCAGCGCCGCAATCTCTTCGTTGGCTTTCTTCAGTTCCGCTCGCCAGTGTGCCACCGCTGACATGGTTTGCTTTTCTCCAAGCCAGAAAGGCCCCAGCCAGCGCTCGTGCCATGGCCCAATCAGCACGGTTGGCTCCACCGGGAATTTGTGCTTTCGCTGGGCCAACGCATCTTCGAGCTTCTCCGCGCAGGTCTCAGCATTCGCTACCGCTACTCGTAAACCTTCCAAAGGTGACATCACTTCAGAAGAGTGCACTTTGCCGGGGAAAAGAGTGTCGAAAAGGACTCGAAATTCGACGTTGAGGCGGTATTGCGGGGGCACGTTTTCGACAATCACCGTGTACAGTGCTTGAGGCTCCAGCGAGGGGTCGCCCTGGAGGATGAGCAATTAATGAGCGGAGTTTTAAGGTACTTGAAAAAAGAAACGAGGAGAATATTAAGAAGATGCTAATAGTGTGCATGCTACGCAAGAGACAAGATATATATCCATTCCTAGTGGTTTCTCATGACCTTCACAAAGAATGCCGTGCGAAGGTTCCGAAAGTGCCGGTATTCGTGCCGAATGAGCACGCACGCTTGAGCTGAGAGCACGTAAATGGCCACCACTGCGACGACCCACAGCCCTCGGTCCGATTCCGAGCTCACCACGTTTCGAAGAGTGGACTTGTAATAGGTCTGCTGCTCGCAAGCTCCGGAAGAAGTGCCCTCGGTGCACCACGTGTCGTCATCCTGGTCTTGAGCCGTTGAATAAACGGGTACCAGGATTCCCACGCAGACGAAGGCCGCAGCCGCGCACATGTACCAGCACAGGCGGATGTAGCGCACCATCACGTAGGCATCTAGGCCCACGAGGTCGAGGAGCTCTTCGTCGTTCACCGACAGCATAGGCCACACCCACCCCAGAGGCCACCGCGACCGAGGCGGCGGCGGCCTGAACTTCGAATCAGCGGAGCAACGGGCGGTGTAGGTGTCGCGGCGGCTCTCGTAGACGTGTGGAGCGGAGCTGCGATACACCTCGAAGAGCACGTACTGGATCCCGAAGGGCAGCAAGTACCACTCCATGAGGGTGGCGATGTAATCCCAGCTGTTGTACTGTTGGTTCGGGTTCGGTCCTGTCGGCAACAAGGTTGGCCGCGGTGTTACTGTAGGCGCAGGCGTCGCTTTCGATGCTGCAGGCGCAAGCGTTGGAATCGGAGTAGCGGTGGGGACAGGAGTGATGGAGGGAATAAGGGAAATCGAAGGTACGCTTGAGGGAGAAGCTGTTGGAGCGTATGTTGGTAGTGGCGTCGGCACCTGAGATGGCATTGGGGTAGGAGTAGGGTAAGGAGGCACAGACGGAAGACTCGTAGGAGAGAGCGTTGGAAGGGGCGACGGCGGTGGGGAGGGCTTGTGGCCGGTGTCAAAGTTGAACATATCTGTAGGCTCAAATAAACGGGCTAAGGGCGAATGTCCTGTAAAAATGCTGCTCTTATTTGCCGCTGGAAACAAAGTAGCACCAACCTCGGCTGTTGCTACGACCACGAAGGCCATGCGCAACATGAGTAACGTTCGCAAGAGTGAAGTCATTCGACGTGTCACTAGTTCGAGCTCAAAAGATTGCGCCGTCCGGGGCGGTAAATTGTTCGTTAAATACTTCGACTATATAACTGCGATGAATGCTGCCGTACTACTTCGATACTAAATCTAGAAATGGTGAATAGAGTTAAGTCACGAATGCCCATGCAGCAGTTCTAGCTCATGGCGCAATATGAGCATGAAGCGTGTCTACCATTCGCACACCACCTTGCGCAAAGTGCACTGTGCCAGTCTCAGTCACACTCTAGCTATCTGACGGAGTACGTAGTGTAAGATGCGAATGTTCTATCGGGGCGAAGCTGTTCAAAATAATGCAGATAGGCACGAGGCACGGGGCACGAGGCTAGGCACGAGGCACGGCTAAGGACAGATTTTAACCGCAGTTGTCAGCCAAGACTTTCTGCACCAATCACCAATCACTAGACGTCCGTTTGTTCGTGCACCCGCGTCCTTTCGCTCGTGGTGATCAGCATGTGAATTTGACGTAAGATTCCATTGTGCCCTGAATACCTGTAGTCAGTTGTCAGTGACACCGGTAAAACAACAGATGTTTTGGTGAGCAAACCCTCCGCTTTTTCGTGGGCGTTAAAGTGGACTACTTTTACGTGTTGCAGTTACACGCGATGAAATTTTGTTTGAGGCTTATTGTACCCTCATGTGCATCAATTTTGTTAGAAGCCTGCCTCCAGGGAATTGGACTCAAATTTTAAAGAAAGGAAAATCATTTACCCAACAGCAGAGAAAGAATCCATGTGCAGAGGTGCTGTTTGCATCTCAATACTCGCACTCACGAATTGTCCTTCGGTTTATCACCTTGACTCTTGTGAAATACAAACCAGCCTAGATTGCCAAAGAAAGTTCGAAAGAATAAATCATACATCGTTGTTGCGCGGGAATTGGCAAGAAACAAGTTGGCAAGTAGCGCCTCTATCATGGCCTTCAAGGATACATAAAAGCGGGGAAAATGTGGAGAAAGAAAAAAATGAGGCTGAGGGGAATCGAACCCCTAACCTTCGGGACTGGAATCCGACGCGCTACCATTGCGCCACAGCCCCTCTACAACCCAGGAAAAATAACAAAATTCAAAGACAATTAAGTATTTTGTGTCGCATCTTGAAGACGACATGAATTTCACCATGCACATCTGGGTTATGAGATAGGAGATAGCACAAAAATGCTCTTAAACCTCGTTCCCTATGTGAACATCAGTATTCCAAGAAGAGAGAGAACTTTTTTTTTCTACCAGTTAAAAGCACCGGATCAAACCCCTTGTTCCCTTTCCCTGATATGTGACAACCTCTTTACACCAGGAGCTTCCTGTACATCCCACATAAGAAATGTAGAAGGTCACCTTATTCAAGATGGATCATGATGGAATTCATTAATTCGATATCAAACTAATAATCCAGTTACAACCCGGAGCAAATTTGCCACTGCTCGGGCAGAAGTGTTAGTGCACGCAGTACACGTGCAAGTTATAAAAATCCGGCCCCTCAGGTCCCGTGTCAAAATATCCTGGGGCTGCCGACTCATAATAAGTGTACGAGATGATTGGTATACGAGTGTTAATTCGAAGTAGAATTCATCACCCAGAGCACCCGATTTAGCGCACTTTCTTCCTTGGGAGCAAATGTTTCGAATTTATGAATTCGTGAGGTTCCTTAATGGCTTTAGTTTGCTTCAAAATCTGGCTCCAACTCCAGGGATAAACATCTGTTATCGATTCAAGTAGGAAAGCATTGCTGAGCTTTTCGTCATTCTCGATTTATTCTCGTCTCAACTCAGTATCTATCTCGTTTCTCGGCGCTTCGCTGGCACAACTGGCTTTGCACGGCCTATGCAACCGGCATACGCGAATGTGTAGCCTGAAGTCCCCTCCTCAGGCTCACATCTCACATCGACCATAAATTCAATCAATGGTACGCAGATGCACGGTGTTGACCAATGAAACCGAAGAGGACCTGGGCCTGAAGGTGAAGTTGTTTTCACGAACAACAAACCCACGTCTAAACCATCTCTGGTGCCACTGATATCTAGCTAGACCTCATGCGAAAAAAACGGGACCGAAGGCAAAGCCTCACCATTATCAAAAAAATAAAACGCCCCCATAGAGCGAACATAAGAACAAGGGTAAAGCAGTAACCAAGAAATCCGCGGATTTCCGCGTTTTTACTCACTTCAACTGAGCAGAAGATCCGGTAAATGCTAATTACTAATTGTGCTGAAGAAAATATTGAAGTTGTGGCGCTAAAGCGGGTAAGGGATCAGTGCATATAAGCAAAGATTCAAACCCCCTCTGTATACTACAGGGGTGCCCCATACTCCAACACTCCCACCCATCTTACACCCTTCCGTGCTCGCACAGTGCGCACGATTCATAATTCGAAACTCATTCCTGCTTCGCTTCCTGCTTCGCAGTTCCCATTGCCCTGTGGACTCACACCACGATTACATCTTTTCATTTCGTGGGAGAGGGCGGTCTTTTTCAAGTGGTGATAGCTCTTCAGGAAATCGTTCTGGCATTCCTGAGGCGTCTCTTGTCCAAGGATTATGGGAGAAGACCAGTTCGTCGGTCTTCTTCTGCATTTGGGCTCTCGAATTCCACTGTCTGCACAGCGAGCTAATGCCTCCGACCGCTAACGTCGTTGCTGCGGAGACATTCGTTGTCTCCGGCAAAACCCAGCAGTCTAGCTAGTCTAGTCTAGTTAACACTCCCCAAAAATACAAAGAAACACCACTGTGGCATATAGCAACAAAAAAATGTAACCTTCAGAACAAGTCCAAATGGGCTGATTGTCCTTTTGCGTAATGCAATTGTAATCATTTACTCTCGAGGTGTCCTTCAGCCGTCAGGCATCAGGAGGTTTGGGAATGGAGTGAGTCAGCTGTCTCCACTTCGAACTGTTTTTGGCAATGACGATCCGCTCATCGAATTCCTTCTAAATGCTCTTACTTTTGAGCGCGTTCTCCAACGTCCTGCCCCAAGTCATCTGTGGACAACCAATCGGTCGAGAATGCGGTACCCAACCAGTCAGTAACTGCCGTGGCGCCCGGCTCATGGGCATACGTGCGACGTGGCCAGCCCAACGAAGAATCCGACTATGAAAGTGACTACCGATGTCAAGAATGCCCAAGCGACGGAAGGGACTCGTGGAAGTGATACGGTGGCGGAAGGTATAATGGAGGTTCACACGGCACATGCTACGAGCACACCTGTTATGTCTTGTTATGTCTAGTCTAGTCTAGTCTAGTCTAGTCTAGTCTAGTCTAGTCTAGTCTAGTCTAGTCTAGTCTAGTCTAGTCTAGTCTAGTCTAGTCTAGTCTAGTCTAGTCTAGTCTAGTCTAGTCTAGTCTAGTCCAGTCCAGTTAATGCTTTCCAAAAAAAAAGGAGAGGAAAGTACAAAGCAGTCACAGAGGTACACAAAGAATGCACTTGAGCTGCATATGCGCCAGCAAATACACTCCAGAAGGCCAATTAGGGCTCCAACTGGCGCCTTTCCTCCGAACAAGTCGGCGGGACTGAGTGCTGAACGTGTGTTCTGTCCGTGTGCCAGCAGCCTCATAGGTCAGATAGGTCATGGGTTTTCTTGGTTACTGACAATAAGGTAAGTGCAATTCCCAGACACAGAACAAGTCTGAATAGGAATAGGAAAGAACCTCGTGGGTTAAGCACCCAATAGCATCGATCATTCAAGAATACGTAACTCCCAATTCCGAGTTCTCCTGAATTCGTGAGATGGAATCCACTCCGTGAGCTCCCTGAAAATACCTTCCCAGGAAAGGAAAGCGCGTTCTATATAGCCCTTAATCCAAAGTCACTTGCGGGCAGTATACAGGCAAGGAAAAACATGCCGAGATCGCTAATGTGCCCGCGAAAGACGCAACATGAGCTGGTACCTTATTGAAAAGAAATATCTCTGCTCTCGTCGTTGTCTTAAGAACCCTCGTTCTCCTTTTCTTTTCCCCAGTTATTCAGCTCTACAACTTGTGCTGTGCCCGAATAGACAGGCAGTTTCAAGGCATATTTCTCAAGGATAGCTGGAGGAATAAAGCGACCGCCGAGGAAGTGTCGGCCAGACTTGAAATGCGTTGCACAGGGCTTAGGGGCTGTGAGGCTGATGAGGGCTTGCGGATGAAGGCCGGTGCCATCGCCGGAAAGGTCGCCTTCCTCGACATGCCAACCAGAGGGCACATCGACTGACAAGACGGGTAAATCATTGTCACGGCTGGCTGCAGCTACCTGAGCCAAGATGGAGTCAAAAGGAGGTCGAATCTTGCCCTCAAAAGAAAACCCGAAGACAGCATCTACAGCGCAGTCGAACGAATGTAACCCGCCAGCTGCCTCGAGTGTGGTGTGCACAGAAATGCCGAGTCCTTCGCATTGGCGCACGAGAGATCCAAACAGCGGGTTTTTGCCTTGCTTGGGATAGACCACCGCGACGCTGTACCTGATGAGAACAAATGCAATGAAAGACAAACTCATGGCCTGATATCACAAGAGCATGCCACAACACCGAGAGGTATCAAAGATCGATGAACTTCATCTAATTGCACTAAATCAGAAAAGGCCATGTGAAAGCGAACAAGTTCCATGCCCCCCCCCCCCCCACCTCCCCATGAAGCAAGCGGCACGCACCCTTGGTGGTAGAGGTGGCGCGCGCATACGAGGCCGTCACCTCCGTTGTTGCCAGGTCCGCACACAATGAGCACCCGGCGGTGTGTCACTACGGGAAAGACAGCTGCAACTGCTTCGCTACACGACAAACCCGCTAGTTCCATCAGCTGGGCTAAGAGGTAACCTCCTTCTCTTGACATGAGATCCTCATCTAACTCCTGGGCTGCTTTGGCTCCAAGTACGGACACTCCGCTAAACTCAACAAGCTCTGAAGTACCATTGACATCAGATTCCGCTGTAGTTGCGCTAAGCGCCCCAGTTGATGCTAGAGGTGAACCTGCTGAGGCCATCGAGCTGGGTGAAAGTTTCGTCCTTGTGAATAGAAGAGGGCAAGTCGATTTCGATTGAAAGCTGAGTGGTTGGAAGGCCCAAACTATGTGTACACCCGTCAAGAAGACGAAGAAGATTGTTTGCATGCGGTAGGATATCGAATTGCTTTTGAAAGACTTGAAATACTGCTCAAATTATGAAGCAAGTGTTGCCTGACTACACCGCGAGAAATTATAACACTCAAAAGCTTGAGCTGGCTAGTTTATCATGAATTTCGGTACGTTTTCTCCGCTAGCGTTTAATTCGAGAGCACAATGAACCGAGGGCTAGCTTGATGTTCCGATCTCTCTTTCTCAGGTCTCGTGAGCAGGAATCTAGTATAACTTCTCGTCCTTCCTCGGCGCCAGGTAATGCGTACAGTATTCGAATACTTATCCACGACTAAGTGACTAAGTGATCAAAAGCGTAGTGCGCTTGGCCCCCGACCCCCTGACCGACTACTTATGAGTTGGGTAGTTGGGTACTGAGTTCGCTCCTTGATTCCTGCAGGGGTACGAGACGATGAACGATGAACCAAGGGTACCCTTGGATGAACGATGACGTCGTGGTGACATCATGAAGAAGTGAAGAAGAGAACAAACAACAACTAAAGATCTTTCTCGTCCTCATTTCTCACGTTCGTTTGGCCAGCGACATTCTTGCTCTAATATTTACAAAACAAAACAATAAACTCAGCCAGCTAAAACTCTGAAACGAAGCTACTTAGCTAAAGTGCACGCCTCGCCTGCTTGCTTGGAATAGGACACTGCGTAGAAAGACTCTAGCATGCGGTGGCACTCAAGCACAATCATCCTTATTGTTGTGAAATAGCTGCGCAGTGTCCGGGGGGTAACCTCGACGAGGGCAACAGAGATGCCGTTCGTGAGATACAACACCGACGTACAAAAGCGCAAAGACCGCGGCAGCGAATCGGAAGGGAATAGAAAACGCAGTTCGCTTGCAAGCATGCCATGGACGACGTCTCAACTAGCTTTATCAGGACGCTACTTGGCCCTGGAGGGCGCGGACTTTTGGTTTCCTCTTACTCTAGACGAGAATTGGATCATAGATCACCTTCGCTTGCCGATGCTTCACATGGTCATGGACGCTGATCTAAGCCG
>Ga0307982_1004197_pt1 | contig 11402 bp, 16 predicted proteins | sample OrgLakmetagen989_FD_201847 | JGI IMG/M metagenome (GOLD analysis project Ga0307982, IMG submission 201847) | Saline water microbial communities from Organic Lake, Antarctica - #989 | ecosystem: Environmental > Aquatic > Non-marine Saline and Alkaline > Saline | place: Antarctica: Organic Lake... | reverse complement strand
TTTCGTTTCTCGAAACCAGAAACGCCCAGGGCGGCGCTTTTTGTGTTTCTTAGAAACGAAACACGCGCAAAATCCGGGTTTGTTTCATATGTTTCCATTTCCCTGTGTTTCGACTTCGACCCTAGTAGCGAGCCGTGTACAGACGTACAGACGGGTGGGTGACGGCTAGCTAGCTAGCTAGTACACCAAGAAGGGTTTGGCTGTTTGACTACACTGTAGCGTCACCTCTGTCACCAGAGCCACCAAAGAAGTCACCAATCACCAGCATCAGCTAGCCACCAGCTAGCCAGCCTGCCTGCTCGCAGCACTCCCATCCCACCTGCCCATATTGTGCTCGTACATAGTGCTTAGGCCTGCCTACAACTCCCCGTACACCACGCCCATATAGTGAGCACAAACACATTTTCACCCGCTAGGATTGGGATTTCGTACGAGTACTTCACCAAGTCGCGCTAGTGCACTTCATGGGGCAAGTGTTTAGTGGAGGGTCAGCATCTGGGACATCAAACTCCATCGTGCAGGTCCTAAAGTACTATGTAACTGTACTTAGTTTGAATGGAATCTTAAATGCTAGAGTTGACACGCTACATGTCTACATGTTCTTTTATATTTCCTTCTAGGCTGCGTTGCTCAAGGATGTGGATGAGGTGAAGAAGCTCTTGGAAGCAGGCACGGATCCTGCTTTTCGCGACCAAGAGGTAACTGCACTTCTCCGTGGCATAGTTTCAGTCACTTGGTTGCAACTTGATTGGAAACTAGCAAGAGGCATATGATTATTCTGTAGTTTTGCCGCCTAGACAGAAATAGGTGGCGGTTTACGATGTTTTTCTTATTTCTTTGCAAACTCCCTGCATTTTTCGCTTACCACTCAAGGGCAACACGGGCCTTGGGGCTGCAGCCTGCTCTGGCAGCCTCGAATGCGTAAAGTTGTTGCTTGCGACTGGCCGAGCCGACCCAAGTGCCAAGAACAACATGGGATGTAGTCCGTGTTGGCTAGCCGCGGGTTACGGTCACCTTGATATCCTCGAGGTAAACTTACGAGCTATCCTCCGAACTCCTGTGTACTCGTGCACTCGATTCCTTACGCGCTATGCTGTGCCATGTTTGAGAAGGTCAGGAGGGGGGGGGAGTCGAGTGTCAGCGTTATTACTTGGACTTTGTGCCACCAGAGCGCCTCATGTTTGATCTTTGTGCTTGTGCTTGTGTGCACACTCAGGTGCTGCTGGCTCTGGAAGGGGTGGACCCGAACGCTCCCAACGCCCAAGGCGACTCCCCCTTAGCCGCAGCTGCGAGCCGAGGGCACGCTCAGGTGTGCGTTGCAACAACACTTTGCTTCGTCCTTCTGTGTTTCTCTTGGACTGCTCCTCAAGCATACTTTGTTTTGCTCTAACAAGAGGCCCGCAATTTGTTTAACTCATTATTGTTTTTTCATTATCATTTGAACATTCTTTTTGCATGTTAGGTAATGCTTCGTCTGTTGGAGTGCCCATCGATCAATGCCGCAGCGACCAATGCTGTAGGGGATTCGGCCCTCGCTGTTGCAGCTGCACGGTGAGTTTTGCGTGCTCAATGGAGTGTAAACTCTCACTCCAAGCTCCTCTCTTGTTTGGTCGACGTTGTCATCGTATTTCACTTTCGTCTTTTTCATCTCTCATGTATTTCTGAATCCTTCTTCGTCGCCATCTTGTACAACTCGGCTTTTCTCTTTGTTTTGTTACCTCTTCATGCTCGCTTCTTTATGATAACGCCACCTTCTCCTCGTTGTTTTTTTCTTTGCAGGGCCCTCTCTGACGTGGTGGATCGCATGTTAACCTTAGTCGAGGCAGCTGACGGCCCTGGCGCGGCATTTGCGCTCGCTTCACGTCCCTCCTCCAAAGGCATTTCCCCCCTTGGGGCAGCGTGCGCTTACGGGGGCGCTCCGGAGCTGGCTGCTGCCACGGTTAGAATGCCCCGTTGTTGTGCCTCTCTTTTTTCCTTCGTTTGCGCGAGCGTTTGAGTTGTGGTCGTTGAGGCGAAGAAGGAGCAGTGGGAAGAAGAAGAGGAAAAATACTTGTGGTAGGCGAAGGACCTTTGAATGGAGTTAATCTCTGGGAAGGTTTCTCTGTATTTGCGGCTTCAGCCTCGTTTTGTTGTCTCACGTCTTTAGACTTTCATGTCTCTTCTTCTGTTGGTGCAACGTTAGGTGGCTGTGCTCACGAAGCGCTTCCAGCCTTCTTCTTCTTCCTCTTTCTTGGCGCCCTTCTTGCACCAAGACGCAAACGGTGCGACGCCTCTCATGGTCGCTGCGCACTGCGCGAACGCTGCTGCCACTAGAGCTCTCTTAGACGCACTCAAGCGAGCAATCGCGCAAGAAACGGCGTCTTCTTCTTCGTCTCCTGAAGAGCGCCTGAAGGAAGTGCTCGAGGCCACGGACTTGCAGGGAGCCACTGCGCTTTGGCTGGCCGCTGCTTCCTTGAAACCTCAGGGTGGGAATGGCGCGGCCTTGAGCAACGGCAAAGCAGAAAGCAAGGAAGTAGTTGAAGCGCTTTTGGCAGCCGGCGCTGGTGAAATTCTTGTTTAAATGCTTCTAGCTCTATGTATGAAAGCATGCTTGAAGCATTAGGATGGACGAGAGAAATAACTGACATTTCTTTTTTACTTCTTACATGTTCCATGCCTCCTCTCCACCACCTCCCCTAAATTTCCCGTCCATCAGACCCAAAGGGCGGATCTCCCGGTGGCGTCACAGCGCAAGCCGCAGCCGAACGAAACGACCAAACTGACATCGCTGCTCTGCTCGCAGCGAAAAGCAGTGCGTAGATTTCGTTGATTTTGAAAAATGCCAGTTTCCTACTTTTTTTCTTTCTATGCGAGTTCTGAGCTGTGAAGTCTTCGATTGCCCTGGAGTTCATGAGCAATCTCGGCCGGCTTGAAGGCAGGAGGTTGAGGTTGATGCCCATACATAAACCTCTCGTAAGTTGAAGTGAAGTAGACCACCATGGTCATGCGCCCTCGATCAAACAGCCCCTCCCAAACTTAAGAGGGGGGTACTAGAGTGAGAGCTCTGTCTAACAACTAGGATAGGATTCACGCACTTAATTACGCGGGAATCACGCGGAAAGTGAAATTTGTACCAATTAGACGTGATTTCCGTCACGGGAATTGGCACAGAATAGAGTTGCGCCATCATGGAATCTACTTGAAATTTTCAGTAACATCTCGCACTTGTCTGTATGCGCACAACTATGGTCCATGTGCCGATGAACACTGCAGCTGAAGGCGCACGCACAAGGCGGGAGGAAAGGGCGCGAAGAGAGAAAGAGTAAAGAAAGAGAAAAGCAAGCGCACCACACACGAAACTTGAAGACACGGCGACCCCCCACCACCATAAAGAGCACCGAATCCCCCGTATTTACCGTATATTTGAGGATGTTACCGTATATATACCGCACGTGATTCCCACGTAAATACCGCGCAAATACCGCGTAAAGTGAATTTTTAAGATCTCGCGCGTGATTCCCGCGGGTACGTGAATCGCACCCTGCCTAACACAATCCCTATCGCAGACCTGGAAATCTACGAACTACGGCCAACTAACAGGGGTATTCTACTAGAATATTACATATTAGTCACATAAGAAACGAATACCCTCGCGCTCTTAAATCATGAATTATGGATATGAATTGAGAAGCGCGAAACTTTAGAAACGGCGGTATCCGGGACGTTAGAGTCAGAGGCAGAGGAAGTGTTTGTGTTTTATGTTCTAACTTTAGTTGAGTTTTAACGGACGACTCACACGAAAAGACATCCCTACTGCCTACTAAGCCACTTATACCTAGTACGACTGGCGTTCTTCGTAGTCCGTAGAACTACCATAGAACTAAACAAATTCCTATTTTAATAATCGCCATAGCGCGCTAGCGCTTCTCCTTGCTTTCTTTAATTACTCGGCGGCTTGACCGTAAAAAGAGCCAATTGTGTCATGTGTCATGTGTCATGCATGACGCAACACAAGAAAAAAGGAATACCTCAAGCAGCGACCTCTGAGACGTATCGTTCCAGAGCGGGGTCTTGCAAGCTTTTCCGAAAGCGCTCCAGGTGGCGCAGCCCGTATGCCACATAAAAGCTGGCTGGTAGGCGGCCCTCTTCGGCTGGTGGCTCCTCCTCAGCCTCCTCTTTGTCAGTACTTGAAGATGATAAGGACGGCGGTGGCAGGGGTGGTGGTGGTGGTGCAGCTTCCTGCATGCCTTTGGCGAGGCTAGCAGGAAGCAGAGGTGAAGCCACAGTCGTTCCGTGCGCCAAGGCCCAAAGTCCTTCTCGCAGGTCCGACAACACCTAAGAAGGTATGAATCGTCGATCTGTTAGACAGCACTGCAATCAACATTCAACGAACATGGCCAGATGTTCATCTCTCAATTGAATGGAGGCACTACATGTGGTGACAACCTTCAGTAGCTCAACGCGTGCGTAGAGTTCTTTAAATTCCTCTTCCGAAGCCTCCTCTGACTTCGACGAAGCCGCACTTCCACTGAGATAGCGGCGAATGACACGACAAGTGGCGGCCTCATCAAGGTCCGCGTTCACACACAAGTTCGCGAGGTCAAAGCAACGGTCGCCGGGCGCCGAGTACTCGAAGTCAATCAGGTACAGTTTGCGAGGCTCTCCGCGCAGCGAGCCGCGCACCCAATTCCCCACCACCTGTTGACAAGAATTGAAATTAGTAGTCGAAATAAAATCACAAGCTGCAAGTTTCGTTCTTAACACGACCAGCGCAAAGACATAAACTGCGACCATTAAAGACTATTACTACTCATGTTCAACTCCTCCACGTTTCTTTCATTCTGTTATTTTGTCCTCTGAAGTACCAAATCGTTGTGGCACGCAGCGAGAGGCCAGCGGCACATGTTGCTGCTCCCTTGGTTTGCTTCCGCATTGGTTGCTGCACTATTTGCTGTTTCAGGGCCATGCACGGCAGGGCCACGCACGGCGAGGGCTGACGCGAGGCGAGAAGCGGCCACAAAGAGGGCGTCGATGTCAGAAGGCAGCGCGGCCGCCCAGGATCCGTCGGTATTTACGGTATTGTCTTTGGATTGGCCGCGCACAACAGAGAGGTAGTGCCTTACACAGACAGAGAAGTACGAACGAGGAGATGATATAAACGAAGGCGCAAGTGATGAATTTGAAAGAAGAAGGACACAAATTCTCTCAATTTTTTTTTCTTGGAGCATTCTACTTTGTCTTACTGTGCCGTTTCGAAGACGTCAAAGACATGTGTGTCGCGAGGGCGCTTGAAGTCTGAGGCAGGCACATTCTCATGCAAAGCTTTCAACAAATCAACGCAATCGTGAAGAGAGCTTAGCACGTCTGCAGCTGCGAAAGTCACTGGTTCGCAAATGTACTCCTGCATATGAAACGTCAACAGCAAAATCACCGCAACACAACAGGCAAAAAGGTGAATTGTGTTCAGTGTTTACACAGTTTGGAATATGAAAGAGATGCTTTAAACAACAGGTCAATTCATTGCACGAGCCTCTTCCTTCCTCCTAAGCCATTCCTTCACACACCTGGGCCAGCAAGGACGCCGTTGGGTCGAAGAGGGCCGTTGGGGCAATGCCTTTGGATGCCGCAGCGCCTACCGCAACGTGCTCGGCGTCACGGCAAATGCGATGCACCCCAAAGAGGGGGTCTTTTCCACCTTCTTTTTCGTCCGCTGATGATGACGCGCCAGACTTGCGCACCACCCAGGTAGAAAACAGAGAAGAAGAAGAAGAGGTCGTGGGCACGCGTACCAGGTACAAGGCGTTGGTGTAGCCGCCGCGAAGCACCGAGGCTTCCGTGGCCTCCTTCAAGAAAGACAGCGGCGACTCCGGGGTGAGGGTCTCGAGAAGGCTCGAGAGGGCGGGGTAGTTGGTACGGGTGAGGGCTCGATAAGGGGGCCGGGTGGCTAGCCCATAGCGAGTTTGGGGATGCGTGACGCGCCGCACGACTGGTGGATAAATCGTGGTGGCGGAGGTATTTCCTCCATCTTGTTCTTTTTCTCCTTCTCCTTGACTGCTGCCAGTAGTAGGAGCTTTACTGCAACGAATCTCGACACATCCGTCGTTGCGCTCTGCGAAGGAGTGGGCGAGTGTTTCCAGGGACGGGAGCTGCGGCCACTGCGCCTCAACCAAGGGAGTTGGCAGCGCCCACTTTGCATGTTCGGTACCGCTTTGAGCGCACGACGGCCAGGCGATCGGTGGGTGCGCAGAAGCCGCCGATGCTATGGCTGCTGCCAACACGCCTTCTGTTGCGAGGGTGGTTGCTCCTGGGGTAGTTATCGACGACGACGATGACGACGACGACGCAGTAGCAGCAGCAGCTATGTTGGGCGCAGCCAAAAGTTGCGCTACGAATTCACCGAGCACGAGGGACGCAGTGAGGCCTGTAGACCGCGCCCCCGCACATGTAAGCCACGCCAAGCGGCGAGGCGCCTCAGGAGCAATATCATCCGCCGAGGCAGCACCAGCGGCAGTGTCAAACCTCACTACATAGTCGCCTGTCGCTGCAGTTGTTGCTCCACTTGCGGTCGACGAATGTGACGTCGCCACTTCCCGCAGCGCTGGCCGGAGCCCCACATACGAGTCGCGCACGCGCGCACTGGCCAGTTTACCATAGACCCGCTCCCCGTGGGCCTTCAGCTGGGCTTGTTGTTGCTCGCTGGCTGGCGGTAAAGCTGTGGCTACACCTCCCTGTAGAGTGCCATCTTGGTACGTTGAAGAAGAAGAAGTAGCAGAGGTAAGAGGGTTGGGTCGCAGCACGGGTTCATTGGTGGGGCCGCACACCAGGTCCCCATGCACGGTGCGCCACAGATAAGGGCCTCGGCCACCACTGGGCAGTGGTACTCCGCCTAAAGGGACCACCCCCACTGGACTACTTCCCCCCTCGTCAATAGCCCCGTAAATCAGGTAGTCCCCCCGCCGTGGGGCGACCTCCAGAGTGGCCGTTGCTGCTGTTGCCGTTGTTCCTGCGGCAGTGGGTCCTTCACTGCTGTCAGTGAGTGCGTCCACCGAGTCGGCCCAAAGGCCACCGCAATTGACCACTGCAGCAGCCACCACTTCCTCCTCTGCAGGAGATAATTCGGCTCCGTTGGTGGCTGTGGACAGGTGCCAGAGGCCATCGCTGTAAGTCGCGGCTTCTACAGATGTTCCTAAGCGAACCTCGGCGCCTATTCACCCCACACACAGAGGAACGCGGAATTAAAAGTAGAGAGAGGAGAAGACGGGTGATAAATGTAAATGCTGCCGAAAGAATCATCATTGGTGACTAAATTAAACATATAGGCTATGATCAAATAACCAGATGTGGGCAGACTCCCTCCTTTCCTTCGTGATTTCACTCTGACGTCTACAAGGAACGGCCACGCATCACGCACCGTTCACTTCAGCTTGAGTGATCCATGCCACTGGTACTAGCCAAGGATCTACCGTCACTTCCCCTAAAACATGCACAGCAGCTACTGCCCCTTCGCACACCCCGCTTTCTGGCGCGCCACCGCCACAAGCAACTGCAGCGATGGCTTCTGCACCCTCAAGCCACTTGGCTTTACTACCACTGCCACCACCGTGCGCCTTCCAGAGGTCGCGAAGAGGGCCATCGGCGTCAGCCTGGGTCCAGGCTACGTAAAGAGCACCCCCGCACAAGTGAGGCACGTTGAGACGCTTGTAAGTGGGCACGTTAAGAGTGACAGCCTCCGTCAAGAGCGCGTGTTCCAAGGTGCCGGGAGTGCAGTCGGCCGCCGTGCACGCGATACCTATTCAAGTACATGTTAAAAGGATAAGTGAGATCATAACACTGAAAGTATTGAATAGACCGAGTTGCTTACGGCTAGATTGCCATTGGGATCATCACAAATGTTAGTTGATGCATTGATACAAACGTCGGACAAATCAAGTGCAGCTCATACTCGTCCCTACCAACGTTCGGTTCTCCGCAAAAGCTACCTGTGTTTCCTCCACTCGCCCATCCAGCGGCTACAGCATCATCTCGCTCAAGGACAACGACCTTGAAACCCTGAAGGGTTAGCGCACGAGCTACACCACACCCAACTACGCCTGCTCCAATCACAGCTACATCGAATGGACTGCCTACCGACATTCTAGTAGATGGTTGGTTGAGCTATGATTTCAGAACTATTCGATATGTTCGCACGACGTTTGGTCAACGAAATAACGCCACTAGTCCTGAAGATTGTTAAGCTCGTAAATCTTAGGAAGGAGCTTGCTTTTAACCTGGGTATTTGCAGCTCATGTCTTCCTGTCTGTAGTAAGCTTACGTAAGCTTAGCTTTTTGTTGTTATGTATCTTCTTGTCTTGTCTCGTCATCTCGTCATTTTTGGGCTAGCTAGCTACTACAGTGTAGCTACTTAGCTACTACAGTATCTGTAGCTAGCTACAGTAGCTACTAAACCCACGAATTACCCTCAACACCATCCACCTGTTCGTTCGTCGCTCTTTTTGGAGGTGAGTCAGAGGCAAGTCAGCCCTATAAAATCAAAAGGCTACTCTTGCAACAACAAGTGCGTGTGGGGAGGCGTGTGCTTGTTGCTCCACCACCGCCATGGCATGCCTGTGCGCAGTCTTGTGGCTATCATCAACGTTATCTTTTCGCGAAGAATTTCTAAATTTCACGCTTTGATTTCACTGCCCACGAATCAACTTCGCAACGATGCGGCCAAGTATCTTATATCACCCGTTCTCATGTTTTTTGTAGTGGGAAAGGGTGGCAACGGGAAGACGGTGGTTAGCACGGAGGCGGTTTCCGGCAGCACCTGGGATGCCTCCAAGCTGGCAAAGGAAGATGCCTTCATTGGCAAGCTCGGTGAGTTGCTTCTTTAAGAGATAGATGTTGGTTCGGTCTGCAGGAGCGCACAACGTATTTTGAAATTCACCGAGATATCAACGTTGTCGTTGCTGTCGGTGGTAGATATGGAAGCCTTCCGCAAGGACATTGATGACCTCGGCAAGAAGCTAGGCGCCAACCAAGGCCCTCAAGACACGGCCCACCTCGAGAAAATCATTAACTGGAGGTGGGCATAACCGCTAGGCGTGGCCCCGTTCGCTGAAATGTGCTCTTTCAAATCTGGATATTTCCCCCTCCCAGCGTAGTCGCAGCCTCATTAAAGCATGAATTCGCTTTTAAATTAGTCCCCTACTCTGCTTTTGACATTTCATTTGTTCTTTTCCGCTCTTTTAACTGGCTTTTGGGCACACGTCACTCTTCCACGTATTCTCTACGAACACACAACAGCCGGTTCTGCTCGTGGTTTGGCGCGCTCACCTGCTGGATTGTGATCAACCCCGTCTCCATTTTCCTCATGAGCGTGGGGACCATGACCCGGTGGACCATCATTGGCCACCACGTGTGCCACGGCGGGTTCGACAAGTGCAGCAACGGCAAATTCAACCGCTTCAAGTTTGGGGTGGGCAGCGTTTACCAGCGCTGCAAGGACTGGCTGGACTGGATGCTGGTCGAGGCCTGGAACATGGAGCACAACCAGCTCCACCACTACCACTTGGGCGAAGAAAGCGACCCAGATCTCGTGAGTTGTTTAAGAAATTGAAGGCCGTTTTGTCTGGGGTGGCTGTTGTTATAGGAACTCGAGCTCGTGCGTACTTAGGGATGGCACATGTGCTCAGTGCCGAACGTCATCCCCACATTCCTCTGAAAACCATTCATGCACGTGTTGGCCTCTCCGGCACCCTTGCTGACATGTGCCTTTTAGTCCGCTGTCTCGACTCCCTCCGCCTTTTCCTTCGTTTCATGCCCCTGTGCCTGTGCCCGTGCCTCGTGGTCCATCTCAGGTGGAGCACAACATGGGAGTCCTACGCGAGATGAGCTTGCCGCTGCCCATCAAGTACGTGGTGGTGGCGTGGATGGCGTGCACCTGGAAGTGGTGGTACTACGCCCCCAACACCTACAAACAGCTGAAAGTGAACCAGCTGCGCCGCGCCGGGAAGCACGTCGACGAAGCGGTGGCCAACAAGCCTTTCACCCTTGACCCCATGTTCCTCATCTACGGCCACCCGCTGTTCCCAGCCTCCGAGGTGGGAAAATTGACGACCTAAAACTGCCTTGTGCCCATGTTTTACTGTGCGTGCCTTGTCTTGTGTACTTCAGAAGCTCCTTGTCTTACTTTCAATCTTGGTTTGTCTCCTGACTCTTTTCCTCCGATTTCTCCCGACGGCAGTTCCTGTACAAGGTGCTCGCGCCGTACTTTTTCGTGCGGTTCATGCTGACCCCCATGCCGTTCTTTGCCGCCAACTACCTATACAACGGCGGCTCCGACTACGCGATGAACGCATTCTACTCCTTGCTCTTCGCCGAAGTGGCCACCAACATCCACTCGTTCGTCGTGATTGCCACCAACCACGCCGGCGACGACTTATACCGCTTCAACGTGCACTGCAAGCCGCACTCGGGCACCTTCTACTTGCGCCAAGTGCTGTCCTCGGCCAACTTTTCGTGCGGCGATGACCTCACTGACTTCATGCACGGCTGGTTGAACTACCAGGTGGCTTGAAGAAAGGATACTTCTCTTTTGACTCCGGATACATGGTTGTTCTCGCCGCCCGCCACTGCCAGCATGGACTTCCTATTTATGCTCATTGTATATTATCATAACAGTACAACCCCATCTCACACTATTCCGTCTATCTTTTTGCTTTGCTTTTTACGTGCGCTAGGTGGAGCACCACATGTGGCCGCAGCTGTCGATGCTATCGTACCAGCGCGCTCAGCCCTTGGTGAAAGAGATCTGCGACAAGCATGGGGTGCCTTACATCAAGCACAACGTGTTCTGGCGCCTGCACAAGCTCGCGGAAATCATGGTGGGCTCCAAGGATATGCGCAAGTTTCCAGTGGCTTTCGAATACAAGCCAGACATCACCGCTGACTCGGCAGAGGAATCGAAATAGAGACAATGCAGTGTGTTTTTATGTGCATCTCGAGCCGGACAAGACAAGAGAGGTGCTATGTGAGTGGTTGCGTCCTCGGAGACTAACAAAGATGAGTGCTGAATGCCACAAGCAAAATAATCGGAAAAGAAAGCAAATAGGCGGCGTCCTCTCCGGCAGCTCCAAGTGCCAGGTGGCCCATGGATAATATTATGGCTGTAGTCTAGAGCGCTACTTCTACAGCTACATACTAAATACTATATTGTTGATTGTTGATCTGATCTATCGGAGTAAAACCTAAAGCTGGTGGTTTGGAGTTATTTCTAATGGAGCACGGCGGCCTCTATTGGCCGTCCTGGGGCTCCCTGCCTCTTTTGTCTCTCAGCGCCACGTCGGTTCGGTCGGTTTCCTCTTTTGGTAGGGGGAATTCATAACGCTCTAATGTAATTTTTTGATTTTGGTTTATTTAATTTCCTCCGAACGATTACTTTT
>Ga0307982_1004190_pt1 | contig 11413 bp, 5 predicted proteins | sample OrgLakmetagen989_FD_201847 | JGI IMG/M metagenome (GOLD analysis project Ga0307982, IMG submission 201847) | Saline water microbial communities from Organic Lake, Antarctica - #989 | ecosystem: Environmental > Aquatic > Non-marine Saline and Alkaline > Saline | place: Antarctica: Organic Lake... | reverse complement strand
GCCCGCAGATCCGATTTGGGGTGCACTGTTGCAGGCACGGGAGCAGCTGCCCACAGTGCGCTGGGGGTGGAATCACTGGGAGACTTGGCTGGAGCAGATTCTCGTGTCGATCATGTGGATTGCACGGAGAGGTGGCGAGGAACGCCTGTTCTGCATGCTGGACGCTGTTCCGGGCTGGAACAGCGTGCACGAGCATGCCTCCAACAAGTGCAACGTGAAACGCATCACCTCCACTGCGAACAGCTCAAGACAACAGGAGGTTGCACAACAGCGTGTTCTAATGGTTGCGGAACACCTGCCGCACCTACACCCCACAGGTGGACTGGTTGCCGTTGGGAGCAATGGCTTGTATGCAACGGTGCATGGACAACACCTCCTGCTGGCACTGCAGGCGGCCCAGGATAGCATCCACATCACCCAGGTGCAGCACATGGTGCGTGGATGGCTCTTACGCCACCGCCTGCGCCACCTTTTGCTGTGTGTAGAGGCGGTGGGGGGGTCCGTGAGCGCCTGGGGGGGGGCTGGACGGCTTTCCGTGGGGGGCCTTGTGGCGCTGAGGGGGGCTTGGGGGGGCATAACTGCATTGGAAAGCGGCTCAAATGTGCAGCATGGGAGTGTCGTTGACGACACCTCGGAGGTAGTGTCTATGCTTGCGCGTGGACTGGCAGGCATGCCTCTGGATGCCGTGGCTGTGATTTGCGGCGAGCTGCTGCCGCATTTGGCCGAGCAGCTGCAGGGCACGCAGCTGACACAGCAAAGAGGGCACATGCAAGCGTCCACAGTCCACCGCATTGCTGGTGTGCTGCGACCTCTGGTGCAGCTTGTGGACAACTTGCCCTCAGAGGCAATCGCTGTGCTCAAGTCTACCAAATTACTGCAGGTGCATCCGAGCAGTCACCCGCGGTTTGAGCTGTATGCACACCTTGGGCTGTGCTTATGCCTGGCAGTGCAGACAGAGCAGCAACGGGCAGTGAAGGAGCTTGCACAGACCACTGACGGAACACCAGCCGTGTTCATCGGTCAAATGGTGCAATACACTGAGGCGCTGGGGGCACTGGGAACAGGGGCGGCGCCGCCAGGGGGCGGGCAGCAGACACCTCAAGCTGGGAGCAGCATCATACGGCAGCGGTCTATTAGTTCTGCTGACACCATTCGGCGCCTTCAGTCCATGGCCCGCATTCAGCGCTGCGTACAACAGGCGATGGCTTCAGGTGACAGCCACCATCTGAGGCAAGCTGTGCTGCTGAACCAGGAAGTGAAACAAGAACACGGAACAGAAGCATCCCTGAAGGGTGCAGACGAGGCGTGTCTTGAGCGGTTGGCTGCCGGTCGGGATGCTGGCGCAGAGACGCTTCTCGCCTTCGAGGTGCAGATAGGGGCCCTTGCGTCCAGTTGTGAGGGGGGGCTTGTTTCTGTGCGGAACGTAGCAGATCCTGTACACTGGCACGAGCCTGCATCACGGCATGTTGTGGAAAGCCTGTTGGGGGAGGTGCACGTGGCTGCACTGCTGGGGGTGCTGAGCAGGGGTGCAGGAGACGGTGCTGCCGTTGCTGACACTGCCCGCTGCAGCAGCACGTCACTGGCTGGCGCGCTGCAGGCACTGGTGGGTCTAGAACGGTCCCTACGCATGTCCATGTCTGATCTGCAGGCTGCCAACCATGACTTCGCTGCACTGCTGCAGGCATACTCAATGGGGGGGGGTGATGTGCACTGCAGCTTGACCACCCCCCTGCAGGAGGCGTTGGGTGCCCTGCGCTTCGCAAAGCTAGCGCTACAGTTCGTGCAGATCCCCTCAAGGCAGCACTGGGATTCGCTGGAGGAATTCGCTGGACACACCTGTATCCAGGTGCAGGGGGGTCAACTGCAGCCCCTGCGGGAGCTGCTGCTGCACAGCAACAGCAATGGCTTCAGCTCGACCATCAACATCGACACCAGCGTAGGCCAAGCCCACCGGATAGAAGGCCATGCCGGTGCCAAGCTTGGTGCCGCACACGGCAGCTCCCAGCAGTGTGCAGTGCTTGTGCTGCCATGGCTTGTGCGGGCCAAGGTTGTTGCAATAAGTGTTCCAGTTGAACTTGGTGTGGGCCCTTGGGATGCAAATGCTCGGCACGATGCATGTGCTTCTATGTTGACGCATGTTCATGGCGAAATGGCGACCCCTCTGCACTGCGCACGCTGCTGCAGCGGGGGGGGGCTCTGCTCCTTCAGTGCTGAAATGGAGGCGTCGGCCCGATGGCTATCTGCTGCAATGGAGCAGATCAAGCTGCAACAACTGCGCGAATGCAAGGACACCGCTCACGAAGCTGCCTTGCAGCAGTCGCTGCTCTGTGCTGTGCTGGCTGGCGCCTTCCGTGGGATGCATGACACTGGCGTCTCCTCCAGCCACCAGCCCAGGCCCACCTTCGCCCCTCTTGCGCTCAAGCGGCAGTTGAGTGTCGGCAGCGCTATCGCCAAGCGCACACACAAGGCACATCTGCATGCTCAATGTGAGCATTTGCTGTCATGCCTGCAGACATTCCTAGATTGTGCTCGAACATACGAGCTGCAGCTGGCAGCCGCGGCGGCAGCCCCCCCATCCCACTTGCCTGGCATGCAATCCGCTCACGGGCTGACAGATGCACCCCCCCCCCCCAGCCCTGATGCGCTGCCTAGCCAGGGCTTCCATGCCCAACGCGCTATGATCGTTGCGGTGGCAGCCTGTGTGCTTTTGGCAGTGGAATGTCTCGTCTCGCCTGGGGGCATCGGGGGGGGGGCTGCCGTTGATTCCACCCCCCCCCTCACGGCACAGCTGCTGCGTCTGCTGCAGGAGTGTCCCACAGCAAAAGTCCACCCTTCTGAGTCAGGTGCATTGTTGGCTGCAGTTGTGCAATGGGTGCACGGGGGGGCTTCGGAGTCGGGGGGGTTGAGGGGGGCCCTGCAGCAGGCTCGCAGCAGCGCCAGTGGTGATTCCCCCGAGCACGAGGCGTTGCGTTGCTGCAGCGCCATACTGGAGAGCTGCCTGCAGTCGCATGCCAGTGCTGTCCCGCAAGAATCTTCGTGCGTTTCACCGCTGTGTGAAACGCATTGTATGGCCGCCGTGTGTGAAGCGACCACTGCAGCGGCGCAAGCGTGGAAGAGCGTCTCGCAAGCAGCAGGGCAAGGAGAGCTGCCTCGTGTGATGACTGCATGTGTGCCCGGTGGTCTTCAATTGGCAGTGCAGCGTCTGCACAAGGGGCTGGTGGGGGGGGTTACACAGGTAAGGGTCGGAGTATCTGAAACCCTGTGGGATGATGCTGCACAGCACTTGTGCCAGTGGCTGTTCCAGGCCACCGGGCAAAACCCGTGGCAGGTGCCAAGCTGCAGCAAAGCTGCACACAGTCTGCTCGCTGCCGCAGCTGACTGCATCCAGGCATCCATGCCGGTACAATCGCAAGCAGGGGTGATGCAGGCGCTGGCGGTCGTGATTCAAGACGAGCTTGCCGACCGCAGTGCTGATTCTTCGTTCATTCTGTCCCCAGCGCCTGCGGGCCGAGCCCAAGGCGACCCCCCCCCTACATTTGACTACTTGCCCGTTGAGGGGGGGCTGCCGCAATGCCCCCAGTTGGAAGCTGGCTTTTCATGGGAAGCACTGGACACATGGGCGGCAAGCTGGGCACAAGAGCTGTCGAACACCAGCAGAAGTGTCCCCTTGGGGGCCCCTGTGGTGATTTATGACCCCCCCCTCGATTTGGCAGTCGTGCAAGCCGTACAGGCTGTCGCTCGTTTTGTCCACTGCATAGTGCAGCTCAGAAGATATGAGGAAGGGCACTCAGGGCTTGCACATGCACATCTAGCTGATAGGCTGGGGGCAGCTCACAGCGCAGCACAGCAGCTAAGGGCATGCCTCAGCAGTCACCGCCACCTCCAGCCTGGAACCGATGGGGCAGCTGCAGCTGCGGATGCGGTTCGAGGGGCAGAGGTGCAACTGCAAGTGTTGCATGACATGGCTGCGAGAGTTTGTTCCTGCTTGTCCACATTCCGCAATAGGGAGAGTGCGTGGCGTGTTCCGGCTGCCCCTCCCTGTTCATCGCTGCTCGGGAGCAGGGAGGCCGCAGTGCAGCGCTTTACGGATGCTCAGGGCATACTGTCTGATCTGGACGCTATGGCTGCATCGGACACCTCAGGCAACGACGCAGCCAGCATGCAGGCAATGCGCGAGGCAAGCACCAAGCTCACAGCAGCATTGGACACAGTACTAGTGGCTCCTGGGCTGGGGCAGCGTCAAGGCGGTGCAGTGGCAGATGATATGCATGCCAATGCAAAAGTGCTTGCTGCGTGTTGCTGTGCACTGGAAGCTGTGTGTGGGCACAGCACACCGCGCACCGACGCAGCGAGCAGTAGTCCCCCCCCCGGTCGGGGAGCAATTGACCCCCCCCTGCCCCGGCACGGCTCGGGGGGCAGCATCTCTGTATTTGGACAGGACAGCACTGATGGAGGTGGCAGTCTGTCGCCCCAAGGCAGCGCATCCTTGCCTGTGCCCCCTCCAATCAAAGCAGCTGATCAAGTCAGGGGGGGGTGCCTCCAGCTGTCAGGGGGGGGTCTCATTGGACAGGGCCTACTACATGCCATCGCTGCCGCACTGCAGGGCGTTTTTGCTTTGGGTGGAGCTGCAGGTGGCTGTTCTGGCTTGGTGGCTGCTGTTCTGCATGGTGTGGGCAGACTGGTACTGCAAGCACAAGGGGCTGCTCAGCAGCAGGCAATGGTGGAGCCGCCACTGGTGCTGTGGGCGCAACACCAGCTGTATGCTGCGCACACTGCTCCCATGGTGGATGGTCGTATTGTTTTTCCGGCTTGGATTCAGCCGGGGGGGCAGGGGGGCCCCCCCCTCCACCCCCCTCTGGAAACAGCTGCCCTGGCTGCGATACTTTGGCACAAGTGTGGCCGCACCCTGCAGCAGGCGGCTCATAGCACACCACTACCCGTTGAGCTAGCCAAGTTGCAGCAGCTGTGCCTTCCGTCTGTTTGTGGTGCCGAAGGGCGCACCCCACTGCAGGCCTGCACCCCCCAATTGGCAGCCACCAGTACAAGCCATGCAAGCCATGCACCCGCCATGCAAGATCACAAAGCAGGTGACCTGGTCTCCGAGCCCTACCAGCCATATGACGGTGTCTACACTGCGCGCCTGATCTCTGCAGCTGCAGCGCTGCTACAAGCAGTGCAGGCCGCTGCTGGTACTGTTCTGCGAAGAACAATGGTTGAAACCTCTCGGGAGCTATTGCAGCATGGTACTGGGCAAGCACATACTGCAAATATGACTTGTGGGGCCGCATTTGGAGCATGGTACAATGCTGCCCCCCCTATAAGTGGGTCAGGGGAAGGTGACACAGGAGCCATGTTGGGCTTACAGCTGGCTGCTCGATTCCTAAAAAGTGCACAGAACAAAGAGGAGTGTTCCATGTGGTGGCACACATGCACACATGATGAGCAGGCTACTGTGTTCCTGGCTGTTCACGTTGCAGTTTGTCGTTTGGCGTGGCGGCGTTCCTCCCCCGGTAGTGCCGCCGCTGCCATGCTGCAGCTGGCGCAGGCTGCCCAGGCCGCAAGAGATCCCCAGGGGGGCGTGTGGAGGGGGAGCGTGGCACACTTGTCATTGGATGCAGCTGCCTGCAGCGCACTGTGCAACATTGCGGCTGCCTGTTCCGAGCTGCAGCGCATCGCCATGGCTCTGAAGTCACTGTCCTGAGCAGGGGGCTTCAGACTGGGGGGGGGTCAAAGGGGGGTGCATAATATATTTTGAAATCATGTGCATGTGTGTGTCTAGTTCTGTGTCGTTTCCGATTCCAGGGCAACGGGTGTTCCGGGGCGCCTGAAGGCGTATGCCATGGCCTCCTCGGGTACAGCGGCACGGGACGCCTTGCGGGCGAGGGAGCGATCCCGCCACCGCTTGAAGCGCTGGCCAGCCTTGGCGGCGCGTTTCTGTTCCGCTGCGGTGGGCTGCATGGCTGAGGGGTGGTCTACGGGGGCTAGCACCACGCGGCCCTCCTTCTTCACAAGCAGCAAATCCGCGTCATTGTACGCAGGCGCAGCCTTAGGGTAGTCTTCGCCGCGCTCCTCGCGCATTTCCTTGAAGGCTGTGAAGCGCTCTCCCATGACCTGCTTTACGCGATTCATGGTCAAGCGAGTCTTGGCCAGGCGGCGTCCGTCTGGCTGGGCCATGTTGCCCTGTCGAAACCAGAGGCGCTCAGAGAGCAGCATGTTCCGCTCCTTCAAGCACACAAACCAAAGAGCATGCAAATCTTCAAAGCTTTTTTGGCGCAGCTCGGATGCCTTCCATGCACGGCCTGCTCATAGGCGCCACAGTGATGCATGTGAGAGCGGAATATGAGGCCTCGTGTGTACGCACCTGAGGGCTTGGCCTCGCCGGACAGAAGATCCTTGCCGAAAAACTCTTCAATCCCATGTGTAGAGCAAGTGCTTGAAATGCCTCTGGATGCTGTTGTAGCAGCAAGTGACGCAGCACTGGGTGCTGATGCCGAAGCAATCCTGAGCACTGGAGCCAGGAAGGCAGCTCGCCGAGCGTAGACTGCAAGAGCCATCATTGTACGGCGGATGTGGATAGTGTTCGGACGATGCTTAGGTACACGAACAACGTCAATTTGCATTACTGCATGTGCCTTTTCATCTTGACTCAGTCTTATCCCCCACTGAAGTCCTCGAGGGGGCGTTTCGCTCAAAATGAGGGTACTCGTTAGGCCAGCCGGGAAACAGGAAGATACTTCTAATTGCTCTGTATTGTTAGGCGTGTCTGTTCGCCTTGTTGTGTTATCTCACAATAGAATATCAGTCATGCAGATCTTCGTCAAGGTGAGCTGCTCCATTCGTAGCGGATGGCACCATCGCAGAAATGCGGAATTGCTGTGCTCACATTTGCATTCTTGCAGACCCTGACGGGCAAGACCATCACACTCGATGTGGAGCCTAGCGACACCATCGAGAACGTGAAGCAGAAGATCCAGGTGCGTCAATAATGCCTTGCATTGCTTGCAGCATGAGTTTGCGGCTTTTGCTCTGCGGCCTACGGCGTCGATCTTCATCGCACTTGTTTTCGCCGTTCAGGACAAGGAGGGCATCCCCCCTGATCAGCAGCGCCTCATCTTTGCCGGCAAGCAGCTGGAGGATGGACGCACTCTGTCCGACTACAACATCCAGAAGGAGGCCACCCTCCATTTGGTGCTGCGCCTGCGTGGTGGTGTTATCGAGCCCACCCTCGCTGCCCTGGCCCGCAAGTACAACTGCGACAAGATGATCTGCCGCATGTAAGTACAAATAACTCGATTTGGCTGGCCAAGGGCTTTTTTTCGTGGCCGAGGTCAGAATGAGACAAATCAGAGCTGCGCTGTGCCGGAGCCGCGCAAGCTGTGTTCATCTGAGCGATTTGGCACAGTGTACAGTGAACTGGACAAATCTTCACGCACCTCATGGTGTTTTGTGTGCATTTTCTCGCATATTGTTGTGTTTTTTCTGGCTTTTGCTGCTTTGCCTGATGATTGCCAGTGCTTGGGCATTATCTCAAATACCGCTGGGCATCCCGTCACTTGCATCGCTTTTTGCAGCTGCTACGCCCGCCTCCCCCCCCGTGCCGTGAACTGCCGCAAGAAGAAGTGCGGTCACTCTCCCCAGCTGCGCCCCAAGAAGAAGAGCAAGCAGTAAATAGCCTTGCCCACACCTGCTGCGACTGCATCGCGTGGCACTGTCCGCTGCGAGCTCTCTCCGGAGCTTAGCGCTTCTTTTGCCGTGTGCTGTAAATTGCAGAGCATATTCATAGTTCTCGAAATGCAGAGTTCGAGCAAATTCCACTCATGCACAGTTGCTGTGAGCCGGGTGGGGTGTGCTGCGGCGCAGCCTTTGGCTGCCAGTGTTGGCGCACCCTCCGGCTCAGCTCCTCAAACACCTCTCCTCTTGGCGCGACGTGTCCAACTCCTAGCACGGTGTCTCCTTGCTCGCTGCCCCGCCGCGCCACATCTTCCCATATGTGTGCGCTTGTGGGCGGCTGAAGCTATATCACCCAGGAGACCCCCTGCTAAGGAGCGCTAGCGTCCTGCCAATGACGCATGTGCTTTCGGACAGGGGCACACTTGTATAAACTGCACACACTTGGTGTATAGTTGCTTGCTTCTTGCCGGGTGCTTTTGAGCACTTTGAATGCGACTGTGTAAGCTCACAACGGGGGTCTTCTTTGGTCTGGCAGTCCAGTCAGTTGCCCGGTCTCGCGATTATCCGGGGAGGCGTCTACGCAGACGGCTGTTTGCACAATGGCATGTTTGTATTATGCGCTGTGTGGCCTCAGCGTTCTGTTCGAGAAAAGCAGCGATGTGAGCGCTGGGTGGCCGTCCAATGCATGGTATGCACCAAGGCGGGGCCTGCTTTCGGGTGCGGGAGCAGTTACTGGGCAAACCCTTTTCGAAAAGATGGCTGCATTGAGTTGGGTAAGCCCTAGAAAACACGTGCGTCTAGTTTACCACATCGGGGGAAAAGGGGGGTGCCAGATTAGCTCAAGAACATGCCTGCTTCTGCCCAGCGTATAAATTTTCTGCAATTCAAAACAACCAGAGCAAATTATTTGGGTCCCAATTCTGGTCACATAGGTGCCTTGAACAGAAATGGCATCATTCCTGCTGTCCAGGTTTCCACGGCGTTTCGCCAGAAATGTCTGCGGCATGCGCGGCGCAGGCCTGCAACGGTACGCTTCTACAGCCCCAGCTGATGTGAAAAACTGCGATGTTGTTGTAATTGGTGGTGGTCATGCTGGCTGCGAAGCTGCCGCGGCATCTGCCCGAGCTGGAGCTAGGACCGTCTTACTCACACAGAACTTGGACACAGTTGGCGAAATGAGCTGCAATGTACGTCCCTGACGCCGATGCTGACTAGCACCGGAGACCTAACACAATGAAAAATTTACAGCCTGCTGTGGGCGGCATCGGAAAGGGTCATCTGGTCCGAGAAATCGATGCTCTTGGAGGCTTGATTGGCCGCATTGCTGATGAAGCCGGCATTCAATTCCGGGTGTTGAATCGGCGCAAGGGTCCAGCAGTGCACGGCCCAAGGGTGCAGTGTGACAGAGACCAGTACAAAGCTGCCATGCAAGCTGAGCTGGCCAACACCGGCAATTTGACGCTGTGGGGAGATTCAGCTGATGACTTACTGCTGAGCACTGACGCCGCAGGGCGCACAACGGTACACGGCGTGCGCACCGGGACCGGCGAAGAAATTCACGCCAGGAAGGTCGTGCTGACCACGGGGACATTTCTCCGGGGCATTATTCACGTGGGCCCAGTGTCATACCCTGCTGGCCGCCACGTGCGCAGCAGCGACGCAATTGAGCCCCCCACCGTGGCCATCGCTGAAACGCTGGAGAAACGCCTGGGGTTGGAGCTGTCCCGGCTAACCACAGCGACCCCCCCACGCCTAGATGGACGCACAATCGACTGGGGGAGCCTGGAGGTGCAGCCCAGCGATGACCCCCCTGTACCCTTTTCGTATTTGAATGCCCAGCGGCCTGTGCGCAACGCTGGGCGGCTGATTGACTGCCACTTGACACGCACCACCCTAGATACACACAAGATTATCATGGACAACTACGAGCAGCTGCCCAGCTTCGTGGCGAATGACGGCAAGGGGGTTGGCCCCCGCAATTGCCCCTCCCTGGACAAGCGTGTGGTGCGATTTCCGCACAGGGAAAGCCACCAGATTTGGCTGGAGCCAGAGGGCCTGGACACCCCCCTTGTGTACCCCAACGGCGTCACCCTCTCGATGCCTGAGGATGTGCAGCTGCAGGTGCTGCGCAGCATACCAGGTCTAGGGGGGGTCGAAATGGTGCGGAAGGGGTACGCTGTGGAGTATGACTTTGTGGACCCCAGACAGCTGGCAGCGACACTGGAGTCTCACGCTGCTGCTGGGCTGTTCCTGGCTGGGCAAATCAATGGAACCACAGGGTACGAGGAGGCTGCTGCACAGGGGATAGTGGCAGGGGCCAACGCTGGGCTGGCCGCTGTGGCGGAACGTACAGGGGGGCCGCTGCGGCGCCTAATGCTGCCACGTTCCTCCTCTTTCATCGGGACACTTGTGGACGATTTGATCTCTGTGGGGGTAACAGAGCCGTACCGCATGTACACCTCCCGGAGTGAGTTCCGGCTATCCCTGCGGGCAGACAACGCCGACCTGCGGCTAACGGCCCTGGGACAAGAGCTAGGCCTGGTGTGTGACAAGCGCTGGCAAGTGTTCCAGGAGCGGCAGGGCGCCATTGATGGGGCCATGTCCCGTCTACGCGCCTTCCAGCTGACCAGCCACGATTGGGCAGAGGCAGGCATCCCCACGTCCCAGAACGGACAATACGTGTCTGCAGCGGCCATGAGCGCGGCGTCACATGTCACCTTCCAGGGGGTGTTAGATGTCCTGAGGGGGGTCGCGGGGGGGGTGCAGGCAGCAGCGCAAATGCCAGCCGATTCCCCACAGCGTGACACCGCCGTGGAGGCACTGCCGCGGGGTGTGTGGGCATCAATGGACAAATGGATGCCACCTGCATTACCCGGCGCTGCCGATGCAAACATCTTGCCTGGCGATGCAGATGCTGCGGATTTTGAACACAGGCTCATCGCTCCCCACGTGCGTGACTCAGTGGAAGTTGAGTGCAAGTATGCAGCCTACCTACAGCGACAGGAGAGCGACATTGCGCAGTACCGCGATGGGGCAGGGCTGGCAATTCCGCCCGGATTCGACTTTGATGCTTTGCCCCAGGTGAGCGCCTGGGAGAAAGAGCATCTGCGGAACACGCGGCCGGCGACGATTGCGGCAGCTGCAGCCATTCCTGGAGTGAAGACAGCCACAGTGATGCTGATTTTCCGCATGCTGAAGAAAATTGCAGACGCCAGCGAAGAGCACCAAAGTCGGCGTCAGCAGCTGACAGCTCAGGTGGGACAACAGTGGCTGGGCACAACACAAGGCAGTCAGGAGTGAATGCATTTCAGTGCTTGGCTGAAGCAAGCGCAGCAAAAGCAACATTATCAGCACACCAGGCCGTGCGGAATTAGCCGGTGCCCTGCCTGGAGCTGCCATTCAGCAGCGGCAGCCGCAGGGGGGATGCCATGCCCCTTGGGCTGCTGCCTGTCACTGGGGACATGTTGATCACGCCACCCCCAAGCTCGGTGGAAGCAGGTGAGCCGCTGTCTTCTGCGTACAGCACAGTGAAGCCTGTCTGGGTCGAGCTCTGTTGAAAGTGCTGGGAAGAGACAGCGGTTGCGGCAGCAGCACTGGCTTGTGTGCCGCGCCCCATGGGACTGAGGTTTGAAGCACCAGTGCTAGGAGAGCCAGCGTTCGCCCCAGGGAAGTGCTGCTCGAAACTGACAGGGCGCAACTTCAAAGATGACGCCTCGTCATCGAGCCCCCCCCCCCACCTACT
>Ga0307982_1004189_pt1 | contig 11414 bp, 15 predicted proteins | sample OrgLakmetagen989_FD_201847 | JGI IMG/M metagenome (GOLD analysis project Ga0307982, IMG submission 201847) | Saline water microbial communities from Organic Lake, Antarctica - #989 | ecosystem: Environmental > Aquatic > Non-marine Saline and Alkaline > Saline | place: Antarctica: Organic Lake... | reverse complement strand
CCGCATCTTACAGAGGGATTCTGTTTTTCAGCAAGATGGCCCTTCTATTGCCAAGGCGTCACCTTACCCCCGTTTCTACAACTACGACCCCAAGCTAAACCGGCGATCGTGTAATCACCGGAACCCTTAATTGGCCTGTTGGGGCGAATTCGCTAGCGCATTTGCAGCTCAAGTGCATTCTTTATGTGCCTCTGTGACTGCTGTGTACTTGTCTTTCTTTGTTTTTGGGAGAGTATTAACTAGACTAGACTAGACGGAACCCCCATTCAACCCGGGATAAAACTAGCTAGTAGCAGCACAGTTTTTCTCTCGGATTTACTGAGTGTGTTTTTCCCCTCTTTTTTCTTTTTATACCATACTAGTGCAATTTTTTTTTCAGTCCTCCCCTCGGGGGAGGCGTGAAAAATGAATAATTTTGAATGGGGTGTTTAGCCTGTTTGGCTCTTGGAGTAGTTTGGATTGGTCAATTAGCTCTGCAAGTGTAGATACGTCGTGATGATTGGTTCGTTCTCGACTGTTGTTTACAAACAGTTGCAAATCGCTCGCAACAAGCAAGAAGCAAGAAGCAAATCTAATCAAATGTGTAATAAGTTGTAATAAGTAGCTGCGAAGTGCTGAAGCTAACCTGAAAGGCTCATAGGGAACACTCCTTTTGAGCTAGACATTGTAGCAACCAGAAGAAGAGTACCAATGCCGCGCCTGCTTATCTGTGGCGATGTCCTGGGTCAATTCGATGCTTTGTTCAAGCGTGTTAACACCTTGCACAAATCCAAGGCTGGTCCATTCGACATGTTACTGGTATACAATAAGCACTTGCAAACTACCAGTAGCTAGATATAAAGAGCTGCACACAGTCGCTGAAGACACTTTAAAAGATTTTAAGCCTCCTCTACAAATTCTCGTTATCTCTAGGTGAGCGGTGCTTTTTTCGCCGATGACGGATCAGCGACGGATGCTGCTGCCGTAGCTGCAGCTCTGGCACAGTCTCCCATCAAAGTTTACTTTACTGATCCTCGCGGCGCTCCTCAGGTTGCTCCATTTTTTTTTATATGCCCACTTTATAGCGTCGCACATTCAAGCCAGTACCTGCAGATGTTCCTATTCCATGTTGTACTTATACGGTGCAAACTTTGACGATAGTGTTCGACGTTTCGTTTTCCTAGGGTCTTCTTGACGTTCCTCCAGACGCAGGAAGCGACAGTGCTGCCGCCGGTGACGCAGGAGCTGCTACAAGCACCGCTGCTGGAGCAGCCCCTGGAACTGCAGCTGCGCCATCAACATCTTCTTCGTCCTCAGCCGTGGCTTCTGCGCTCTTAGCTGCTGAAGAGGCGAGTCTGGACCCTGCGGCGAAAGCTCTGATGCAGGGACCTTTTCCTCGTCCTCTGCCGGGGGCTCCGGACTGTGCCTGGCTAGGCCCCGGTGGGGTGGTCACGCTGGGGAGATTGACAGTGGCATTTCTGAGCCCGGGCGTGGCCGAAGAGCCCGCGCTAGCGAAGCTTCAACAACTCTGCGGCAAGGTGAGACTATACTAGAAGTTGTACTATTGATAGTACGCACTGACAGTAGTAGCACTGATCGTAGTACACGTAGTAGTGCCAGTAGTACATATAGTAGTACCAGATAGTAGTACAAATAGTACAAGGTCGTAGTACAGATGCAACAGTAGTTGTAGTATGCGCTCCACTACTGAGTATGTACTACTGAGGAATGATGCATGTGGCCGGCCTTATTTAGTACACGGTAGACCTGCCCCATCATTTTCACATTGCGTTATCCTTGTTTTTTTTTGTGCTGTTTTCGTATCATAATATTATAGGCGCTTTACATGGGGGCCGACTTGTTGCTCACCCCCGAGTGGCCGCAGGGCACAGGCGCGACTTTGGACCCACAAGATCCGAGTCCGAGTGCGTTAGCAGCCCTAGGGGTGCGTGTGAGCACACGTGTGCTTTTTTTGACATTCATTTGTTTTGTCTTCGTCTAGCAGTGCCTGCATTCCTTTTATCTCTTCCGTTTTTCAATTAGCCGTTGTTCTGCTTTGTGTATAATTCTGACTGCCTTTCTCTCTCTAATTCTGTACGCATTTTTGATGTATCGAAGCATGCACATGCCCTGATATAGTGCGTGTATATATGTGATTTGTCCACCTCATGTACACGGCAGGTGCATTTAGACGGCGTTGGGTCGTCCTCAGCCGCAGCTGCCGCCGTGGCGAGGTGTGCATATTGTTGACTGCGCGCAAAACTTATTTTTTCCGTTATTTTTTTGAATCTCTCGTTTTATTCCTAGTAATTAGCACCTAGCACTACCGCCTCACCTCATTCTTTTCTTTTTAACCTCGTGGTTTGCTTTCTCGCTTTTCTGCTTCGCCCTCTTCTTCCCACCCACTCGCCCACACCTCTCTCAACCTCCAACTAGCCGGCCGCGGTACCATTTCGCCGCCGCTGAAAACGCGTTCTGGCAGCGGGTCCCCTATTGGTGCAGGCCAGTAGCAGGCTCGGCGATTGCTGCCAACCGCCAAGCCACATTGACACGGTTTATTGGGCTAGGCACCATTCCAGCGCCAGGCAGTGAGAGCAGCACTACTGATAAGGTGTGTTTGGGCTGAGGCTGCTGCTGATTGTTGCTGTGATGCTGTGATGTGTTTGCGGCGGTTTCAGTTGCTACTTTTCAAGGAGAAAATTTGGAGGCTTGTAGACGAAGATGGAGAAAAGGATAGTAGAATTATGAGAAAGAGGGAACTTAATAAAAGTGTTGCCTTAATGGCACATTTCTGTGATCATGCGATCATCATCTTCGTTACCATCTGAACCTTCTACCTTATTTCTCAATCTCCCTCATCTCACCATCTTTGTCAACACTTTTCATGTCTACACACACCCACTCGCACCCTCTAGGCCGCGGCCAAAGCTCGGAAATGGCTGCACGCGATCGCGATTGAGCCGCTAGCGTTTATGGCGCCATCGGAGTTGAACCAAGCTCCTGAAGGAGTGGCCGTTACGCCGTCGCCCTTTGAGTTGCAAGCAAGTTCCGACGGCACCGCCAAAGCGGCAGCCGGTAATCTCATTCGTACTAATGTTATTATTATTATAATCAACGTATGAAGTACTTGGTGAATATTACGCCACTCAATATCCTGCATTTCCCTTTTCTTCGATTTGTTTCCCGTACCTTATTTTTTCTTTCAAAATTTGTTTGATTTGTATCTCCAATACTTTTGCCCCATCACCCATGAACAAAACTTCTCTTCGCCCTTTCATGATCCCCATTGGTCTCTTGTTGATTACCACCACCTTTTAAAACTCTAGGCGCCGCTGCTCTGCGCGCCGGTGACGACAACCACTTGACGGTGATGCGTCAGCTGGCCGCGGAAAACGCGGCTTCGATCGCTGGCGACGACGGCACTGGGCGGGCAGACACGGGCGTGTACTTTTTCGGGGCCGAAAAACGCGGCGGCGGCGGGAAAGGAGGTAAGAAGATAAGTCGTGATTTGGCCACCATGGCCTGTGGCACCATCAAACTGCCTGAGCAACTCTTCAAAAAGATAGAAAAAAAATTAACTTGAAACAGTTTTGGTAGAAGAAATGAAAATGCACAGTGAGTCCAGATGATGCTCAATCTTTATCGTTTTGCCGTGTATTAAGTCCTGCTGCTGTTGCTGCTGTTTTTTCTGTGAAAACCCGCAGGCAAGGGCATTCGAGGAGGTGGCAAGGGCAAGAGGGGCCGCGGTGACGACGACGACGACGACGGTGACGACGGTGACGATGGCAACAATGCCACCCTGTACCTGGGAGGTTTTCCACCCGGGTCTGCAGCGAACGGCGCTTTGGAACACGCCCTGCAACAACAGGTCAAGAGTAGGTAGAGATGTAGTATGAGATGCAAACATAGAGAAAGGTGGTGGAGAAGGGGGGGGTAGAAGGCTATAAATGTGAGAGCGAACTGGAGTCAGAGGTGAATTGAAGACCTCATGAATGATGGCGAAGTCATTATTCTCCTTTTGTCTCGTGTGCGTTTTTTCTCGTTGGCGCCTCATCTTTTCACCTTCAAACTTGGCGGGATATTGCCTTCACATGTACATGTGCCCCGCGTGCCCTTACACCACCATTACCACCGCTAGGTTCCCGGTATCGCGGCAGTAATGGTCTCAGTGCGTGCTCCTCCTGGGAAAGGCTTTGCTTTTGTGGAGTTTACCAACAACGCCGCAGCCAAAGAGGCCCTCTATGCGCTGGACGGAGTGCCGCTCCTCGGTATATTGAATTAGAGGAAGAACACACAAAAAGACATATAGCAACCGATCGGAGAAATTCGTTGGAATAAAATACATTGGTTCGAAACTCGCATACCTGTCACAATTCTCACCTGCTAGAATGTGTTTGTCTTTTGCCCCAATATCTTGTCTTACATCTCCCACTCATACGTTATTTTTCAACTCATACAGGGGGATTCGCGCAGCCGAAATGGGGCAAAAGCAAGGCACCTGCTGACGCTCGGGGCAGTAACATGGGTGATAACAACAACAACCAACAGAATCACGGTATATATGGCCCTGGCGGCAGCATCATGGGTGGTGGTGGTCTGGATCTCAACGCCATGCAAAACTTGCAAGCCAAACACCGAGAAGCCGAACAGGCCGAATATGCCGCCGATTTGACCAACAAAACCCTCTTTGTAAGCGGCTACGAGCTGCCGCTCTCCGAGGCATCTGCAGGTGAGGGAGCTGAAGCAGCAACAGGAGACTCGGCACTGGAGAGCGCGCTACGGCATGCGTTAGCAGCTGCGGTGCCCGAATTGGCCGCTGAACTGTTAATGGAGGACGATAATGATGGTGATAACAATGGTGCTGGCAATGAAATGACTGGTGATGCTTCCAGGGGGGAAGGTGTTGTCAGCAGCAGCAGCAGTTCCTCCTCAGGGCGGGTGTCCATGCGGATTCCTCCCGGGAAAAACTACGCGTTTTTGGAGTTCGGGTCTCACGAGGCCGCGACAAGCGCTCTGGCCTTCTTATCCCATGTCCAGCATGTGCCACCTCTTCTCGAGAACGAACAAGAAGGCAAAGAAGCAGGAACTGCTGGAGCAGAGAATAGTGGCACCAGTGGCAACGTCCGACGAATGCAATTTCACGCGCGCTGGGGAAAACCTCGGGACCCCCCGAAAGACATGGCCAGGTGGGCAAGTAGTAGTCAAATACATGTGGGAGCTTGTACTGTTGCTTGTTGTAGTGCTGTACCTCTTCTCTTGCAGCGCGAATGTTCTTTGCTGCGTGAATCACCTTCTCCTTCGTCTTGGATACTCCTTTCTGTCAACTCATTCTTCTTCTTCGTTCGATTGTTGTCTCAATCTTTGCGCTTCCTGTCCGTATACACTTTACAAAACAGGGAAGCCAAGCGGCCTCGGTTCGAGCCGGACTCGCGCACTGACTGCTGGTTTTGTTTGGCCTCGCCCACTTGCGAAGCACATCTGGTATTACATAAGGGCAAAACAGAAATAACATTGCCACAAGTATTCATACCACGAATACACGCTTGTGTATCTTTTCTCAAACACGTTAAAAAAAAGAAATTATTTTATTGCATTTCTCTCTCCCTTATATCATTTGGCTTTAAAATTGTTGTACCATCTTATTAGGTCACTTCGGTGTCGGAGCACGCGTACATGTGCATGCCCAAGGGGAGCCTCGGGCGAGGTCACGTCCTTCTACTCCCGATTGCTCACTTGGGTTCGGCGCACGCGTTTACGGTAAACCCAGGGGTTCGCGTCGACCTGGCCACCTACAAGCAGGCGCTCGCGAAATGCTTCTTCGAGACCGAAAACGGCTCCGGGATGGTAAGTGCGACAAAAGCACGCATGAGATTACCCAGTACTCTCAGAGATTGAAGTTATGACTTTTTCCCCTTCCGAATTTTTATTCCTCATACTTTTCAAAGTTGAAAACATTGGACATCGAGGATGGAAATAGTCAATCTTAATCAATCTACACTCTCAACCCAGTTAGTGTTTTGTAATCGCGACGATCATCTCATTTTCGTCTTGTTCGTTGTTTGGTTTTCACTCTTTCATCCTTGCCCCCCTTCAAAGGTGGTTTTTGAGCGGTTTGCCGACACAAGGGGCACCTACCACAACCACACTCAAATCGTGCCGCTGCCCGCGACGCTAGCTCCTGCCGCTCGGAGGGCGTTTGAGAGATGGTGACAGTATATTAGAATAAACTTGGCACTTCTCATGAATAATGAATGAAGCACCGTAGATGCACCTTCCTTCTTTTTTTGCACCCATATCATTCCAAACGCAAAAACATCAATTTTGTTTGTCGAGAAAATATCTTCCTACCCTTCGCTTCGTTGTCTTCTCTTTATTCATCTTGTACTCAGTTGCCTTTTCACTTTTTACTTTTGCCTTATCTTCCCACCCTGTATCGCCCATGTGAACCCAGCGGCCAGCGCGCAGGGTTGAACTTGATGGAATTGCCCAACGGACAAGGAGCCGGGCCGGACGGGGGCGCGGGCGGGCCTCTACCGGCAGAAGTAAGAGGATATTTATCTAAATGATGCATTGTGGTGCACGATTTGGATGAAAAACCGAAAGAGAAAATTGTCGCGTTCACAACTTTTGCCTAATGCCAAGATGCCAAAAACAAAAAGGACCTAATCCTACACAACTGTTCGTGGTTTCTTCTTTCAGGTTGGCGGGGACTTTTACTTTTCGGTGGAGTTGTGGCTCCCCTCCCCCCCACAAGGCCCTCCTGGCGCGACCGGCAGCGGCCGTAAACCAGCTGCAGTGCCGTCAGTGCGGCTCCTGCACCGCTGCCCGCCTCCTCCTGACGGTGGCGATGGCGGTGGTGCCAACTCTTTCTCCGGCAAAGGCAGTGGTAAAGGCGGTAAAGGTGGCAAAGGCGGCGGTAAAGGAGGTGGTTTTGGTGGAGGCGGAGGCGGCCGGGTGCCCGTGCAATTCGGGCGTGAAGTGCTCGCGGAGTTGATGGGGATGCCGGAGCGCGGGCACTGGAAAGCGTGTGTGCAGACCCAAGAAGAAGAAGAAGCGGCCACCGAAGCGTTCAAAACTGCGTTTGGGCCCTATGACCCTACTTTGCAGTGAGGTTTTGCAGTGATAATTGGGAGAGAGAGCCAGGAATCATAGGAGAAAGAGAGGCAAGTGAGGAAAAGAGGACGAAAGAGGAAGGGCCGCCCTTCTCTCCTCCTGTCGTGGAAAGATAACACCAGCGATGCTTTGTTTTGGGTTTGCCAACTATATTCCATATTGTTCTTGTCATTAATTATTAATATCACTTGCACTTGCCAAGTTAGTAGAAGCACTTCAAAGAAGATTGGAGACGAACACCGAACACCACAGAATACGAAGACCATTTTATTTTCAATTCAAAAGCAAAGCGGTAAGTTCACCATACCCCAGAACTCCCTACTGTATTTGCATCTTACATCTGATACATCTCTGGAACACAGGGCATAAGGCACACTTCAGGTTTTGTGCGATGGAATAACTCATAAAGAAGGCCAGAACGGAAGCAGGGGCCCACGGGCCCTTTTATTTTTAGGCGCGTGCGCGTGCTATCGACTAACGCTGTGTGCTATCCATTGATTTGGAAAATATCTTGCGTGTTTGTGTGGAATGCGCATTCGTGCCTTCAAAGAAATGCAAGGCCTTTCACACAATTGCTAACATGCATCAAATAAGGGCCCCTCTGAGTCTAATCTCCTAGGCCGGCATTTTACTGAGCAATTCAGCACGCCGGCTCAATAATTTCTTTTGTCGTTCGGCGCGAGTCGCCTCCGAAGCAAGAACTTCGCGCAACGCATACGCGGAAGGTGGCAAATACCTGTAAAGAAGTTACATGCATCGTGAGGTGATGAGAAGTGAGACAAAAAAGGCGCTCACGTTTCATTCTTGCCCCCCCCCCCCCCGATGCGATGAGGTGATGTGCTGTATCACATAACGGCTACATGAAGTAGGCATTAGGAGCTAACCTTGTATTGTAGCCTAAGCCAGCAATCTCTTCTTCATTCGCCATCGGCATTCCAGCAGCAGCAGCAGCAGCAGCAGCATTATGATGGCCTTTTCCTTCACTGGGTGACGACGTTCTTCGCTCTGGGCTCCCTCCGCGCTCAGAATGAGCACTAGTTAAAGCACCGCTGCCGCCGCCAGCACCAGCAGCAGCAGTGGTGGTGCGGTGGCTGTGGTTCGTGCTGCTGCGAGCGGTCGCCATCATTGCGGTGTTAGCGTTGACGGCACGGCGGTGCTGCTGGCTCGCGGTTGACAAAGGACTCAGAGGCCCCCCTTGACCATTCGCTGTCGCACTGCCACTGCTGCCATGTTGTAGGCGGCGTTGAGCCTGTTGGTTCTGTGCCATTAAACCTCCTCCTGCTGCTGGCCCGACTGACCATGGATCGAGGTTTTTGTCCCGGCGCTGCGCAGGACTTAACCCACGCCACGCCACGCGACTAGCACTCAAACTGGCACTACTATTATTACTGTTGCCACCAGCAGCATTACCAACACCGCCCCAGGTGGCTAGGTTCATGCCTAAATTGTTGTTGTTGCCTTGTGCTAGGGCGTCGGCAGTGGCAGCTACTCCCGGGCACAGCTGGCGTGCAATGAGCGCGAAAGGATACGCGCACAGAGCAGCAGGAGGGAGGTCCATTTTAGCAGGAATTTTAATGTCTTCTGCTGGTGCTTTTGCACTGTCATTGCTGCCTGCTGCGTTGCTGTTGCAGCCGTTGCCATCATTACCGCCGTCGCCGCCACTGCTACCGCTCTCATCGCCATTGTTCTCGTTGTTACTGTCGCTGCTGTTGGGCTTATTATGTTGGCCGTATGCGCGAAGAGAAGGGGTAGAGCAGGCCACTAGTACGGATGACGCGCCACACGCAAGCATAGGCACACCACTAACACTCGTATTGCCAGCAGTGCTCGAAGTGTTGGCGGTGGCAGCAGTCATAGTTGGAACACCGAAAGGTGAAGGCGCCGATAAAGGCTGGCCATACATGGGATTGAGCGCTGGAGGAAACTGGAGAGGCTCAATATCTGTTGGGAAGCCGAGAACACCTACAGAATATAGCATTGAAGCAAAAGAAAGAAGTAAAATAAGGGAGCAAGATTGAGATTGTGGATACGAGACGAAAAGAAGTGAGCAATTATACAGGGAACTTCAGGCATGATATTTTGAGCGCTCTCATAAAACAGTTCTCCTTCCTTCACACCATATCTCTAACACAATAAAATATTTGTCTCACCGAGCAAAGTAGCGTCATCCAAGTCGTATACCATTAGAGGGCCGCCTTCAACCTGAGGACACGCACATAGATTCATACGACTTCAATACGCAGAAAAAGACGTGTAAAAGGAAGCGAAGAATAGAAGGAACACGCAACCACATTCTGGACAGAAATTTCTACTCCCACCAACCACATGTACACACCTGGCACAAGAACAGAGACAAGTCTCTTGAGCAGCCCAACCACACAAGGGGGCGCTCCAAGTGCTGCACGCTGAACAGCAACTTCGGTGGCAGGCAGCCCGGTATCAGCGGCGCAGACGATGACGATAATCCCATATCCTCGGTGGCAGGAGATGGTGGTATAGAAGACAAAGGTCCGAATCCGGCGTTGGCCTCACCGCTGCCACCATTTTGGAGAGCGGGCAGGGCAGTCGCAGCACCAAGCGTAGGGAAAAACGGCTGTTTGCTGTGGCTGCTGTGATTGATGTCTCTGCTGCCGTTGTGATTGCGACCGTGGCTGCTATTCTTTGGCACCAGCAATGATGATGAAGAAGAAGAAGCATCAGGTGGAGCTAGCGCGTACACGTGCATCACTCCATCAGCCGAACCCGACACCAGCCTTAAGCTTCCCTCGTTGATTTCTGGTTGAAAAATAGGTGCATCGGCATCACCAGCACCAGAATGCTGCTGGTGTGCTCCTCCTGCACTTCCTTCTCGCGTTGGAGGAACATTCAACGAAGACGACGAAAATGATGACGATGGCACCCACGCAAAGGTTAACGCCGTAATAGTAGTATGATGCGACCCCAGAGATGTCAATAAGCAGCCGGCAGAGAGGTCCATGAGCACAACACTACCCGAAGCCAGACCGATTGCTGCGATCCCTAACAGTTGAGCACCCTGCCCTAAACCAGAGGCCGGCGCTAGGCTCATCGCAATACACGTCACTGCACTCCCCAGCGTCATTTCCCAGCCTAGGCTCACTGCTCGATCACAGGCCATTCGTGAAATTCGCAGCTCATCTGCTCGTCCTTTCGCTACGGCCGCTGCGGCTGCAGCTGCTCCCTCTTCATCGCCGTCTGCCGCAGGGGCACCTTCTCCTTTCCCGTTGTTTTTCGCGCCACCCTTAGGGGGAGCGCTCTTGCCACCTGCCGCCGCTGCTCCGCTGTCAGCCTCCGCAGCAGCGGCGGCAGCTAACGCAGCGGCCTCTTCTGAGGCGGCGTGCGAGGAAGCGCGCGCCGCTAACGCCCACCGACGCGCAACGGCCTAATATAATATTGTCATGATAGGCAGCAATCGCAAGAAGGCAAAGTTAAGGGGGCAAAACTGAGTAAATGCTATGATATGTATACGTGCATATTTGATAGTTCACACTTTGATTCGAAAGCAGAAAGCTATGAAAAACGCCACAAATATATGTCCCGCATTAAAAAAAAAAACAGAGAGAACAAGCAAGCAGCTCTCAGAGAGAGTGTGCAATTGAATGAATACACGCGAAGAAACATCAAAGAGAAAAGCTCTTCTTACTTCTGTTGGCAGCATAAATTTCCGAAGCACGTTGCTGGCTGGCCGCCACACGATGGCAGAAGCCGTAGATATACGGTTTGCGCTGGGCCCAACGGTCGCCGCCCCCACCCCTCCGTCGCGCCCTGCCCCCTGTAGGAAAGCGATTCGCGCCACTAAACTGGCATGCCATCGGAAAGACGATGGCGATGGCGACGACGACGACGAAGGAGATGCAGAGGCAGCAGGAACACCTCCTTCCTCTTTGTTCTCTGCCACAGCTACAGCTGCTGCTTTGGCTGCTGCTGCCTCTGCAGCTGTAGCTGTTTTGGCCGCCTCAATGTCGTCCAGATATGCAGGAGGAGGTGGTGGTGGTGGCAGGACAAAAAGGGGCGGCAGAAGTAAAGTTGGCTCGTTTCTGCCATCACTGCTGCTGCCTCCCTTGCCCTTGCCCTTGCCTGCTCCTTGTCGTTGAGACTTGCTGCCAGCTGAGGCTGCTGCGCCATTGGTCTCACGGTTCGAAGGGTCGCCTCCAATTGAGGTTGTTTCCAAAGCATCTGATTTACAAAGATGATAGAAAGCACGGTAAAAGAGCACAAATTTTAAGTTTAAAAAAAAAAAACACACACACACAGCGAAGGCGATGATCAGCACGGAATATTCAAGCTGCAATCATAACAAGAAT
>Ga0307982_1004187_pt1 | contig 11416 bp, 5 predicted proteins | sample OrgLakmetagen989_FD_201847 | JGI IMG/M metagenome (GOLD analysis project Ga0307982, IMG submission 201847) | Saline water microbial communities from Organic Lake, Antarctica - #989 | ecosystem: Environmental > Aquatic > Non-marine Saline and Alkaline > Saline | place: Antarctica: Organic Lake... | reverse complement strand
ACCACGCACTGCTTGCATCATACTGTTGAGCTCGATTCGCATGTGTCTTTGCCTGCAGTGGGGTCTCTTCTTGGCGTGAGTCAAGCTCCGCAGCCAGTTGGGCTGAGCGCAGGAACCCCCCCATGCGCACAGAGGCCATGTGGGCCACACGGGCGCCCGCTGCAGCAGCCTCTTCCTGGGCACCTGCATTTGCCTGGCGCCGGTGGGTACGTGCTGCAATCACGGCTTCATCCTTGTGGTCTGCCACCCACTGCGTGTATGCCGCTTCCAAGCGCCCGTCCCACTTGCCCACTGAGCGCGCCAGCAGGTGTAGCCGGGAGGCAGCACCCTCAGCCACCAGTCCGCCACTGCTTGTCAATTGTGTGCGCAACTGTGGCTGGCGCCTGAGGGCCTTCGCCATGCGGCGCTGGAAGTCCTCAACCGCCTTGCCGGCGAGCTGCTGTACTTTGGCCTTGAGTGTGGCCCGCAGCTGAGCCAAGGATCGCACGTACTGGTTCTGCTGTAGATTGCTCACATGCTGCTGCAGTGCTACAAAGTCATCCACAGTGTGCTCCAGGGCACCCCGTTCTTCAATGCCGGCGGTGTCGCTTGCCCCCCGGCGCTGCCCCGTGGCCGTGCCCGCGTCCAGCAGCATCCCCGTGTCGCTCCAACCGAACGCTGCACAGCTGGCACTCACCTTAGCCAACTGCACTAGCGTGCGTCGTAGAGTTGGCTCAGCGGCAAGCACTTCGTCTGTGAGAGACTGCACACTGGCTGCATGGGACTGCTTGATGCCGTGTGCCTTGAGGTCTTTCGCTTGTGCAGCTGCCCGCTTGGCCATGAACACCTCGCCGGGTGAAAATCGGCCTGAGTCTAGGCTCCCCTCTGGCGAGACTGCTGACATTACTGAGCGGGATCTGTCACGTGATGCGTGTGACGTGGCCCGCGCCGCAGCGGCGCCGGCCGGGGCGAAGGTGCGTGGCAACGGCCAACGGGGAGACAGATCAGCCTCACCTGTTGCAGACTCACCGTCATGCACACCACTACTATGCACTGGGCTACTGCGTGTTTTTAAAGGCTGGGCTCTTTTCAAGGTGGAGGGTTTACCACTGCCGGGGCGGGTGCGATGCAGGCGCCTAAATGGAGCGCTACGGGATAAATCGGCCTCATGACCTGTGGTGCTGTCCCACACAGGCCTTGGCTGACTTGAGGTGTGTTTAATGTCCTGATTTGAGCTCCTGGGCTGCTTGCTGCGCTTTGTGGAGCTGTGTGCGGGGAGCGCATTGGAAGCGGTTGAGGCCCCCAAGCGGGGAACTGCTGACGCCGGGCGAGTGCGCTGTTTAGGGACAGCTGGGCCGTGTATGGCAGCCTTAGCCAGTACTGACTGCACTTTAGATTCACGGTTCATAACGTCTAAATCACCCTCAACTGCATGTCTGCTTGCAGCCTTGAGTTTCTTAGACTTTCGCCGCTTTTTCTTCTCACCGAATACAGACACGGCTGGTGCAGGCGGGGCCAGGGGCATGGAAGTCGTCGAACCGTATAGCGATGTCAATCTGTTCAAGGATTGTGCATGCCTATTGGCTGCTGAACTTTCTCGTTTGTATACCAAGGAGCTTTGCCTGGCCCCTGCCAAGTTCGCTAGTGAGCTCGCCCCACCACGCATTGCCTGCAGTCTGTGGTCCACAGGAGCATCATGCAATCCTCTATTTGATTCGGTGTGATTTCGTGTATTTGAAGGTGCTGTGGGTGCCAGTGCATTTCCAGCTAGCACAGCAGCAGCTGATTGCGGGCGCCGTCGCACGCGACCAGCTGTGCTGGGCACCACCAGCCTATGACTGTCCTTGCTGTCCATGAAACCAAGCTTGGTACTGGCAAGGGCCGTATTTGTGAAAGCTTGCATCATGCGCATTAATTATTTGTCAAGCTACGAGTTTGGTGCAGTTGTGTGTGTAATGGTCCTGCTGCTTGACTGTCACTCACCCCCCCTGGACCTGACGCCGTAAGCAGCCCCCAAGGCCGGCTCGACAAGCTCTTCACGCTGATCGGTAAGCACTTGATGAGGCGGGGTGCTAATTGACGAAAGGATTCGAGCTGTGCCTGCCATAGTGTCCGCTTCGTTCGCAGCAGCATACACAGTTGTCGCCCGCAGCCCACTTGGCAAGGCAGACGCCGAGGGGACGTGCAGCTCAGGTGTATCGCTCGACCGGCAACTGGCCACCTCTGATATATCCGAGTCTGCTTGGGAGGTAGACGGTGCTGGTGGCACAGGCAACTCCTGGCCGCCATACAGACTTGCTCGCCTGGACGCCATCTGCCTTGGCCCACGTGCCTTGGGATCGCAAGGAAGGGACATCTGTACAGCATCTGAGGCGCAGTTGCCCACATGTGCATCTACCTCTGCTTCAGTGCTGAATCTGGAGCCGGAGTTGAACACGCGCAGGCGCCTGCTGCCGCTACCGACCAGCTGCTCTGCTTGGTTTCCAGTTGGAAACAGCAGTACGGGGCGGCCTGGGTACGAGCGACAACTTTCGTTGCCACTCTCAGTACTGCTATCGTTACCAGTCAAGCTGTCACTCATGTACATTGCGGTTTGGGGAGGCCTGCCACTCTTTGCAGAGCCCGCACCCAAGGCAGGCTCAATACGCGTGCAAATGGGGTCTGGGGATAATTCGGAACTCTGTAGTACTGCACCAGCAGCAGGAGTTGACTGATGAGCGATGCACATGTTTTCTTGAACAGAAGTCGGTGTGGGGGGAGCTTGCACTTCTGGGGGGACGTTTGCCACGGGCACCACCGCTGACACTAGCACAGGCTGCTGCGCAGTGCACTGTACACCCTGCGCTGTAACAACTGGCAGTGGATCTGGAATGATACGAACAGGAGCTGGCTTTTGTTGGGTCAAGACAGGTGCATCGCTTTGCGTTGCAGCTGACTTCTGGACGCGGGGGAGCGACAAGCACTGCCGATTCGCAGTGTGCCACTGGCGCATCGTATGACTCGTTGATAATGCATCTCTGGCTATCGAACTCCCATCCTGTACTGCTATAGCTCTGTGTGCGGCTGTAGCACTCAGGTGCGACACAACTAACATCGCAGCCCCAGCGAAAGCCCGATTCAAGTCATCCAGTGTGTGCCACACCTGCCCCCATAAGCTAGTGTACTTTTGGTATCGCTCCGACTTTGAAGACTTGTACGGCATGGTATGGTTTGACGTTATCCTGGACACCCCCGCCAAGCCTTGCGCGCTCGCTTCATGTGCCGCCACACTTGGTTGCATCAGCGCCCGAAGCCACTGAATCTTGAGGGTTGTGTCGCACTTGATACCCGGAGAATGCCCATACATCATTCCTGGCGATCGAACTGCTGCATGTAGAACTTGTTGGTCTCTTTCAGAGCGAAAGTTCTGCCCCAGTCGCTGTGATTGCGAAGCGTATGTGAAGTGCGAAGCCGTCGGAAGTATTTGCCACTGGGCAGCAGCCACTAGTTTCTTCGAAAACACCGATTTTTGGCTGGGGGCGTCGAAGCGGAAGTGTAGTGCGGGAACACAGTGGCAAACACAGCCGCCGTGCTCGCTGCTCAAGCAGATCTTGCAACAGTGGCCGGACGAAACAGCCACCTTGGCGAGGCTGGCAGCGCGCGGTGAAGCCGCCGAAGGCTGGACAGTAGAAGCATCCTGTGCCAAATGTTCAGTGCTTGTCTGGCCCCTCAAGTTGCTTGCCTCCTCCACAGCTGACTGCTGCTTTTGACTCGCGCGACTGAGGCCAGGTGCAGCGGGCAGCGGAACAACGCTGGCATCGCAAGAAGGGCACATCTGCGGTGGCTTACCAAGCAGACGTGGCGGAATCTTCTGTGCCGAAATGTGTAGCGTCTGTTTTGCCTTGAAACAATGCAAACACATGTTGTGCTGCACGCCTCGCTTGGCAAAGCACCCAACGCAGGCGACATATGCCCCCGCAATCTCAGCACGGCATGTGACACAGTAGTAGCCATCAACGCCAACTGCATCGAGGTCTTCACCTATGTGGCTGTCAACAATTGTTTCCACACGAGCTGCCTGGAGCAGTGAGGCTGCTTGGCGCCTATCGCTTTCAGGGGCAGAGCCTGAGCAAACACCCTTCAGGTGCATGTGCACCGACCCCGATAGGTCCGGCTGCTCATCAAATGAAAGAAACGGCAGCTTGAAGTCTTGAGCTGGCTCGTATCCACTGATTTCACTGAAGTGCTCGACTGCATGCCGATTGCGCTCCAGGTCCACCACCGCCAGCGGGATGCTGTGTTGTGCTGGTGGGGGGCCAGGCGCTGCGGCAGAGTGCACGGCTCGAGCCTCAACAGCTGCAGAGTCAATACTGATATGGTCAGTTGGGTCCGTTACATGCATAGGTGTTGCCACAGCAGTGGGTTGCGGTGGGTGAGCTGCCGGCCATATGGCCAGTGACAGGCCCTGCAAGGGCTTCTCCGAAAAATCCCCAAGTCCCCTCAGCTCAGCAGCATATTCGTCGTCACTCCAACTTCTCTGGAAAATATGCTGAAAGTGGGGTCGTTGCAGTGTCGATTTCTTCGATGAGCGTGGCGTGGCGGCGAGGGGGGCACTCTCAGGGGGTGCTGGGACAGCACCTTTGCTGACGGCGTATGGACGCCCTCGTCGTCGTTTCCCGGCGGCAGCTCTGCCTGCCTCACCGCCCAGCTCATCGACGGTTTGCTGTGTCTGTTGTTCTCCTTGGTGCTTTGCATTTGGCTTGCCTGAGAGCACGCGCTTGAATCCTTCTACAGCAGTTTGGGCAGCCCGGCGACGAGGCCGCTTCGCACCTGTCGCCGGATCCGTAGGGGGTTCTGCAGTGTCTGTAGCTGCACGTCCTGCTTCAAGCAGGTGCTGTCCACTAATTTGGGTGCGAGTGCGCTTCCCACGGGTGGCGCCTGACGCCAGCGCAGAACGTGGGACGTGGGTGGCAGCAGCAGCCGCAGTGGGCCTGGGTGCACTCAGGGCCTTGTTGCGGGAGCGCACGTCTGACGATTTTGGGCTGAGTCCTTGTGTTGTGGAGGGCAGAGGTTGCTCCTGTGATATCGAGCCCAGTACTTGTGCCTCTTGGAGGAGGCCTGGGGAGCCAGTGGAGTCTGCATACCGAGGTCGTTTGGCCTCGGATGAGCGCCTGCGTCTGCTTGAGTGCGCCTGGCGCTGCGGGGTGCCATGATGTGCTTCCCAGCGGGCCAATTCCACTTCATACTGCAATCTGCCCGAAACAGATCCCGTCGGGGAGGGCGGTGTGGGCGGGGGGGGGCGTGCGTCATCAGACGAGTGTGCACCACTGAGCAGGGGGGCACCGTCAGGTGTGCCTGAGAGGCCAGCCCAACCATGCTCCAGGCGGGACCTTGAATCGGCAGCTCCATCTATCTTGACTGAAATTACACTTGCTGGTGTGCCGTGCAATAGAATCGTCCCTATTGGGGCTGCACTCGTTGCCTGCCCAGGCCGGCTGGCCGCAGCATCCCGCGAGCCCGACGAGGTGCTTTCGCTGGAGAATAAACTACCAGGTAGACTTGCAGACACATGACGGCTCAAAGGCACTGAATCGGCCGCAATCGTTGTCATGATTCGAGCGGGGGGTGCAGCTGCAGATGCTGGAGGGGGGGCCTGCACCGCCGCTTGAGGCAGCAGGCCCGACTGATGGCCACGGCGCTGCGTAATGCTGTCAATGGATGGAAGTGGCGATGGCTCGGTTGTTAAAACGACATGTCTACTTGCACATTCTTGTGCAGTATCATGGGTGGTACGCACCCGCAAGGCATGCGGGGCCTCCGTCGCCACAGCCCGACGGGCGGCCTGCACGGATTGGTTTGCTGCGAGGTGGAGCGCGGTGCGAGAGCTAAGCCTTTGCTGCAAATCACAGCGTAATGCTTGCTGTCGCTTGCGTGCCACCAGCAAGAAGTTGGCGAACTTGTCCTCCTTTGTGAGGGGCCCTTTGGGCGCCTTGCCGGGGCGGGGCATGGCCGCCACTGAGTCCAGGAGGCGCTGGGCATCGCCCCGGATGGAGTGTGTATCTAAGTGGTCAACCATGTTACCCAGCGCCATGGACACTCCAGCAGCCCACTCCCACCACCGCACACCAGTCCCCAGCTGCAGACCAGGCAGGGATACAGGCAAGCTTGCCAGCAAGAACTGCACATTCGCCAGCTGATGGCTCGCAGGCACAGCCATCTGGACATGAGCTGCCGCTGCTTCACTCATATCTGAAGTGCGGATGTGGACTTGTGTGGCATCCAGGTGTGTATTGGGGGCGTGCAGCTGGATATGCTGCTGGAAAGCAGCTGTGGCCGTCGCTGCCCGAAGAACGCTGCTGAAGTGCTCGCCAAATCTCGAGTTCCCAAAGATTGTCTCTGGCGGTGGTTCTTGGTCGTGTTGCTGCACTGCAGTGGCTACAGCTTGCTGCAGGGATTGCAGCGCTGGGGCTGCGTCGTGCTGTTGAGCAAGGCTGGAAGCGGCGGCGACCACCTCTCGCAGGGCATGTTGGTACTTGCTCCGTAGATTCCAAGGGGCAGCTGCAAGTGCTGCCAGCGCCATACCTCTGATTGCAGCTGATGTCACAGTGATATTGTTCCGTTTGTAAAGAGCGTTGAGTGTTGCGGCTGTGATTGCGGTCTGCGCTTCCTCCAGGCAGCCCGAGGGCGTGCAGCCCAGATACAGCCAGTCCCAGGCGATGGACGTGCACATGTCTTGGTGTGGCGCCATAGGACTGCGTGGGAGCCAAACTTGCGAATTATCCAGCTCCCATTTGATTTGGCGCACCACGTGCGGCGGCGCCCAGCACAGCTCGTCCTGGCTGCATGCCGGCGGTGGCGGCGCAAGTGCGTCTGGGCCGCTTGTGAGGGCAGCCAGGTGCACGCCCCATGTATGACCGCTATGATGTGCAGTATCATCAACACCTGCCCTCCAAGGTTGTATTCTCCCCAGGGTTGGAAGCTGTGCAGCCTGCCCCCCATGCCCCCGGAACGCACCACATGCCAGCGAGGGCAAGTTGCAGAAAGGCGCAGCTTCATTGAAGCTGCAGCTGCCACTCTCCGACACGACGCTGTGGGCTTCACTCTGCGTTCTCCACTTGCAATCTATTGGGCGCAGTGCAAACGCCATGGCTGCTGGGTTGTTCCTGTGCAGCTTGCGGAAGGCATGCAGTCGCCCTGCGAAAGCAGCTTGTGGTGACTGCGGTCGAACAAATGACAAGGGAAAGATGCACTCACCTTTATTGATATGCACGTAATCGCCGGGGTACAGTAAAAAGTGCGAGCTTGTGGCGCCGCATTGCGCCAGCTCCTGCAGCAGCTGCCGGCTGGGCCAGCCGGGCGTGCTGCGGGAGCCGTGCGCCATTTGGCGAAGACCAAAGCCTGTAGGTGTCTGGCTGTTCGACTTTTGAGGTGTCATAAGAGTGGAGGACTCCGCCAGCGAATTCATGACAGCTGTGGTGGGGTGTGGGTGCATGGCGGCATACGGAGGGGGGGGGGCATTGCTTACCTTGCTTGGCCAGCTCGGGCATTCTGCGGAACATGACCACCTCATTCAGCCCACCCAGACTCTGATGTCCACTGTCAACAGTGCCACTGCCGTCCTGGTGAAACCACGTGAAGCTGCCTGGCGGGGTGCTGTACACATTGGGCCCCATGAAGGTGCGGCCTTCTGGGGCCACGTGCCGCAGGGCACATGCAGCACTAGCCGGCAGTGTCGCCACTGCAAAGTTCCGCAGCAAGTCCTCTCTCATCTCTGCGAATATAGTGTGTCTTGTCTGTGTTCTGTAGCGGCACGTGCGCAGTGTGTACCTGGTGCGGCGTGCTCCAAGGCCAAGTCGATGAGATACAGCACCTCACGGCGCACATTCAGTGTCTGCGCGATGCCGCGGTTATTTCGAATGGTCACACTTCCACTTGGGTGAGCTGCAAGCCCTGATATCTCCAGCATCTCCTCGCCCTGCAGTGTGTAGGTCTTCGCTGCTGCCACTCCTGCGTGCCCAGGCCAAGCACACCTCCCTTCCTGGGGAGAGTCACCGCGGCAGGATGAGCGCAGTGCAGCCAAAAATGCATCTTCGTACCCCGGCATAGCTGCAAGTCGCTCCATTGAGCTGACAGTATCCGCGCTTGAGCTGCTGTCGTCAGATGAAGCCCCCTGCATTGCGCTGCAGGCTGCATGTGCGGGGGGGAAACCAATGCTCTCCTGCTGAACAAGATCGCCATGGTTGGCATCTGCATGTGAGCTGCGTGCTTGGCCGGCACCCGCTCCGGCCTGACCCTCGGAGGAGGCTGGGCTGGGGCTGCAGCTCCCGCGAGTGGATGGAGAGCCTGCCGACTGTTCTGCAGGCTGCGGGGGATGGCAGCTGTCATGCGGCCCTTGTTTCACCACTGACGGGCTGGGCGACATGTCTGTTGCAGCATCGTCATCCGGCAGCACCGTGGTCTGAAGAAACGTTTGCACGGCGGCTGCACTTTTGAGGGGGGCTTCTGCCGCAGACGCACTCCCCAGCCCTGCTGCCCCTGATGGGACGCTGCTGTGATCAACTTCACACCCAACCAAGTTGCTCAATACCGCAGTACGTTTCTCGGGCCAGCTGTCCACCGCTGCTGCCCAGTCAGCAGGAGCCATGCTGCGCTCCCAGGCGCCCAGGGGGATGGGTGCCTGCAGGGTCACGGGGCACAAGTTCCGCGCCACACACAAGCGCCCATCAGGGGTGACTTGTGCCCCTATCATATCTAGGAAGGTGCGGGTGCCGTGGCACATGCTGTGCCAGGCCCCGGCCGAGCTCAGAGCCACTGGCCGGGCGCACGTGCAGATCGCCGCCTCATTCTCCACAGCCACATGCAGGCATGCAGTACCGCTGGCACTTGGGACAGCTACCTGCCTGCCTGCTTCTGTGTTCTCTCCACATGCAGCAGAAGCCAATACATGCACAAGCAGCCCCTTCCGACCACCCCGTGACTGCAGCCGTCCCATGCTTAGCTGCGGGATAGCCATTAAGCAGCACAGGCGCTGCACATGGCTGGCATCCTTGGGAATGCTACCCGGAGGAATGTGAACGGGCTCCCCACCACTGGGCTTGGGTTTTGCCCGCTGCTTTTGCGACTGCTGCGCTGCCGCGGTGCTGGGCAAGGCGCTCGCTTCCCACCCCCCCTCGCTGCGGGCACTGGCCACAGACAGGCGCAGTAGCTGGCGTTGCTCTACTGCATGTAGAAGGGACATTTGCAAGGTAACCATTGTATCTGGGTCTTGCTGCTGCAGTGATGCAATCGTGTCGGCGTCCTCGTGCACATAGGCAGTGAGGGCGCTCAGCACAAACGCAGCACGTTCGTGCTGAACTGGCAACTCCAGGGCCTTGGGGCATTTAGTGGGCAGCTCACGTGCTGACATGCCTTCAATGAAGGGCCTTGATGGCGGGCAGGTCAATTTGTACCTTTGTCCCTCCTGGGCAGGACCACTCAGTGGCCATAGACGGGGGATTGAAGCAGCGTTAGCATTTTCAGGGCTGCCAAGCAGTGTAGTCAACGATTGAATGCTACCTTCCCATAATTCTCGGGCCCAGGTCAAATATGCACTGTCCCAGAATGCCAGCGCTGTGAGTGAAGGGCGCATGATTGCCCGTGAAATGTTGCGACGCAGTGTAGACTGGCATACCTGCTTTTGCATGCATGTACCTGGAAAAATCAGAAATTGTCAGGGATGTCCAGTCAGATTCTGAGGTACCCCCATCGTCCATCACTTCAAAATGCCGAAACTTATGAAACATGAGAGATTGGGCCCTGGCAAAAAAAAAGTTGCGGAAAATGCTCAGCAGTTCAAAAACCAGCCCTAGCTCACCTCTCCGAGAAGAAGCGCCAGTTCCATAAAGTATCAGACAAACCAGATGTGGTTCCTCTTGTTATGATGACTACATCATGTACTTCTAATAGTCTGCAAAACTCAACCTCAGTGTGTGGGATGCGCTCCATGGTCATCTCGGTGCGGCTCACCTCAAGAAATAATGCTCCAGAACTGTGCGAAGGGTTGAGTCCAACAGAACGCTTGCGTGGGGCAGCTGGAATCGAATCAACCTTGCAGGTTCGTCGAACAAGAAAAAATGCTCCAATCCAGCAGGAGGTAGTAAATCTGCCATTGGAGTAGGCACGGGCAACTGCATCCAATTGCCTGCGCTCAAAGCGCAGTCATATGTATTTGGAGAGGCTCCATCATTCATACCCCCAGCCATGATCGCAGCGTGTTGCCACGCAATATAATTTCGATGACAAGCTGCACACTGCGAAGATCTCGCTGACATTTCCGATTTGCTATCCCTGGACCCCACAGCAAACCCAGCCATGATGTTGCCCACGAAGCCCCCCCATGCACCCCTATTCAAAACGCAGCGTACAGACACCCCAACCAGGAATGTGAGACATGCCACCTACATGTGCTGAAACGGCACTGCTTGCAGCTAACTGGACGCGCGTTGATGAAGCAGCAGGCTGCGGCAGCTGCTGCCCAAAACCCAAGCTGCACCAAGGTGCAAACTAGGAGCTGGATGCCCCTGCAGGTGCACACATTGCCTTGAATTCCCCCCTGCACCGCTGCACAAAGCGGGAGAAGTCGGAAGTGGCGTTCACATCGTCCAGCAGCGACGCCATCACGGCAATGGGCGGGGAGCACTCCCGCAGCTCAAACTCGTCAGCAGCGTTCACACTGACACCCACCACGAATTCGCGCCCAGGAGCAGATGGGTCGATCTGCGTGAAGATGACCCGCACGTTCTCTCCCACTTGCGCATCGAAGCGCAGGCCCAGCCGCTGAAACATGGCTTGCCCGCCCAGCAGCTCCTGCATGGCGTACTGCAACTCGGCTTGTCGCTTGGATAGATCTGCAAATTGGGGGTTCCACGCGTCTTTGCTGTTTTGTGTGCAACTGCCAACGTACGTGCTTGCGAGGTGGACAGCTCTGCCTGCGCGGCAGCTTGCTCTGAGGCTGCAGACTGTACTTGAGAGGGTAGCTTCGTGTGCTGGGTCTGTAAATCAATTGCTCGTTGTGATGAGACATGCTTTTCAACAGCCGTCAGTTCACTGCATACCTGCAGATCCTCCAACTGTGACAGCTTCTCCTTCAGCATGTCGGCCTCTCGCCTCAGTTCTGCAAATCATGCTGGCCGCTGAGTTTGACACGATTTGTTCCCGGTAAGGTTTACATACGTGCATTCAGTTCGCTTGCCTGTGACTGGGCTGCGGAGTCTTGGCTTTTCAGCTGCTCAATCTTCTCTGTAATCAACACGCTACCGTTAGACGCGACTACAGCAAACAGTATTGTAGCCTTCGTACCTTCCAGGGCAACCATCACAGCTTCGTGTTCAGAAACAGCAGCACTTAGCTCTTGTTCATTGTGGTTGACGAAACCTTCAATTCGTTTCTTTGCCTGGGCGAGCTCTGCCTGCAGCTCGGC
>Ga0307982_1004185_pt1 | contig 11419 bp, 9 predicted proteins | sample OrgLakmetagen989_FD_201847 | JGI IMG/M metagenome (GOLD analysis project Ga0307982, IMG submission 201847) | Saline water microbial communities from Organic Lake, Antarctica - #989 | ecosystem: Environmental > Aquatic > Non-marine Saline and Alkaline > Saline | place: Antarctica: Organic Lake... | reverse complement strand
ACTGCCCACTAAAGCTGAACGAGTATGACTGCGAGTACACGTCCCAGCCAACGGCCGTAGGCTTGTCGGTAGGCTGAGCCGAAGGCTGCGGCATCATCGACTGCCCACTAAAGATGAACGAATATGACTGCGAGTACACGTCCCAGCCAACGGCCGTGGGCTCGTCAGTAGGCTGGGCCGAAGGCTGCGGCATCATCGACTGCCCACTAAAGCTGAACGAGTATGACTGCGAGTACACGTCCCAGCCAACGGCCGTGGGCTCGTCAGTAGGCTGGGCCGAAGGCTGCGGCATCATCGACTGCCCACTAAAGCTGAACGAGTATGACTGCGAGTACACGTCCCAGCCAACGGCCGTGGGCTCGTCAGTAGGCTGGGCCGAAGGCTGCGGCATCATCGACTGCCCACTAAAGATGAACGAGTATGACTGCGAGTACACGTCCCAGCCAACGGCCGTGGGCTCGTCAGTAGGCTGGGCTGAAGGCATTTGAACGGCGCTGGTTATGATCTGATATGTTGTTGTTCAAAATGGATACATAAGTAAATGAATGAAGTGCAAATGGGTCGAGAGGAGCGATTCTTGGAATACTCCACGGAAGGAACAGCAAGATCAGGATTATTTGCATCTGGAGGTAGGACCAAACCTAAAAAATCACTTGATGTGTTTAAAGTTTGAAGTCGTGTTTCAAATACATTACAATAGAATGGCATCAGCGATGTGAATATTGACTGCGGTTAGAAACACGCGCCTTCTTATTCTGCTGGTCGACGTGCTTGTCTTCCACCTTGCTTTGCGACCTGATGAGGCAGGATATCTATGATGCGCACCTGGCACACGTGACAATCAGAAGCCAGCTCACTTGAGATTTCAAGCACAAGTCCAGGATAAAACGACTACGCAGGAGCAATGACTGATGAAGCAAAGATAAAAAAGAAGGGGTTATGGCATGTCATTTGATGCAGTGTGGCGCGCGCGTTCACCTCAGGCTGTGCAGCGAGGTAAGCCAAGGCAAGGAGCGCGCAATGGTCATGGTGAATGGCAGTAGCGTCAGAGGTGCCGACAGCTTCGACAGTGCCTTCTGCTGCCCCGTGAGCTTGCGTTTTCTTCTTCTCCAGAACTGCACGAAGATTAGCACCTGTGAGGCCGTCACTGGGTACTTTAATATCCAAGAGCGAAGGGCATCTGCCGGTGGCAGCAGCGCGGCGCACACGAGCCCACACTGGGTGCGCTCGGACACTGTCAACATCAGCATCAGTTTCCTCATCGACGGCCAATGGAAAGAAAGTTTGAGCGTGGTCGCCTTTGAGCCCAAAAGCGTCTCGAGTCCACTTGCTCACCTGAGTGTAGGAGCGCAACAGCGCTCAGATAAAATTTACGAGAAATGCTACTCGAATGATTAGTTCTCAGCACGGGCGCGGGTTTTAAAAGGATATTTGATTAGAGAACAAAGCCAGTTTTGTTCCGTCTGCATCATCAACTTACGTAACATTGAAGTGGGAGTGCACCATATTTACTTGACATTTTTGCAAATTCATGAGATTGCAAGGCTTTCGAGTAGAGAAGAGAGAGGCTACTTTTTCGAACCTCGCGAAGGGTCTCCACGCCATCATGGAGCACAATGTAAATGCCGCTGGATGTATCCATATCCAATATTGCCCGAGCAGACACACTGAAATTAGTGAAGGCCCCTGCTTCGTCAGCTGCCTCGCCGAACGATGATCCGAGGTTTTTGGTCTCGACGGTGCCAGGCGCGCGAGCGAGCAAGCTAGGTCCAAATTTGGCCATCGTTGGCACGGGTGCCGCAGCGAAAAAAGGTGACAATTTCAGGTTCATCGCGGAGACGAAAGCACGGTATTGCGACAAGGTGAGTTGTGCGTTCCAGCAAGCAGTGTCGTCGATCGGTGATGTGTACGCCACCTGTGAAGTGGGGCAATTTCCAGCCAACAGCTCATGCGTCGACTTGAAACATAGAAAGAAGCAGCTGAAATTGAAAAGAAGAAGTGACTGTAACAAAAACTCATCCTAGCAGGGGCAATGATCTACAGTAGAGCAAAAAATGAGATTGCAGTCTTGCACGGGCGAAATTCAAAAGCGATCTTTGCCCTGCATCAATCGACCACAAGCATCAATGGACGAATACTTCCATCACATCGCAGTGCCTGCTAAACACACCGTATGATAAGTTTCGTTTGTTTCAGCTGTGAGGGCATCGCGGGCTGCGCTTGCCGTCGCTTGCGGTCCACAGAGCACGTAGGAGAAAGTTGTGTCTGCGACTGTATGTGTTGCCTGGGCTGCCAACTCAGCCTCAAGCGCTGCGGCGAATTCGTTCTCTGGATCTGCACCTCTAAGAAAAAATGACGAATCAAACTTCAGAACAGGACCGATGGCTGCAGCAGGTAGGCTTGCGAGTCCTGTGCCACTGCCGTGGCTCGGAACACCATCGCTCACGCCCATGTCGCCGGAGTCGGGCTTGGCAGCTGCATGGAGACGTTGAAAATAACCCGAGAGGCTGTAGAGATCCACGTTAGCGCTAGATTCAAATGATGCATGAGTTCTGAAGGGGGTTGCCGCGAACGCCAGCCCTACGAGGAACAGTGCAACAAGAGTCTCCATTTTCTCCTGTGTGAGCACGTGAGCACACGCGAACACGCTAAGAAAAGGACTCCTGAACATCTCTGAGCTTCTGAGATTCTATGAGAGAGTGAGAGAGAGATGGAGAGATGCATACAAAATTCAAAAGCTATTCATTGGTGCAAGTACTTCCAAGAATCCCTGATTCTTGTTATTCTTCTGCACTTATACGAACACATCCAATACCGTACTTCTTTCTTTTGCTGTATTCCTGCCTGTCAGCCAATTATCGCATGCATGAGTCAGAGACATTGAGGAAATCTGAGTCTAAATTGGTACCCATCCTCGATTGAAGTCCGAGCTGCGTAGCCTTTAGACAACTTCGAGAGTCTTATGGTGCGAAAGTAGCCCCACTCCTGGCCAGCCCTTGCTGCCTGCCCTATCTTGATGAATGCTGTTTCACTAATTCTCATAACTTAACTTCTTCTCATTTCAATATTTCCCCCAGAGTTTATTGACCTTGGCAATGAATATCTTTTTGACTTGTCTTCTTCTCGTGGTTGCGAAGGTACGGCTGTCATCGGCCGCTCTCGGAGCCGCCGCCCTCGGTGGCGCGTCCGCGTTTCAAGGATCTTGGGTAGGCAGCGCGAGCACGCGCTTGACCAACCGCAATGTAGCGCCCGGACCACGGGCCTCGGCGCCTCTGCCACGCCGCCCGGTGCTTGCTCCCATGCAGATGGCCAAGTCTGACGAGGCTCTGCTCATGGGTGCCGCGGAAGGCGGCCGCGGCGGTGCGTACACGAACTCTAACCCTGAGGATCGACGCATTCAGCCCAAGGATGTGGCTGGCCGGGACAAGTTCAAGGTCAGATCTTTTGCAGCACCTGTTGCTCCACCTTGAGCCAATCTTGTGTGGACACTCTGTCGGCTTTGCTTACTCAGCAGCCCGAGTCGTGCTCTGCATCAAGATTGACAATGCGGACTTTTTAGATGCACTCTTCTTCTTGCTCCTGCTTGTTTGAACGTTCTTGCGTTGCCTTTCATTGTCCCCTGCTGTTATGCATAACATCTGCATGTTGTGCACGTGCATTGGTATGACGTCATATCTTTTCACACCGTGCCGACACCTACCTCCCAACTTGCATCATTGTAAATGTGTAGAGCTGGCGTAAAACGCATAATTCGAGTGCGCAACCAACTGAGCTCTACTCTTTTTTTTTCGAGTCGTCTGTGTTCTTCACCTCTCCGCTGTGCCCTGTTCAGGTGGTGTACGTGGTGCTGGAGTCCCAGTACCAGGCCTCCATGTCCATTGCGGCGCAGAAAATCAACGACCAGCAAAAGAACGTGTGCGTGGAAGTGGTGGGCTACCTCCTCGAGGAGCTGCGCGACGACGGCAACTACGCCAACTTCCAAGCGGACTTGGCCGACGCCAACGTGTTCATCGGCTCCCTCATCTTCGTGCAGGAGCTGGCGGAAAAGGTCGAGGCGGCGGTGGCCCCGCGCCGCGACGAGCTCGACGCAGTGGTGGTGTTCCCGTCCATGCCTGAGGTGAGCGCTGGTGCAAATGTGGATTGGTGTTTTTTTTTTTGTTGAGGCAGTGGAAAGATGCGAGGGTTTTGCAGAATTGATGGCCGCACACGAGAGAGGTTTCATTCCTGCAGGATTACCAGCGAGTGAAAATGATGTGAAATGGTTTCAATAGACTTAAGCGCTTTTTTATTGGCGTACTCAATTCGACTCCAAGTTCCTTCGCCTCTCCACCGGTTTGTTTATTGTGTCGTGCTGTGCGCACCGTCGACGTGCGCTTCTTGTTCGAATGCCGCAGGTGATGCGCCTGAACAAGGTGGGCTCGTTCACCATGGCCAACTTGGGCCAGTCCAAGTCCATCGTGGCCGACTTCATGAAGTCCAAGAAGAAGCAAGACGGCTCGTCCTTCGAGGAAGGCATGCTCAAGCTCCTCCGCACCCTGTGAGTCCTTCTGCATGCCCCGAAACCGTTGTTTGCCTCGATGGGGCCCCCCCCTCTCATGCGACTGCGCCGTGGCTGTCCTCAAATGCTTTTTTGATGTGCTTCACCTCACCTCATGCGCGCCTTCTTTTCCTTCTCCCTCTCTCTTTTTCCTCGTGTCAATCTTCTTCTGAATTCAGGCCAAAAGTGCTCAAGTACTTGCCAGGCGACAAGGCCGCGGACGCCAAGTCGTTCATGATGTCCTTCCAGTACTGGCTCGGCGGCTCCCCCGAAAACCTCGAGGCCTTCATGCTCATGCTCGCCGACAAGTGAGTTAATGCACGTGAGGGAGGCTTTTTAAGAGAAAGTTTGCTTCCTCTTTGCCTTCTGCGTCCCGAAGACGCAGCCGGCCTGTAGTTGGAGTCCCTCATGCTCCGCTGTCCTCTCTATACGCGACTTCACTCTTTCCTCTTATGGTCGTCCTCCACTCTCATCGTGTGATGCTTTTGCAGGTTCGTGCCAGGCATCAAGGGCCAGAACAAGATCTTGCAAGCGGACATCATCGAGCCGGTGCTGCTGCCGGACAAGGGCATCTGGCACCCCCTGGCGCCGCGCGTGTTCGACGACATCACCGAGTACCAGGAGTGGTACGACAAGGAGCACGCCCCCGCGGCTGGCATCGACGTGAAGACCGCCATCACCGTGGGCCTCATCCTGCAGAAGTCCCACATCAACACCAAGGACGAGTGCCACTACATTTCCATGATTGCCGAGCTCGAGTCCCGCGGCGCCAAAGTGGTGTGCATCTACAGCGGCGGCCTCGACTTCTCGGGCCCGGTGCGCGAATACTTTTACGCTCAGGGCTCCATGGAGGCCGAGGTGGACTCAGTGATCAACTTGACGGGCTTCGCGCTGGTGGGGGGGCCGGCCTCCCAGGACCACGACAAGGCGGTGGAAGTGCTTCAGCAGCTCAACCGCCCGTACCTCTGTGCGGTGCCTCTGGTGTTCCAAAGCTTCGAAGAGTGGCAACGCAGCGAGCTCGGCCTCCACCCAGTGCAGGTGGCGCTCCAGGTGAGCTTGCCGGAAATCGACGGCGCGATCGAGCCCATCATCTACGCCGGCCGCGAGGGCGCCACGGGCCGCTCCGTGCCGCTGCCTGACCGCATTGCAAACTTGGCGGACCGCAGCTTGAAGTGGGCCAACTTGCGCAAGAAGCCCAACGCCGACAAGAAGCTCGCCATCACCGTGTTCCAATTCCCGCCGGACAAGGGCAACGTCGGCACCGCGGCGTACCTCGACGTGTTTGGCAGCATCCGCGCGGTGCTCGTGAAGCTCGAAGCCGAGGGCTACAACGTGGGCGAGATCCCTGCTACCCCGATGGACTTGACCGACATGATCTTGAAGGACAAGGAAGCCAAGTTCGACTCCCCCACCCTGTCGGTGGCCTACCGCATGTCGGTGAAGGAGTACGAAGAGAAGACGTGGTTCTACAAGGACTTGGAAGAGAACTGGGGCCCTGCGCCTGGCCACCTCAACACCGACGGCCAAGACCTGCTGATCTTCGGCGCCACCTTCGGCAACGTGTTCATCGGCGTGCAGCCCACTTTCGGCTACGAAGGCGACCCCATGCGCCTCCTGTTCTCCAAGTCCGCGTCCCCGCACCACGGCTTCGCGGCGTACTACACGTACCTCGAAAAGATCTTCCAGGCCGACGCGGTGCTCCACTTCGGCACCCACGGCAGCCTCGAGTTCATGCCGGGCAAGCAAGTGGGCATGGCGGGGACCTGCTACCCGGACCGCCTCATCAACTCGATGCCCAACTTGTACTACTACGCCGCCAACAACCCGTCCGAGGCCACCATCGCCAAGCGCCGCTCGTACTCCGCCACCATTTCGTACCTGACCCCCCCTGCCGAGAACGCGGGCCTGTACAAGGGCCTCAAGGAGCTCGGCGAGCTGGTGTCCAGCTACAAGGGCCTCCGCGAGAACGAAGCCCGCGGTGGGCCCATCGTAAACTCCATCATCTCTACCGCGCGCACCTGCAACCTGGACAAGGACATCCCGGACTTGCCGCAGGACGAAGAGGACGCCAAGACCTTCGGCCTCGAGAAGCGCGACGCCATCGTGGGCGCGGTGTACCGCACTCTGATGGAGATTGAGTCCCGCCTGCTGCCGTGCGGGTTGCACACCGTGGGCGTGCCGCCCTCCGCCGAAGAAGCCATCGCCACCCTCGTGAACATCGCCGAGCTCGACCGCCCGGAAGACGGCTTCAAAGGCCTGCCGCGCCTCCTAGCCGAGTCCAAGGGCCTCGAAATCACCGACGTGTACCGCAGCTCCAACCAGGGCGAGCTCACTGGCGTGGAGCAGCTCGAAAAGATCAAGCTGGCGTGCCGCAAGGCCGTGAAGGCCTCTGTCGACGCGTCCACCAACTCGGAAGGCCGCATCGACGAAGTGACGAGCTTCTTCAAGGGCGTGGGCAGCGCGTTCGCGGGTTTGACCGGCGGTACCGCGTGGCGCAAGGCGCTCCTCGCGGATGGCTTCGACGTGCCCGACGACAAGATGCAGTCGCTCTTCGAGTACCTCGAGTTCTGCCTCAAGCAAATCGTGGCGGACAACGAGCTGGGTGCCATGGTCGCTGCGCTGGACGGCAAGTTCATCACCCCGGGCCCCGGGGGGGACCCCATCCGCAACCCTGAAGTGCTCCCCACCGGCAAGAACATGCACGCCCTCGACCCGCAGTCCATCCCGACTGCGGCGGCGGTGGACTGCGCGCGCGCGGTGGTGGACAAGCTGCTGGACCGCCTGCGCCTGGACTCGGAAGATGGCCAAACTTACCCCGAGTCGGTGGCCTTCACCTTGTGGGGCACCGACAACATCAAAACCTACGGCGAGTCGCTGGCCCAAGTGCTCATGCTGGTGGGGGTCAACCCCAAGTCCGACGCCCTGGGCCGGGTCAACAAGCTCGAGCTGATCCCGCTGGAAGAGCTCGGCCGCCCGCGCATCGACGTGGTGGTGTCGTGCTCCGGCGTGTTCCGCGACCTGTTCATCAACCAAATGGCCCTCCTGGACCGCGCGGTGAAAATGGCGGCCGAAGCCGACGAGCCCGAGGAGATGAACTTCGTGCGCAAGCATTCCCTGGAGACCGCCCGCGAAAACAACGTGTCCCTCCGTGAGGCAGCCACCCGCGTGTTCTCCAACGCGGCCGGCTCGTACTCGGCCAACGTGGGCCTGGCCATCGAGAACGGCGGCTGGGAAGGCGAGCAGCAGCTCCAGGAGCAGTTCTTGTCCCGCAAGGGCTTCGCGTTCAACGCCGACCGACCCGGCCAAATGGACTCCAACGCGGCCATGTTCAAGGCGGCGCTCTCCAACGTGGACTGCACTTTCCAAAACCTGGACTCGTCGGAGATCTCCCTCACGGACGTGTCCCACTACTACGACTCCGACCCCACCAAGGTGGTGAAGGGCCTGCGCAAGGACGGCAAGAAGCCCATGTCTATGATTGCCGACACCACTACCGCCAACGCCCAAGTGCGCAGCTTGACGGAAACCGTGCGCCTCGACGCGCGCACCAAGCTTCTGAACCCCAAGTTCTACGAAGGCATGCTGGCGTCAGGCTACGAAGGCACCCGCGAGATCACCAAGCGCCTGAAGAACACAATGGGCTGGTCGGCGACTTCCGGCGACGTGGACAACTTCATCTACGAAGACGCCAACGACGTGTTCATCAAGGACGAAGCCATGCAGAAGCGCCTGCTCGAGACCAACCCGAACGCGTTCCGGGACATGCTCACCACTTTTTTGGAAGCAAACGGCCGCGGCTACTGGGACACGTCCGAAGAGAACTTGGCGCGGCTCCAGGACTTGTACCAGGAAGTGGAAGACCGCATTGAGGGCGTTGCTGTCTAATCGCTCCGTGGCGAAGTAGCTTGTATCATTTGCCACAAGCGCGCGATGTAAGGGGGTTGTTGAGAGAGGGGCTTTGATTCTTCCTTTTCCGCTTGGCTTGTGATGAAGGATTTTTTATAATTCGTTATAGTTTACCAAAATATAATACATATCTACACATATAATATATTATATGCAGCTCTCAGACCAAAGTGTTAGCTAAAGCTATTATTTAATTGGCTAAAGCAATTAAGATGTATCCGCGATGTCAAAATCGCAATCGAACCATAAGCCAGGCGTATGTCGCGTTTCGTGGTTTCGTGGTTTCTGGTTCGTTCGTCGTTTGGTGACTTCATGCATCAGCACAGCACGCAGCACGCAGCACGCAGCACAGCACAGAGCACAGCACAGCAGATGCACAGGTCAAAAACAGAATAGTCTCCACCGACTCAGAGCTCTCAGAGAGCGCCGGTGCCCGAAGGCGTTGACTGTGAAACTGCGCAGTTAATGATATTGGTTCAGGTGTTGCAATCACAAGTGTAGCGCTCAGCGCTCAGGTGAGATACAGCAATGAGCAATGAGCAAGGGCCCAGCATAAATCATAAATCAAAATTCAACAGGAATTCAAAACAATAACCCACATCAAAAGTGGCTGCTGAATTCGAATTATCACCTGTTACCTGGCAGCTAAAAGTTGTATCTCACTTCTTGGCTCTCGGTCATTGCATTTGGAATTACGGACCTCGATCGAATATTAAAAATGGGCCTTTATCCCATATGCCATGATAAGTATATTAGCTTGGAGAAATTCCTTGTGGACCTGGGACGTGACACAAGAACGGGCACTGAGTCCCGCCGACTTGTGCGGAGGAAAGACGCCGGTGGGAGACTAAATTGGCCTTCTGGAGCGAATTTGCGTGTAGCTAGTACATACGCGGCTCAAGGCTCAAGTATTTTTTTTTTGTAAACCTGCACCTGTGACTGTCTTGTGCTTGCCTTTATTCGGCTTTTGGAGAGTATCAACTCGACTAGACCAGTATATCTGCAGGTGACTGAATGGCGGTCATAGGGACTTAAAAAAACTTTACATAGGAAAATAAGAATATAGTGCTCAATGCGAGCTAGGTAGGCCTAGTAGAAACAAGCTAGTGCATGTGCGATTTGCTTGTGAGTTTGGAATTCCTTTGGAGTTCAAGGGAACTGCAGTGCGAAGCGCCAATAGTTAGCGGTTAGCTCTAGTAAAGAACACAGCGGAACTGAGCGCAATGCGCAATGGTTGGACGTTGAAGTGCGCAAGGGAAACCACCAATTTCAAATATTCACTTTTTGTGAGGCATGTGCTATATGGAGTTCGCTTTCGACAACGAACGACCCAATAAAATGGGGAATTAGCCCATTTGAATGATACGCCCGTCGAAAGTCTAGATCGGTCCTCCACCGAGACGCCGCTCTCGCGCACTATTTGTCTTCTTCTTCCTCTTCTTCGGCTTCTTCTCTCCTGGCTTATTGCCGCTACTTTTTGTCTCTCGTTGATTCGCTAACTCTGAAGCCAGAGCAAAGCCCAAGTTCAGCGCGTTACTTGGTGCATGAGTTCCAAGAGGAGCGAGCGAACCTTTTGCGGAGAAGTAACCCGTCACCGAAAGGACGACTGCGCGCTCCTGAGCTGCATCGGTAGCATTGAACACGAGCAGAGACGAATCGTCGTAGCTGCATGCTAAGGCAGAGCCATCGTCTAGAACGGCAACAGCAGCAGGGCCAACGAGGCGACTTGATGACATCGCGAACCCGTCATACCTCCAGCCTGCATCTGCAGAGTCTACAAAACGTGAAATAGTCCCCGGTTCTCGCGATTTATAAGCCGTGACTAAGAGGCACGACCGGCCTCGGTAACATGGCTCTTCCAGTGCAATACCCATTGGACCGTCGAGGCTTCCAATAGGTCCCGTTATTACTTCGAGAAGATCGCCAGACCTACTGTCTAGGATCAAGACTGACTTGTTGTAGTAACTCGTTACCGCAATACGATTCTCATCTACTGCTACAATGTCCTCGGGGCCATGCAAAAGCGCCAAACGATCCCCATTGTCATGGGTTTCCACGTAGCCTCCTTCACTCTCATTTATCAAGTAATCCAAGTCCACGGGTAATCCTCTAATGAGAGTTCTTGGTTGGTGGTCCGTAAACTCGCTTCGAGCTGAAGCCTCAGATTCGTTCGAGCTAATTTGAAAGGAAACGATCCGCGAATCCAGAAAGGATGCCACAAACAAGGTATTGCCATCAGGAGAAAGGGCTAAACCCTCCGGCGAATCAAGAGTATCGCTATCGCCCATGGCGTCTACAAAGCGGCCAGTTAATGCTTCGAATACTAGGACTTGGTCCGAACCGAAAGAGGCGACGAATAGATGGGCCCCCGAATGTGCCAAACCCCATGGCCCTGCACGAGCGACAAACAACAGAAGAGGATATTGTTAGCATTTTGTGTTGAATGCCAAGTTCAATACGAAGTATTGCTTTGGAAATGTTACCGTTTAAGATTGCACAACGCCGCAAGTGTGGAGTACAATAGGAACCGCTAGCGAATACTCTAAACTTTGATGTTGGCGTAAGCGGTAAATTTGTAAAGAGAACGGCATCGTCGAGAAAACTAGAAACGTAGATGATCGAGTTGTTCACCACCAGGACTGATGCAGGATTCTTGACCTGTACTACTTCAGCAAGGCGGCTCGAGAAGGCGTCAGCGAACGGCCGAAGCAAAGGATCTTGATCGTGCCGAAATAACTCTGCAACTCCACTAGCCGCCTTTATTCGTAGCAAGAAGCATATGAGAAGCTTTTGAATCATTGTTGAACCGTAGCACTCTAGATTGACGACCAGTCTAGACGGGGAGTCTTTCTTCTGGCAAGAAGTAGATCAACGAAGTTTGATGTTTCTAGGACCAGCTCAAATGTCTCTTGCAACGAATTTTGTCCGTCGGTCGGTCGGTCGGTAGCGTCGGTTTTTTGTCTGGGTACGGGTCTT
>Ga0307982_1004182_pt1 | contig 11424 bp, 11 predicted proteins | sample OrgLakmetagen989_FD_201847 | JGI IMG/M metagenome (GOLD analysis project Ga0307982, IMG submission 201847) | Saline water microbial communities from Organic Lake, Antarctica - #989 | ecosystem: Environmental > Aquatic > Non-marine Saline and Alkaline > Saline | place: Antarctica: Organic Lake... | reverse complement strand
CCTTCATGCTACCATCGCCGAACATGAGAAGGAGGTGTGTTGCAAAGTAACTATTCAACGATGTTTTCAATATATTGACCACTATTTTTTGTGACGTCTCCTGCAACAAGGTGGACAGCTTAGCAGGTGTCGGCCGAAATGAAAGGCAGGCCATTCTCCAAACTCTGGTGAGTTGTTTTGAGAAACTACTTGACGTAGCCGCGGTTAATGGAGATGTGGACGGCTTAACCAGCATATCTATGATTTACTTCTAGACACGACGGAATTCAAAAAGTATGTTCCACTGGGTTGTTGAGCGCTTCGTGCATTCATCTATCATCGTTGGTGGGAGATCCAGGCGATAAATACTAATTATTTGCCATACCCTAAGGTGCGCGAACTACATGAAGTGCATCTACGAATGCTAAAGGAGCAACCTTATGCACGCGAAAATGTGAAGCTGCACTAAATTGGTCTATTGTATCGCTTACGTGTGTGCTAGGCAAGGTGCGAGCGACATAACTTTTCTTTACTCTAAACTGTACGTCGTTCACGGAAGGTGCCACCAGCGGATGCCATCGCCTTGTGGTAGGCTATGGCTTGTGGTTGTGGTTGCAAAGAAAGAACTGATTGATATACCGAGCTCAATGCGCTTCAAACCAAACCATTGCGGTTTCACAGGCAGTGATAAGCGCCAAGGCGCCATATTTTCCTGTACGAAACCCCTTTTATGTTCCGTTAGTATATCACAATTACATGGAGGGTTCAAGTTTCAAGTCCAAAATTACGTTTCGAAATAATGCCCTAGAAAATTGGCCTTCCTAAAAATATGAATCGTGCGTTTGGTCCATATGACTTGGCAAATACGCGATTGCAATACGCAATGCGCACTGAAATGCTGCCTCCTTTTCCAAATACTTGTACATTCATTTATTACAAAACAAGGAAATGTATATCGGCCTCCCTAAATCTAACTTAACTCGCTTATCTACTGACGCATTTTTGGGCCCTTGGACACAATGGGATCGAGAAGGTGTGGATTGCCGTACCTCGAGCTCGAAAAAAAAAAAGGGCGATTTTCCGTATTCATAAACACATAGACACCTACGTAATAGCACCAGTGAGGTAAAATGATCTAAATGGTTGACTGGCTTCTTCAATGTTGTAGAGAGAGATAATGAGAACAGGGAAATTATCTACTATAGGTACATAGTGCGTATTAGAACTCTACCCGCTTTATATGTTCACCCGCCCGGTGACATCTGTTCTTCAGAACACAGAACAGAACGGAACATACACAGGACAGTGCGGAATATTTTTACAGAACAGTATACAGTAGTGCAGTACAGTATCGCAAATACAGTTCAGTGTTCAGTACAGTAGTAAGTGCAATAGTAAGTACAGTACAGTAGTAAGTACAGTACAGTACTGTCAGTGAGGTATGTATAACCTAAACCGGCGAAGCCGGTAGAACAGCCTATACCGGCGAAGCCGGTAGAAGGGAACCTATAGCAGAACAACCGCCTTTATATGGAAAAAAAAGTACATTTCTGCTCTGGTCAGAGGTTGCCGCAGTTCGGGGATGACTTAAAGAGTCTACTACTGCGTGGTAAGCACACTCCTAGTACGGAGTGCGTTCGAGTTAAGGCGGTGGTGTGCCCGACTCCCGGAGTCGAGCACGGGGAACAGGTAGCACAAGACAAACAAGTAGCGGGGAGAGGAGGAGAAGGGCGGCGTTGGGGTTAACACGCCAAACCCACCAACGGAAGTATACAGGGGGATACTGTCAAGGTCAACTCTAACTCTAACAAGGACCTTTCCTCTTCGGGGTATACGCAGACTGCATGCCCTCAAGGTGGAGGGCCTTGCGAGGGTTTCGAAAAACGCTGGAGGACGACCACGACTTGCGTCCGTGGCCTTTGATGGAAGATTCACGGGTTTAGCTCTATGATAGGGAGGGACCGCTAGGCCACAAGCGGCCCGCTTGATTGTTGTTGTTTGTATTTTTGAGGGGGGGGCTCAGGGGCAGATCAATGGGCACCTTATGCGCTAAAAGGCACACTTTGACCTCTGTCTAGTGAACCTCGTGTTCCGCATGTCACGAGTTTCTTTGCTCGCGCGCCTTCCTCTTTATTGTTCTGTGGAGTGCGCAACACCCACAAATACCTCGCTTTTGCAAAATTATCGAGGAATTCGGCCAATGCCCCTCTCCTTCCTGATCATTCCGCACTTGCATTGTTCGCGCAACGCACGCGCATTCCCACTTGTGCCCGCAGCATTGGCTTCTGTGCCATTTGGGTTTGTATTAGTTCGAGTTTGAGTTCAGCTCAATTACTCCGTTGATCTGCCTAAGTGTGCATTTTTTGCTCATTTTCAGGTGAAACTCTGTAATGCCTATTCATTGATATGATTATTTGGGCCAATGGACACAATGGGATCGAGAACGTGGCATTTACTGCACCTCGAGGTCGAGTAAAATTGAAATTCGAAATTCAGCAAGAAAAGTCATGATTTACATACAATATCTCACTCAAACTGCAAAAAAATCGATAATATTTCCTTCATCGCAGCTAAGTTTACCATTTACTAACCACTAGTTAAAAAAATGATCTAGAACGGCCTGAATGGGGCAGAGTTATGACTCAAAAGATCCAATTCTTGGCTGGATCGCGCACCTCCCCGTGGTAGCCGTAGTGGCATTTGGCATTTGCATTTCCACTCCTCTTGAATTCCCCCTGTTGGACTGCTAGGTGGTAGGTCGGTTAGCGGTTAGGGCGGGAGAAAGAAGCAAGACTTACTAGCATCTAGCATCCTAGATCTCAATAAAAATTCCGGGTACGGCCCGAAGCACAGTACCATCCCAATATTGTTTTATGTTTTATAGCGACCTGCTGTTTTGCTTTTCTGTTCGATATACCCATGTGCCTGCTTTCTGATTGGATTAGATAATACTCCCCACTTGCAACGACCATGGGCATGGGCGATACAAAGAGGCAAGGGGCCAGCAACAAGAGCCACCCGATACGGAAAATGAAGATACAATTCAAGAAATAGCTATGCGGCAAATCGGGCATCGAGGCACCTCACCCGAGATCGGGGTATTGCATTTTGGTCAAAAACACCCATACCAAGAACCCGGCATAAAGCACTAGCGCCAAATGGGCATGCGACCTGTTGTTCGTACGATGCCGCACATGACAACAAGAGTATAACGGGTTAAACTCAAGGAAGACGAGGAAGAGAACAGGGTTGAGTAGCTCGAAAGAACAGGTGGAATGATCTGTCACAAGAAAACAAACAAATTGGCAAAAAGAAAAGCCAAGGATAATTGTGGTCGTGGGAGAGAGAAAAGTGTTGATAATATTTGCATGGACATATGCACAGAGTAGCACAAAGAGCTGCAGTGGTGGCGATGACGGCAATGGTGGCAAGTGAAAGCGACGGAAGCCCTATTACGAACATGTAAAGGCGCCAGTTGGTGACGACGAGGAGCAAAATGAAGGCTACGAGCAAGATCGCGAGGAGAAGAAGGGGAAACAAAATGCCGCCTTTTGCGAGGCCGTAAAAAACGTAATTGTCGTAATCAACGTACTCGGACCCTGTCCAAAGTTGCAAAGTACACACACGTGAGCGCCAGTTGAGAAATGGAGTTAGAGGAAGAACACACCCGCGAATACACCCGCACATACACACAGCACTGTTGTGGCTGTCTCCGCATGCGTGCATACTTGGGAGTGTGCGCGAGTTTACACGATTGCATTGAAAAATACCAGAGGAAAAAATGTAGCAGATCCAGGGCAGGCCAAGGCCGATGCAAATGTTGAAGACGTTCCCACCCAAAGCATTCGAGATGGCCGCGTTGCCCAGCCCTAATGTTGTGGGAAATACAGGAAATTAGAAGCAATGCACGAAAAGGAAATGAGGGATTCGTCGCGACCAAAAAAAAACACGTAAATATGACATTTCAGCGGAACCATTGTGCACTTCAAACGAAGAAAGCCACGTCCCATGCTACAGTTGCTCCTTCTCTTCTCTCGTCTTGTGGAGGTTTATTGCACACGGCCATTGTGATATGGCGGTACTGATAGATGAGACCAACCCATACCAACTACCACTCCACTACTTAAATCCCATCATAACCCCAATAAATCTATGGTACTAAGATATGGTATAATATGTGGTATCATTTACCATATCCGCCATCTCACATTGTTACCTTGCCGCGCCACGACCATGGACGCAAAGACGTTGGGAAACGAAGTCCCCGCCGCTGCAAACACAATCCCTACGAGGAATGGGTCCAAATGCACCATATTTCCGAGCAAATCCATGCAAGACGTCATTACGAACGCAAACACCGCCAAGTAAAACACCGACATGAGCATAGTTTGGAAGTACCTGCGGGGCAAACAGCAGAAAACACAACAAAAGTTAGAAGGAAGATGAAGGAAAGAAGACAAAAAGCGGAGTGCACGCGCAGAATCAAGGTTTGAAAGCATGAAGTAAAAGTAAAGAACAATACGAAACACAAACGAGTTGGAAAGGGCAGAAAGTAGAAAAAAAACATGAAATTGGCGAAATGCGTTAGAAGTAAAGATGCATACGCACTTGTGTTCGTCTCCTTGCTTGCGCACATCCGCAACCTAATGACGCACACACACACACACACACAAATACAAACATACACATGTATGTGATAGATGAAAGGTAAGATAGTGCGCAAGGGGCTTAACATTCTACATCAGTTAAAAGGGTAAAAAATGTATAGGCGTAAACAACCTAGAAAAGCAACAACATGAGAAGCAAAACGCTTTTGACTTCATCTTTCCATGAACCAAGACTATTACCGTGAGGAACAAGAGCACTTTAATCGGCAGCACCAGCAAGTGCCACGGCACCCAATATGAAGATGTCGGCCACGCCAGCAGGTGTTCGTGGTCCTAATGTGATAGAATGAATTGGAGTAGAAGCAAAAAAAGAAACGCGAAGAATATTGAGCCCTGACGCCCAAACCCAAGGCATGCTCGTGCCACAGCAGCCCCTTGGTGCTTGCCACAGGACTCACACAAGCGATCGAACAAGCAAGCAAATGCGCATAATCTAAATTTCGCCATAAGAAAAAAATCATCCTCTTCTACTTGCAGTTCTATCCTTGCGTACTCTCAACATGAATCGTAAAACCAAACCTCGTCGTGCTGGAACACGCTCTCGTGACGGTCGCCGCCTCCACTCATGCCCCCACTGCCGGGCAGCGCTGCGTCCGCTGCGGCGGCTTCGGCCTCCGATATGCTGACGTAAAACGGATCTTTCACCGACATGCGTCGCAAGTTGGCGCGGGTGCTGGTCGGGAGCGTTTGGTACTCCTCCTGTCGGCACATGGGGGAAGGTTTTATTATTAGGAAGTGACAGGGAGAGTAAAGGTAGAAGAGACAGAGACAAAAGTAAACATGTAGACACAGGGGAATAGTAACATCTCAACAACCCTGGGAAGATATTCAAAACATCTATCTAGGATGAAAGAACATGAAAGAACAAACCCACACAAACTCCCCACATGTACCATTTTCTTTTTCAAGTGGCCGTGCAACTGCTCGAGGATGCCTCTCGAGGGGCATTGCAGCAGAGTGGGGTGGCGTGGCGCTTTGAGCTCGAGCAAGAAGCGGGCTTCGTCGACCACTTCCACCTTTACGGGGGGGGAGGTCGCACAGACAAACAAAATAGGAGGGTACACAGGCCGAGGCAACACGAGGAATGAAACGTAAAACACGCACACACGCATGAAGAGCACGCCGGTTAGAAGTTTGTGCTATTAATGTTGGACAAATGATTAAAAAAAATAAAAAAATAAAAAAAAATGTTTTTTTGTCTGAACCCTTCCCGATACCACCAAAGACGCAATACTTAAGGGGCTAGTACATTAGTACACAAGTAGGCACTTGCCGCATACGCGTTGAAAATGTCCATGGCTTTGGTGCCTTCTTTCAGTCCCCGCGAGCGCGCCGACCGAAACCCGTTTGCATCCACTGTGCACCACCGCAGCTGCCATGCTTTGGGGTGCCTTGGAATCTTGGAGTAGTACTGGGATTTCTTCCACACGTAGCATGAGAACGAGTCCTCCTCAATCACCACCTTGGAGAAATGAGAAGGATTTTGAAAAGATTGAAAAAGGTACGAGAGAGAGAGAGAGAGAAAAAACAAACGTTATCAAAAACTGATCCTGACTGATTTGCCCAAGCATTTGCAAAATAAAAACGCGCGCTATGCAATGAACTATTTGCCTACGTGAAAGTTCACACGGCGTGTGTGCATGCTTTTTTTTTTTTTTGAATTCGGAGTTTTCTACAGCGCTACTGCAAACTATACACGGAAAATGAATCACCTGGTGAAGGTTCGCGGTGGCGCCCTCCGCGATGTAGGCCGGGGCAAAGGTCTGAAGAAGCCGAGCACCTGAAAGAAAGATACAAAAAAAAAGCAACTTGAATCAAGACAGCACTGAAGAAAGACGCCAATAAATGCTATCATTCGGCGCACATACTGACGGAAATACTTTCCAATGAGTGACGGAAAAAAAACGAAAACGTAAGGAAACAATAGGCACACAGCTTACAGATGGTCACGATTTCCAACCAAACAAACCAAGAACCCCGGGTCCTTACTGATGGTCGACGCGCGCCCGATAGTTGAAGGACGGCTGACGCCAGTCTTGGCCGTGTTAGCAGTGCGATTTGTAGAAGCGCTCAAAAGCGACGCTCGCAGATCGTTGTTGTTCTGATGGTGGTGGTCGTTCTCAGCGACGTTCTCACGACTCAAGGCTCTATTTTCCATGTGTTTCGAGGCAGCATCCACCACTGGGTTCATAGTGGTCGCAGAAGACGACGACGATGACGAGCCCTGTGTTTCGTACGCGAAGTTGGAAATCTCAGTGGCCTTGGCCTGGCGAGGAGGAGAAATGGTGGTACATGTGCGTACATGCGTATAGGTACAGTTATATGAGGACGGTGTGATAGATAAAAGAAAGGTTCGAGCCACCTAGAAGTACAACAAGATAGTTTTCTCAGTTCTATTCGCCGCAGACTGCACTGCGCGTGTGCAAAAAAGTAATGCTTCTATTCGCTCCAATATGTTACGCACCTCGCCGAAATTTTCTGCCGGCTCCGAAAACACCGTGTACGACGAACGACGGCTCTCGTCGAGGTGGTCGTCTTCGTCAAATTGCTATACATTAGTGCACGTACAACAGCGCAAATTTCAACGGAGGATGAAAACGAAAAAAAAAATCAGTGCTAAAAGCAAAGCGAACATGAGAAAAGAAACTTCAACAAGGGTAGAAGAAGATGATGGCCCTTCACACAGTGATGATACGAATTCACTCATCAAATCCTCTAGAAACAAGTCTGCGATCGCCCTTGTGCTCATCTCTCTAATACCTCCTTATAAACCTCTTCGAAAGCCGCAATTGCGGTATCAGACGCGCAGTACAGGGCCATCAGTTGTTGGTAGTAGCCGCACACTAGCGCGTACAACATGTAAACGGCGAGAAGCGCGACTGCATGGTACCTTAAATGCAGCAAAAGGTAAAACAGGGAGAGAGAAGTGAATGCGACGAATGAGCAGACAGAGATACGAGGGATAAAAGAGGCAAAAAGTAGACAGCGAATGAAAAGAAGAGGAATATCCACAAGCATCACTACCTGCATACACCAAGAGGCAAGAATTAGGACACACATTCAGAGGAAAGCCCACAATCAAGCTCTTGGGTGGCTCTATACTTCATCACACAATAAGCGCATTCCTTGAACGATCAGCCCGTTCAAAGAAAGTCAACTTACCAGTGCACGCAAATGCATCCGGTGTCTTGAAGGCCTTCTAGCTTGCTCGTGTAGAGCGGGTCGTTAGCTGGGCTCTCAGCTGGCGCGGAGTCCAAAGTGGCTTTGCACGACGAACTGCCCTCTGAAGTCTCCATCAAACACCACAACTAAGCGGGAAAGAGAAGGAGGAAAGAAGGGGAAAGAGAGGTCACAGTGCTGGGATGAAGAAAATGAAAGCAAAGCTGGCCCCTCATGTTCAAATCAGAGACTGGACAATTGATTCACAAAAGCACAAAACAAATCCAAGCTGCCCATAGCAGGCAAACGAGAACTTTAACAAGGGTTGATCAGAACAGATACTTTTACCTACGGCACAGCAGATCTTAAGCACCCTTGGCTTTACGAGTACGCACCAACACGAGCATCGAGAGGAAGTAAAAGAACGCTTCTCTTCCCACAAGCCGCCAGTCGCATTTGATGGTGCCACCGTTGGAGTAGTAAATCGAGCCCGCAGAAATGATGAGGTGGTTGAAGAGTTCGCTGCCCAATATCGTGCCGACTCCAAGGGCCGAGTGCGTGAAGTACAGGGAGATAAACGCCGCAAACATTTCGGGCGACGACGCAGCGGCTGCCATGAATGTTGCGCCCGCCACGTCATCCGGAATCTTGTACTTGACGCAAAACTGTACAATCGAGTTTTTTTTTAAATTTAAGCGATGTGCACAAGCTCATATTATGTAAACGCATAACCCGCGATTGAGGACTCTTGAATGAAGAGTTGAATTTACTACATGATTCACTTATTTCAAAGCAAAAGCATTGCGACAAGGCGAAAATGTGTGCATTTACCGTGTTAAGAGCAGGCACGAAAAACTCTTCGACTACGGTAGCTAGGCCGTAAAACATGGCCAGAGTGGCAAGCAGGAGGATGATCCAGCCGCCGTTGTTAACCCATAGAGGCACTTCATCATCGTCATCATCGTCGGCTCGCACCGAAGCTATTCCGAAGGCTATAATGGCGAACGGCACATGCCTGGTGAGAAACATGTGCCCTTTGTAATGTGTACACCAAGGGCGTTGACTGCAGCACCAAAGGCTTTGTTTGTCCTGGCTCGGATGTTGTCGATTGTCGACTGACTTTCGATGGTGCGAATGAACGCAGTGAAAGATTTCGCTTCTTGGTGATGAGCGAACACCGGAACCCCGACGGAACATTATTACAGGGGAGAATTTCTACCCGTCAGATTTTTTTCAGGCACAGAAGCACTGTATGACGACGGAGAGATGACGACGACAAGCTGATGAGAACGACTACTGACTGAAGAGACTACTGTACTGGTGAGACATTGAGACGGCTTGTAGGCTTTTAGGCGTTTAGGTTGGGGAGGGCAGGATAAAAAGAGCGTTGTTAAGCCTCCCAACAAGCCCATTGTTCAGGAGTGAGCTTTACTTACTCAAATTCTTCATTTTAGGAGCTCTAGCGACAGGAATACCTGATTGCAGTCTGTCATCGTGCTTCACCTAATTATGAGGCTGCTCATCCGTGCTTGGCTGTTGGCCGTATCTTGCGTAGTACTATGGGCCAAACCAGGCGCCCGCGGACAGATATTGAGAGGCAGCCACACTAGCAGCAGTACCAGCAACATTTATACGGGCAGTGACAGTGTTTCAGAGAGCAGTGCTCATGATCTAGACATGATGAGCATTGCTCGTAACGGGCGCGCTCTTTCAGGCTTGTCGCATATGGCAGCGCACGGCAAAGACCCACATAAGTCCAAGTCTACAGAGGGTTCAAAAGCACCTCCGCCACTTTCTTCTGGCGGTGAAGGCGGCGATCGAGTTGTCGAGTTTGAGGAAGCATTCGAATTGCTCAAGAAATACTACGACGAGAACAAACACAGCATCGTGCCTCAGGCTGTTGTGGTGAGTGCAAGGATAGATTACTTAACGCTCATGTCAATGTCTAAATCTGTATCGCATACTAGTCAGCGAGATGCATATCTTAATTTGTTCGTACTCGCCATTTGATGTTGTCTTGTAATGTACTGTGCACCTCAGGTGACCTTAAAAGATGGCGCACCGTTCAAATTGGGGAAATGGTAAGCAAGTTACTTTTTCATCAGTTGGTGTCTTAGATGTTGTGGATGCGCATGAATACTGACTTTGATTTCCTGCGCGCACTTCGTGATACAAATTTTTACCCAGGGTACAGCGGCAGCGGCAGTTGTACAAAAACACGTACGTGACCCCCGGGCAACGCAAAGATTTCGGGCAAATGACGGATGGCCAAAAGGCGATGCTCGCGACGCTTCAGTTCAAATTTGACCCCACGCCGCTGCCTGCCCCAGTACGAGCACTTACATGTGTCCTCGAGTAGTGCTTTCCTCTTCCTTGGTTCCCTTCCTAGTCGTGCTACTAGCCTTGAAAGTTAACTCGCGTGCTTTGTGCATAAATATATCTGTTTTAATCTAACGGGCTTTTTCATCATGGCCATTTTCCTATATGGGGTAATATCTTTTGTCTTTCTTTCTTCTTTCTTTGCTCTGCAGGTGGATTGGAATATACCATTTCAGGCGCTAGTAGAGTTCAAGAACAAACACGGCCACACTAACGTTCCAGAAAAGACTCCGTACGGCGGTGCGTGTTTACATTTTTCCCGCTTCTTAAAAGGGCGTGAAACGTTCTCACGATAGCTGCTTTCTTGTAATTACTTCTCAATCCGCCTTCTTCGTCCGCATTCTTTACACACTTTCATTCGTAGTCCCAGAAGAGTTTTAGTACTGTCTTTCTCGCTTAAAAATCAAGTAGGTCTCTTCACATGCTCGTACTGTACACTCACACACCTGCACATCCTTTTCTCCGTCTCCTTTTATCCTTAACCTTCTCCCCCCCTTTTTAAACCAATCAGAAGCGGGAACGGATCTGGGGAAATGGGCTCAAAGGCAGCGGCAGCTCCACAAAAACACCTTCATTACCCCGGGCGAACGCAAAGGCTTCGGCAAGCTCTCTGAGGTATTCTGCAGATTTAAAAATGGAAAAAAAATTTTAGGGTCCTAGTGCATATACGGTAGAAGAAGATGCAAAGCGACTGGTATTGCGCGAATGGAAACATGTTTGTGACTTCGTGTCACACCTGAAGTGAATGGCAGTATTTACTTAACCTCTCTTTCTTCGCCCAAATTTGCCGTTTCCATTTGTCTCAGGATCGCAAAGCAAAGCTGGACAGCATTGGCTTCAATTACAAGGAGTAAGGGATGGAGCCGATTGTCCCGTTTTTGAACCCGTTCTAAAATCGGAATTGTAGCTTCGATGAAACGCCAAAGACCTGGGGATGTAGTAGCCCCATCGGTATGCGCCCACCGTTTGGCTTAAATCGTGAAGCGTGATCTTGTGGATCTTTAGGGCTTTTGCTGGTTACTGTTGCTGTTTCGACCGCAAATTCTCATATCGCCCCGGACCTCTTCCTTCCATATGCCATGATTTTTTTTGCGCGCAACATGCTTGGCGTTGGAAAAACTAAAACAATAACGCATTAACGCATAAAACGCGGAGATAAAGAAGTGAAGGACTACACTATATTATATAAATTTTTTATTTTTAAGCGCGGGGGGGGGGGGGGGGGGGGGTTTTTGGGTTT
>Ga0307982_1004181_pt1 | contig 11425 bp, 5 predicted proteins | sample OrgLakmetagen989_FD_201847 | JGI IMG/M metagenome (GOLD analysis project Ga0307982, IMG submission 201847) | Saline water microbial communities from Organic Lake, Antarctica - #989 | ecosystem: Environmental > Aquatic > Non-marine Saline and Alkaline > Saline | place: Antarctica: Organic Lake... | reverse complement strand
CGCGGTGCCTCTGACTAAGGCATTCCATATGGCGCCATCCGCCGGGCTGCTCCGTGTCTATCCTCATGAGGTAACCAATAGCTCTCAGCTGCGTGTCTCTGTTCTTTTCTTTTCTATTCTGTTCTGATTCTTTTCTTTGAGATCCGTTGCCGTCCAACGGAACATCCAACATCAGTCGGTTATGTTAAATTCAGGATATACATAGAAGGGAAAGTTTTTAATCCATTTTCGATTCTTATGGGTAATTTGTGATGGGACTTGGGAGAAGAGAGAGAAGGCGCTATACAGGGCTGAATTAGGACGGACTTGTGGAGTTCCTATTGGAGGGCACATGAAGGGCAAGCCAAGTCCTCCAAATCCTCAAAATCACCGCCCTGGTTGACGCGAAGCACTCCAGTGTCCACAAGCTTACCCGTCATGCCTGCGTGGGTTCTTGCCTTTCTCATTTTTATCGGCTGCAACACATCCAGCATACGAGTCAGTTGCTTGTCGCTCAAGCTTGGTTCAACGTCCCAGCCGTGAGCATCTATTGGCACTGCTGCTGTTACTGCTGTTACTGAGACAGCTGCTGCTGGTTGCGCAACAGTAGTGGTAGTGTTGCTTAAGCCCTGAGTTCGATGAAAACTAGCACCACCACTTCCGGGTGAAGATTCACCCGCCCCAACAACTTCAGAGAAAGAAGAAGAAGCAGAAGGAGGCACGTACCGAAAGAACCCACAAAGAAGCACTACTGCGTCTTCCATGAACGTCGGGAACGCGCGCTCCGTGAAAGCCTCGCTGACCACAATCCATCTCCACACCGTTGGGCTCTGAGTCACATAACAAGGAAAGAATAAGTAAGGAGAGAAGGCAAGCAACATTTTCAAAAATGAAACAAGTAGATAGAGAATAGAGAGCTCCAAAACGCGCGAACTCAAAATTCTCAGTAAACTACCATTCTAGATGCCTTACTCTGTGTTGTTTTCGCAAGAGCGCCGCGAGGCCATTCAAGAAAGGCTGCACAGCTGGGTTGCTGGCATAAGTGCGCTGGAAGTTCGAGAGCGCAGTCAGCATGGCAACGGAGCTCGCAGTTGAGACTTGCGATGGAGGGCTCTTTTCCGGAGCCAGAGACTGACCGAGAACGGCGTCAAATTTGGCCCTACGCTTCTTTTCCATCTGTATACCATCAAGCATCGTGTCGTAGAGTTACTTAACGGTAGTCATGAAGAAGCGAATGAATGCGTTTACAAACACTAAAGGATAAATTCATTGGAGATGGCGTCAAGACATGAACAAAATACATTTAGAAAGAGAAGGACGAGGAAGGTGTGACAAGGGGGGCGCACCACGGCGTGGGATTCTCTTCGGGCGGCATTCTTCGACGCAATGCACGCTGACAGCGTTTCTGTATCAAGGCTAGCTACGTTGGTTAAACCGACACTCGCTAGAAGCTCGGTTGCTTTTAAATTAGTCTCTGAATCTAAAGTACTTGCTGGTTGCCCACAACTCTGCTCTGCATCCGGTCCTGTACGTGGTGCTGCTTGTCCGCGCTCAAACGCACTTAGAGCATCACGTGCCGTCTCGTCTCCGTGCAAATAGAATCTCACACAAATTTCTTTCCAGCTGACTAAATCTACTCTTGAGGCACTACTAGACATCGATTTATAGATTGGGAAGCATGCACCTATCTCTAGACCTCAAACAGCCGTCAATTTTGACTATTGACTACAGATAGCTAGCTAGCTAGAGAGCTACAGTAGTGGTCTGTCTGTAACTCGCAACTTTTACTGTACTACACTACAGTAATTATCTGTACAGTACGGGACAGAACTGGGACAAAACGTGCGGCTGTTTACACGTTGTACACAAACCCACTCACCGGTTTATATACGATAGGGAGTGACACAAACCTACTGTACAGATGTACAGTCCGTCCGTATAGCTCACTTCTCACTTGATTGGATTCACAGTTCGGATTTGGAGGTCGTCGCGTCGCGTGGCAAAATTCGCAATTCAGGATTCAATAGGTGCTCAGATTCCCCTGCTAACTGCGGCCTCCTGTATATCGCCGTAGGGAAGTGCGTGCTGGCCTGCTATCTGCCATGTGCCATGCTGCGGCTGGTGCGCCTGAGCCGAGTACTGCATACTAGGTTAGGAATTCCGCGTAAATCGCGCGTAAATCACGCTGAAAGCGACTTTGAACGGCACCGGAGTTATTCATGTTCGCACTTAAACATTCCCATGACGTAAATTTGGCGCGTGCCGTGAATCACTCGCAAATCACAGCTCTTAAATCACGCGCGAAGCACATTTTTAGCCTCCGCACGTGTATCTCGCGTGGACGTGAAACGCAATTTTGACTGCATACGTCTGCATGTCACACGCCAGCTGGATGTGGGTAGGGATAACAGCAGTACGGCAAATTGGTTGAAATAAGTGAGGTTGAAATAAGTGACAGCAAGAGGGAGGTCTTATACTTAGACTTAGGAAACCAAACCCAAGGTCAGCAGGTCGCCTCAGGTGAACAAGTGAGAAGTGCTACAGACTGTAAGTGATAATTGGCTAGTGCTAAATTCAATCGGTGTGTGCGGCTGAATTATCTCGTACTCCATCTGAAATTATTTTTAAACGCGCCTCTGGTTCTATATTGACCTAGGTCTTAGATCAATAAACTATATATGGTGCTTCGCGTTGCAGCGCCGGGCGCCGGGGGGTGTGCTGGATATCACAAGAGACAACAAAATCCTTAACATTAACCCTTAGAATTCCGAGCTTTCGCCTTCGAAGTCCGAAGTAGCTGAATTGGACTCTGAGGTCAAGACCTCTGAAGGTGGCGGAGAAGAGAATTCAGATCCTGCGCCCGTTACGAAGCGTCCTAAAGAAGCAAGGCCCATAGCCAGCGCTGGCGGTGGCCGAGGAGGCTGAGGGTCCTGACTATGCGCAGCAGCATCCGTCATTGCCGACCCGTTTTCATTTGTGCCGTCAGAGCTGCGGGTATGAGAAGTGCGAGTACTAATCGTAATGGCAGCGGGGTTTGCACGGGGCGGTGGCGGTGGGAGTGGCGGTAATTCGCCGTCTGCGTTCACACGGTCATCTGCGCCAGCCGCCCATGCTGCCCACACATCGCGAGGCGAAGTGAAGCCACCACCACTGTAGCTGGCCCTACTGTGACCACCGCCGAACCCGTCAGCCTGAGCATTCTTGGCGGCTTTTCTCTTTCCATGCACCAGCTCTTCCAAGGTTGCGTGCGTGGCGCCCATCCGGCTGCTCAGGTCAAAGAGCGCGCTGGAAGCGCCGGCCCCACCCGTGGTCCAGTCGTCGAACACGTGCACCGCGAGCGCAAAGAGGGTCTCCACGCAGGCAGGGTGGTCCAAAAGTGGCCACATGCTGGTGCGCGCCACACTCGACGCCGACACGTCGCTGAACATGGGGGTAGGCGTCAAATGCAACACTTCGGCCACGCAACGCAAGCATTGCACGCTCACGCTGGCCACCGACACTCCACGCTCGTCGTCAACTGAATTTTCGCGGCTTTCAAAAGTATGTTGGCTACCACCGCCACTGCTGCTGCCATAGCTGCTGGTGTTTGAACTAGGGCTGTTGCTGTTGTTGCTCAGCACACCATGAGGTGATGCCGTTGCACTCGTCGCCGCTGGCTCAGTCGCCGCTGGCTCAGCAGAACCTCCTCTTCCCACTACAGTAGCACCGCCACCGCCAGCTCCGTGATGGCTACTTCGTCTGGCCTTGGAAGCTGCGCGGCCAGCGGCGTGCGCGAGGAGCCGGGGCGCGGTGTGGGGGTAATGCTTGCACAAGTACGTCAGGCAGGTGACCACCAGAAGCCCGCCCCCTCGGAGCTCGTCCAGCGCGGACGCGGCAAAGGACGTGGACCCCAACGCCGACGCAACCACGCCGCTCAGGCCACAGCGCGCGAAACGGTGGCTGGAGGCCACGTCCGGGCCCCCTCCTTCTGGATCGGTGTACTCGGTTGGAGGAGCCTCTTCTGGCTCTTCGGGCTCCTCTTCATCAATTTCATCATCGTCTTCAACGTCTCCAACGTCATCTTCATCATCCTCTTCGTCGTCATTGTCATCCTCAATACCGCTACTCGTTGCAATTGAAAATGATGGAGGCTCTACTTGCGGTGCTGCTTCTGGTACCGCTGCTACTGTACTCTGAGGACCGGCGCTAGTGCTGGCAGCAGCGGCAACTAGCTCATCCATGTCCGTGATGTGCTCTAATATGAAGTCCACGGCTGCGTCCGAGTCCTCGATACTGGTGGCGTGCAATGCATGCACAGCCCACTCAGCCGAGAAGCCCATCATCGTGACGTTTTCGATAACTTCCTCTGATGGAGCAGGCGTGGCTGCAAAACCTTCGCCGTCTCCTCCCTGTGACGTGTTGCCGTTCGCCTGCGGAGCAGAGCCAGGGGTTGTTCCAGTAGTGGCAGCAGTGGTGCTTTGAGCAGCAGTAGCCGCCGCCGCATCCTTTGCGTTTTTGCGTTTTGCGCGCGCCGCCTTCTTGTCAGCCCGAGCTTGCGCCTTGGCCGCCACACGAGCCGCGAGCCTCGCCACTTCAGCCGCTTCCTTCTCCGCCCGTTTGTCGGCAGCCCGAGTAGCCCGCGACGCCACGCGCTGCGCGACCCTTGCGTGGTAAGCGGCGCGGCGCTCGGCCATGACGAGGTCGTCGGTGGGGGCCAAGGCATGCCACAGGGCGCGGAGAGCAGCGTCGTGCTCGTTGTACTTGGTCGGCTCCAAAGGCACCTTGATTTGACGTTACCAAGTTAGATTATCAGTTTACAAAAAAAAAGGATCGCACATTTAATTTAGTATTACCATCTAAAGAAATACTCATAGGCGTACATTTACTGCAAGAATTCTTAAGACACCACTATAAACACCCTCATGGTACACTCACCCATCCAGCTATTCATTCATTCACCTGAAGGTCTGCCTGGTAAGCTTCCAATTTGAGGCACTTGTGCGCCAGCTGCCGCTTCAAGTCGGCCTGCTCTGCCTCCAGCGCAGCTCCTACAACAGGCCATTCTGCTACTAAAAGCTTCACAGCGTCTCCGCCGCCTTCTCCTAACGCGTTCGCAGACCCCACAACCCCCTCGTCATCTTCATCGTCGTCGTCGACGACGTGACTGTGGTCCAGGTTCCTGCTGCCAGCGCTCAAAGCCTTCGCCACTGCACTTTGGTGGTCGTACTCGGAATCGTCTTGGTCGGAGCGCAAGAGAGCCGGCGCAAACACTAGGCCCAACAGCAGTGGAGTGGTGCCATTGATGGGGACGCGCGGTGGCGATGATGACGACGACGAAGAAGAAGACGTGGCCTTGGGGGACATCGGTGATAATGGCCCATCATGACTCATGTCAAGGAAGTCTAAAGCACCGTCGTCCTCGCCATTCTCGTTGCCAAGCGTGCTGCTGCCGCTGCTGCCACTGCCCGTTTTGTTCCCGTCCCCGTGAGCCATGGTGAGGTTGTGCAGAGTGCGGCCGAGCACCGCGAGAGTGGCCTTGTTAGCTGCCGGCAGCGCCATCAGCAGGGCACTCAAATTCCGCGCGCCAGCACCAGCGGTACCACTACCGCTTCCACTAGAATTACTGCCTGCAGGGTAGCCGCCACGGCCGTAGCTTGAACTGACAGCAACGCTGTCGTCATCCTCAAACCCAGCCTCGGCCTCTGCACTATCATCACCTCCACTGCTACCCTTAGCAGTGTTTGGCGAGCTCGCAGCCGCGTCTGCTTTCAGCTTAGCATCCAAGCTCCCGCACGCTAGCACGGCGTGGTAGTGCTCCATGGGAAAGAGGGGGTCGCGCAAGCTGGCCAAGCACGCTACCAGGGCCGCAGCCACGACATGGGGATCGTAGCCGGGGGGCACCCCCCCGCGAGGCCGCGAATCAAACCAGCTGCGTACCTGTTCGAAGGGAGGAGACAGTGCGCGCGTGTGTGAATTTGCGTGATGAAATAGTGCTTCCTGAAAACTAATAAGAATTTTTAAAAAAACGTACTCACATGCTCACAAAACAAGGTGCACATATAGTCAGAAAGAGATGACAAAAATGCACGAGCAGTTGGAGCCCTCATGGACGCGTTTACCGCTTGAAGGGCCCCGGAAGAAACCGGCTTGCGAAACAGGCCAGGCGTCGAGCGTGACTCATCCAGCGCGGTGCACATGGTCACAATCGCGTGCGGCACCGCTGCTGCGGGCATGAGGCGCGCCAGCTCAGAGTGCGCTTCGCTCTTGCACAGCCGCGGCAGCGACTCCCCCCACAAGAAACGAGGTGGGCCGCGGGGCAGCGGTGGAGGCGCCGGACGCGCCGAGCGTGTGTTTGGCACCGGGGGCGACTGTAAACGCCGTTGCGTGTGCTGCTCGCGGCGCTCCTTGGCTCCGTTTCGACCACTGCTGCTGCTGTTGCTCTTGGTGCTGCTTCGATTACCACTAACACTGCTGTTGCCATCCCTGCTGTTGCTTCCCGGTGCATCTCCAAAGAGCAATCCGTCCGCCTCAAAATCGTCCATAGCTTTTTCGGCTTCAGCCGCCGCTGCCGTAGCTCTTTCTTTCACCCACGCGTACGTCGATTCCTTGGTTGCGGTCCGCTCTTTCACGTTTTCCACGGCGTCCACGACTTTTTCCGACGCCGCCACCACGGCAGCCGCAGCTTTGGCTTTCCAAGCAGTGGCCGTTTCTTCGTCTCCGAATAGGCCTTCGGTAAGTGCTCCTTTCCAAGCTGCCCAACCACCACCTCCTCCGCCGCTGCTGCTGCTATTGCTGTTACTGCTGGTACAAGCGCTAGCTGTGCTGATATTGCTTGCACTGCTGTTAGAAGTGCTTTGCTTTGATGCGGGGGCAGCCTCAGCCGCCACCGGCTTAGTGGCAGCTCCGCCGCTGTTGTTGCTACTGCTGTTGTTGTTACTACTTCCCCATAGAGCGCGTGGCGGTATCCACCCGCCCGAAGCTACAGGAGGTGGAGCCACTGGCTCAGGCGGCTCGGCAGCTAAGATGGGCCACGTCGGCTTGTCGTTCAAGTCCGCGACTTCAACCGCTAAAGCAAAGGTGCAACCCGAATGCTCGAGCGAATCCAAGATGGGCACGAGAACCCCTAACCCGTCGTCCGAGCGGAGCAGGGACCGCGCCTCCCAAAACGTTGCCAAGTGTCTTGGCTGCTGGAGGAACACGGACGCCACGCAGCGCTTCAGCTGTTTTGCGTTGAGTGCTTGCCTTACCCAGCCCCTTGCTTTGCCGTAAGGGGTTTTGAGTGCGCGAGCCACCGCTACAGCGCCCACAGAATTGTTAAAGTCATAGTCTGGCGGCTTCAGTGCGCCACCTTCTAGCCGCTCCAAGAGGGCCCAAAAAGGCAGGACACCCTGAAACTCGTCGGTGCGCATGGCGTGGAATAGGCATTGCTCAACGGCCGCGAGTAAAGCCCGTACTTCCTTCACGCTTTCGGTCAGCCCCTCAGGAGGAACTGGCGGCGTGCCTTCCACAGCCCCGTGCACCCGCCGATTCAACGCTTGAATAGCGTCCCGCAGACTTCCTGTGAGCGCATCGCGCGTGGCAGCCATTTCGAAATGAGCCCTAGACCTTTCTGACTGTTTGCCTTGTGCCCTCCTCTACCTAGTAGTCGCAGTCGCCTACAATTCTGTACTGCTGAGAAGAGAAGAAAATCACGACAACAAATGCAATGATGGAACGTTCTTGTTTCCACATATACTGTATCCCGCCCCACACGGGGTTTGGGCTTATTTGTGCTGTGCTGTGGGCTGGGGCTGGGCTGTGGGAAGTGACATACACATGCGACATGTGATTTATGATTATGGACGACAGAAGAGGAAATATCAATGCTGGTCTCCCAAAACTGTACTTTGATTTCTTTATTGGTTACAAAATCAAGAAATCAACTGGAAATCATTTCGATTCCGACGGGAGGTATTTCACAAGGCCAAGGCCAGGTGGATTTGCCAGGCACCTTCCTTCGGCATCTCAAATACGGGAAATCAAAGCACGGACACATATCTTAATCCTACAATTCGGTGGGTCATCGATGGGCATCTCGCTCGAACTGCCGTGATACTCCCGCACATAAAGATTGCTGTGAGGCAACGGCCCTATTTTACTCCCCCTTGGTGCTCGGAATTATAACCATTGATACTGTATTTATGACCCCAACTTCGCCTACTGTGTTTTGGCTATTACTTTTCTGCTTCTACTCCTGCTTCCGCTTCTGCGGCCACCTGGAGCCGGACAAGGCCAGGGTGCAGACCGGGCGGAGTCTTTCGTCCACGCGCTTTCTTCACTCCCACGCCATTCGTTCTGCCCGGCGGTAGCAGGGCGGCTTCTGCAGCAGCTGCGGCTTTCTGAGCGGCCGCGGCCTCCAGCTCTCGCTTTTGTGCGGTGGCCAACACGCGCGTGAGCGTTTCAACGAGCTGAGGTTCAGACAGGATGGCTGAATGGGACGCTGGCGACATGGCGATGTTACAGAGGGCTTTGGCAGCGCGCACTGCGGTAGGTTGCTCTGCCACGAGCTCATCAGCATCAACTCGATAGGTCGGCGTTGGGGCTGGTGCAGAAGTCTGTGACTGCGATGTCTGCTGTGGATGTAAATCAGCAGCACTCGCGTCTCTAGATTTGGGGCGGTCAATTGCATGGCCTGGAAAATCTGCCTGTTTCACGAGTGAGGCAAGCGCAGGCACTCCACCACACGCTAAAGCATCCGCACGATTGGCGTCACTGCCAAACAGCACAAGCTCCAGAGCACCTGCAGCGACGCCGTGCACCTCGTCAGCAACATCTGAATGCGAGCTTGAGTCTTTGCTCGTATCACCCGCCGATGGCACTGCCCACCCCAGGAGGTGCACGAGCGCCGGAATGGCGCCTTCTTCTCGGGCTGCGTCGCGAGCTCGCGGATCGCCGCACACAGCAGCGCCCAGTGCCCTTGCTGCATCAGCCGCCGCTGCTGCTGCTGCTGACACCTCAGTTTCTGTTGGTGCAAGTGCAGGTGCTGGCACTGGCACTTGCGCTGAGAGGGAAGAGCTGTTGGTGGCTTCGACGCAAGTTGTTTGAGGTACAGCAGAAGCAGCCCAAATAGCCGCCACGAGCGACCCAATGGTCTCGCGACCTCGTGCGCGCTTTCTGTCTCGAAACGCTCCATAGCGTGACTTGGGTGGCAAGTTGTCAACAACACCGGCTCCTTCGATCACTTCAGTACCTGCTGTTCCCGTTGTGCCAACCGCCACCGCAGCTGCAGCAGCTGCACGAAGGCGCTTCAGGCCAGGGTGTGGTGGCACTGCTTCCTCTGATCCATTCGATGCTGCTTGGCCAACTCCTCCAGACGCTTTGTTGCTTTGGTCAGTGGCAAAAAGTGTTTCAATGGCAGCAATGCAGCCTTTCTCGGCAAGGATGCTAGCATGGCTTGTGTGACTCATGGCAATGTTGCAGAGCGCACCTGCGCAAACAAACGCCAAGTGCCGCTTTTCTCCACTCATAGCCGCCATGGCAGTTGTGCGGCTGCTTCCCATACCTGTAGGACCCTCGTGGTCTTGATTGCGGCTTGACGATGATGAGGATTGCAGCGGTGGTTGCACAAAGCGTGCGAGGGCAGTTACCCCACCTCCTTCCGCGATAGCGACTCGGTTGTCCTCGTTGCCGTACGCCAAGTTCCGGAGCGCACCCGCACAAGCCACGTGCAATGATGTCATCGCTGCTTCCATGGCTTCCGATGGTGCTGCTGTGGTGATGGACCCTTGAGTTGAAGTAAAAGTGGTGGAGGTCGCTGCAGCACCATCATTGCTAGACTCCGTGCACGCAATGGGAGTGGTGGATTTCTTCTCTGTCTCTTCTAAATCATTGTTGCTGTAGTCGTCGAGGATCAGTGGCTGAAGGCATGTAACGAGAGCAGCGACGCCTCCAAGTTCGCGGCATCGCATACGGTTTGCATTCGACGTGCACACCAGAGTGCGCACCGCAGCTGCTGCTTCGGCTGCCGCTGCCAACGCCTGCACTGGTGTTATCAAATCACCGTTCCTGTTCCTGCTATTACTGGCGGAAGAATTTTCACTGCCGAGAATGCTCGCATGGAGAGAGCTCGGAATCTTTTGACGGCCTGTGCTGTTGTTGGTTGTGAGCGCTTGTAGGAGCCCTGCTAGTGCGTCGGTGTTGGACGCTCGCTTGCGTGCTTGGTGAGCTGGCGCTCCACTGCCTCGCCCACTAAGTCTCTTGTCTTCCCTCGGGCCATCAGTAATATTACTACTGCCGCTGGCGTATAAAGTAGAGCCATCATCAGCTCTCGTATAGCTTGCTGCTGTTGCGTCTTTTTTCAAAAACGGATCACCTTCATCGTCATTGCCGTCCTGAAAGCCATTACCATCATCGTCATCATCGTCACCGTTATCATTTTTAAGAACCTCAGCTTCTTTCGAGAACCCACCCGCCCTGAGTAAGGGGCTAGACTCTGGGTCAGCACCCGCTTCAAGGAGCGCGTCAACGGTGCACATGTGGCCACCGAGTATCGCCCAGGCTAGCGGCGTTCGTCCCCAGCGGTCTCGACTTTCCAAAAGTGACGATAACACGACCCCTTCTTGACCCGCAGGTACACTCTTGCTGTTTCCAACACCAGCATTGTCAGCACTATCGTAGGATTTGCTGATGCTCTCTTCATTTTTGGATACCATAACGGTTGGTGGCGAACCTTCTGCTGCAACTGCCACAGCTGAAGGAGTTTCTGATGCAGCATGCGCAAGCACTGTCTTCACTGCACTGAGAGCTCCCGCGCGAGCGGCAAGTGTCAGACAGGTTTGCCCGTCCGCATCTCGGGCCAGTACAGGGCAACCTGCTCGGAGCAAAGCTTCTAGTGAGGCAGCATCACCTCGAGCAGCGCAAAAGTGAGCCGCAGTAGAGCCAGCAGCGGTAGTGGCTACTACGGCATGCAAAACGCTACCCTGTACAATACCGATCTCTGAGGCTTGGCGGTGGTTCAGAGTGAAAGCAGACTTCGTACTCGCGAGAGCGCTTCCATCAGTAGATGGCGGAGTCAAGGCCTCAAGCAAGATCTGAAGGGCTTCTGGTGCACGCGGGTGAGTTGAAGCAGCTGCTGCGTGCAATGGTGTGAAAAAGTTATAACCGCTCGTCTGCACTGGAGCTCCTCTTCCACTAGGATCTGCACCAGCAGCCAAAAGTGTGCGCAGCAGTGGGAGTCGCCCGTGAGAGGCAGCGGCCACGAGTGCTCGCAACACTTGATTCGACGCCACTGCATTCTTGGGCAGACTGCTGCTGCTGCTGCTGCTTGGAGCCGTGTCGTCGTCCTCGTTTGACTCGTCTTTAATATCTTCTTCTTCTTCTTCGCATCCTTCTCCGCAATCAGCTTTGCCACTTTCATTAAAATCAAGTGCATTGCCTGTTGTTCCATTAGCTTCTACTTCGGTGCTTTCCTCCTCTGACCCACCATTGA
>Ga0307982_1004180_pt1 | contig 11429 bp, 11 predicted proteins | sample OrgLakmetagen989_FD_201847 | JGI IMG/M metagenome (GOLD analysis project Ga0307982, IMG submission 201847) | Saline water microbial communities from Organic Lake, Antarctica - #989 | ecosystem: Environmental > Aquatic > Non-marine Saline and Alkaline > Saline | place: Antarctica: Organic Lake... | reverse complement strand
AGCTCGTAGTGTGCTCTGCTTGGCTCATATATCGCTCTAGTACGCACACTCGCTCTGCTCTGCTTGGCTAATTCATCACTATACTACGTAGCTGCTACCTGGCAGTGTGCTCTGCTTGGCTAATATATCACTATAGTACGGATACGTACATACGTCGACGTCGTAGTGTTTGTAGACTTCCCAAAACTTCGTTGATCGTGGCGCGGTGCTCCCCGCGCCGCTGCAGTGAAAAATTGCCACGTTTTTGCCACGTTTTGGGCGTACGATAAGTAAAGTACCATAATATTAGCTTCGTCGGCGGGGGCATACCATAATGGCTACCTACATTTGCTCACTATCCAAGAAGGAGACGAGTGATCCGGTTGTTGCGCCCAATGGCTACGTTTACGATAAGAAATGCATTGAAAGTCGTACGTTGTAGACTCTTTCACTGTTGCTATAATGATCGTCGACTAAGTCGATGATGAGAATGACCCTTCTTCTCCAACTCGGCTATCATCATTCGAATCGAACTTTGAATGATGTACTAATTTCGTTTTCATCAATTGTATTTATTTCTAATTGTAACATTCCTCTAATTATGTCTATTTTGCATTGTCTTCTATTTTGTTTCACTTTCGAACCGTTGTGCGCATTCCTTCTCGCATTTTGCATGTGCGTTGTGTGGCAGATTTGAGCTCTGGCGGCACCTGCCCTAAGACTGGTGGCCCCATGGGAAAGAGTGAATTGATTCCACTTCTCTGCCCCATGGGTGGTCCTGGGGGCGGCGCAAAGGCAGCACCAAGCGGCGCACCTATGAAACGCATGATTGCAGACGCCGACACCGCAGTCATCGACAACTCCATGATCCCTGAACCCTTGGTGCTCTACGTGGCTGCGATCGCGTCAGCGTGCTCCAGCGTTGCCCTCTTCATTGGTTTAGGGTTCAAAGTGTCTGAGTGGGCCATGCTCGTTGCGCTGCCGGGAGTAGCGCTGGCCTGGGGGCTTATGGGGGCTCTCTTCTTCGCGCCTTGGACATGCGCCACCCTTGAGATCGACGACGCCGTTGCGACGCCAGCCACGGTGCGGTTAGTGAGCGCTTTGGTGGCGCTGGCGGCCTACGGTGCGCTCGCTGCTGGCCTCAGCGGCTGCGCTTTAACGAAAGCCAAAGTGTTGCCCTTGGTGTCCGTGCTGTTTGCGGCCGCTGTTGAGTCTCCGATAGTGGTCCCAACGAGCAGCGCATGGCTGACTACGCCCATGTTTTGCGGCTTGTGCACAGCCAAGCAACTCGTAGTGGCAGTGCCTGCACTCGCGGCGCTCGCCAACTCACAGGCGCCTGCTTTTGCCGACTACTTCAGAAAGAACCAAAAGGCAGCCATCGAGATGTCCAAGCGGGTACGCGAAACTTCGTACTATGTTGATAACACACAAGAGACATCCAACACTGAAAGAGGCAGAGAGAGAAAGTTTGTCTATGTGTGAAGGCTTCGCTCGCCATATTTCGGCATTTATCATTATTTATGTCAATGCATGTTCTACCTGGTTGTCAGGTACGGGAGCAATAAAGTGGCCGACTTCTACAAGCAGCGCAGCAAGAGCAGAGGCAGTTGCGAGAGAGCCTTTGGTTTGAGTTTGATTCCGCCATGAACTTGATTTCCTTGGAGCGGCTTTCAGTGGCGGCGGCTCTTAAGTGGCCAAGTAGGGCCTCCATGTGGTAGCACCAGGGGCCTCGTGATTTTATGTAGACCTAGTAGTGCATTTAGTATTAAAAGTAAGTCGAAAATCGGCAGTCGAGTCCGATTCCAATATGCAATATACATTATACATAGAGAGAGAGAGAGCAAGTTCACAGGGCACACTTCACCTGCACCACACCAAAATCCCAGGTAGTTTCTGGGCCCACCCAACAGCACCTGGTTACGGCGTATCCTCGTAAAATACCAATCTTAATTCTTAATTCTTACTGTTATTTCTATGATGCACAGGCACAGAACTTCTAGGTAGTAGGTAGAACCCGCCGTGGTGCCGTGGTGGACTTCGATTACAAACAAACATCTGCATGAAGGGCAGAAGGGGTAACTTAATAATTCCCTGTGTGAGCTGAAAAGTACAGTAAGGAACGCAGAAGGGCCTTTGAAAAATGTTGGTCACTGCGATCAGCACACGCCCGTGCCGGCTGCTGCTGCCGATGCCTCCGAAGCTGCCGCAAGTGCGGCTTCTGCCACTACGCCAGCCGCAGCTGCACCTGGACCAACCTCGACAGGTGACGTCACAGCAGCTCCTCGGGGAGCCGACGAGGACGAAGTAGAAGAAGAAGCACTCACTCCCGCCGCCCCTGGTATCGCCCCTGCACCTGCCGCGCCAGCCGCAGCTGCTTCTGCTGCTGGTGTCTCCGGGCGACCTTGGAAGTCTTGGAGCTCCAGCCCCACGAGGTACTCGTCGTCGCGCAATTGGTCGTGCAGCGCCTTGGCCATGGCAGCCGCGGGGGCCGCAAGCCGCGCCGCGAGGGAGAACACCAGACTAGTCGCGAGCGCGCGCCGGAAGAGGCTCAGCAAGCTGCCTGTGGTGGTTGCACTAGCGGCAGCGCTCAGCCCCACTACAGCGGCTGACGAGGCATTCGAGCTACTCTCGTCACCAGCTAGGCTACTGCCGTCGCTGCTGCTGCTGCTGCTACCGTTGCCGCCGCCGTCACTGCCATCAACAGAGCGGTTCATAAGCGATGCACCCAAAAGAGCAGCAGCCGCTGGTGGCACGGTGAGCTGCAGCACTCCCAGCAGAGCAGGCAGCGCTAAGCCCTGGACCAGAACATCCCAGGACACGTCCTCCCAGCGTTCTTCGCTAACCGCCTCCAAGGCTGCACGCGCCGCGCGAACCCTTGCTTCCCAACTCCCACCGCCAGCAACAGCAGCGCCAAAGGCTCCGCCTGCGCCAACACCACCGGCAGCAGCGACGGCCAGTTCTCCACCGCCCACACCTACGGGCGGTGCTACGAACAGAGGGCCGTACCCTAGCGGTGCAGCGGCGCCGGCCGCCAGCGCAACAAAGTCCACCGCTGGATTGGCTCCTCCTCTGTCCTCAGCAGCGGCACCGGCTGCGTCTCCTCCAGCAGCTGCAGCAGCACCTGCTGGATTAGCCGCTTGATCTTTGTTCGGGTCCCCGAGGTACCCAGCTGCTGCTACGGCCGCCCAGAGGTGCACGAGCAGCAGACCCAGCGCCCAGTCGTGCACCGGGTGCAAGCTTCGCAAGCCGGCATCGGCCCAATCCTTGGCTGACGTCACGACCGCGGCTTCGAAAAAGAGGCCCACCAGGAGCGGCGTGGTGAGAAACCACAGCCCACCAAACGCGAGCAACACCCGCCACACCCGCAGCGGCACGCCTGGCGCACCTCCTAAACCCACGCGGTCGTCGTTTGGGCCACCAAAGTCACTTCTACCGCGGTCACCCTCTCCGCCAGCGTTGCGCCTCCTCGTCCTCCTCATCCCGTGAAGCACCGCTGCTGTTACCTGGCCAGACGCCAGCTTGTCGGCCCAGGTTTTCAGCGTGGGCGCCGCCGCCACCAGGAGCGCAGCGCCGCCCCCAAAGGCGAGGGGGTCGTGCCCCAGGCTCGCCGGCACGTGCAGCAAGAGGAGCAGGCCGCGGCCCAGCCACAGCGGCAACAAGGCCCCGCTCATGGCCAGCAACAGCACCGCCAGCCACGACGCCGCGAAGAGGGCGACGAGCCGCAGCGTGCAGTGTTTAGGGCGTTTGCGGGCGGCGACGCTGAGCTCCAGCGGTGACTTGGGCTCGTCCCCCCACGCCCACCGCCCTTGCGCGCCCCCCATTAGGTCGTCCCAACCGGGCGGAGGGCGCGGCATCGGCGGCCCCACCAAATGATCGTCGTCTTCGTCGTCGTCGTTGATTGCATCGCGGATACCAAAGCCGGTGCGATCACCAACGCGATCACCAACGCTGTCACCATTGTTTCCATCGCTGCTCAGACCATCCGCAGCAGCTGACGCCCCCGCTACTGCTGCTGCAGCAGCCTCACCACCACCAGCACGAGGAGCATCTGCAGCTACGGCAGTCGCATTAATCCCCGCATCATCACCGTCATCGTCATCCGCAGCGGCTGCGGGTTGAAGTTTGGGCATGGGCAAGAGGAACCTCGAGAGGCCGAGCACTCGCGTCGACGCCACGAGCCACACGTGCTGAAGTTCCCCGAGGCGGTTTTTGAACCGCTCCAGGAATGCGAGCACCGATAGGTGAAACACCACCAGCTCCACGGGCACCTAGGAGAACACAACATCATTAGAGCCACTTGCGACGAGAGCCGAAACGAGAAGAAAAAGAAAATAACAATGGTAAGAGGAAAAGTGCTGAGTCCTGTTCCCTCCCAAATGCAATTACAAAAATCACCTGAAGCTGCGGGACGACGTAACAGAGGCGAAGCTGGACGGGGAGTGCATTGGAAAACGTGGCTTCGACCAGGGCAGTGGGCACGTAGACGAAGGCGGCCAAGAGGGCCAAGTAGATGGCCAAGCTCATGGCCATGCGGCGGGCGTGGGTGGGGCCGCTTTCTTGCAGGAGGGACCCCAGGAGGTCGGGGTGCGGCTCCTGGGGGCGAATCATGCTCGCGAAGAGGTCCGGGTGCAGCACCTGTGTATGGGTCGCATGGACACGAAGAGGGGGTGTTGGCGGGGGGGGGGGGGGGATAAGAAAGAAGTATGAAAAGGTGACGAAGGTCAACAAGACGAAAAAAAAAAGCGAAGTAGCACTTCGTGTTGCAAGACGACGAAAGGGCCATTAGAGGTCTTGTCGTCCACCGTATTCTCTAACGTGCTGCGAAATCATCATGACGGTGGTCTTCCATTACCTCCCGCAGTTGCAAGACGCTCACGGTCACGAAAAGCATGAAAGTGATCCCGAGCACCCAGTGCAGCAGCAGGGACGCCACCAGATTCTGCGCCGTAAACTGCATACGGCTCGCGCCACTCGCCGCAAAGAGGGTAAACGTGGCCGTGTCCAGACACACCCCCAACAAGAGGGGCAACAGGAGCATTTTCAAGAATAGCAACATGCCCACTTTCACTACGGCCGCCGTGCCCTCCAGCACCAGCCGTAGGCGGCGCATCAGTGGGGAAAAGTTGCCGCCGCCGCCCAGACCACCCGCTATACCGCGCATGCCGTCAACAGGGGCAGGAATCCCGCCGTGGGCTCCGCCCACCGCGCCGCCGCCGCCAGCGCCACGGAAGCCCATGCCCCGTAAACCCACGTCTACGCGGTCGAGGTTGCCGCCCGGCCGATCCGCCACGATGGCGCGCAGGAGCGCCCGCCACGCAAAGACCATCACGCTGATCGCCAAGTAGCCCAGCGCCATGGTCGCCAAGTCCGGCAACTGCAAGGTGTGGTCTTCGGCGCGTCCGGTAGCGGCCAGCTCCCGCAGCAGCACCCACACCGAGGCCGACGACGAGGACGACGAGAACGCACTGGCTTCAGACGTGGTGACGTTGCCATCAGCTGCTGGTGCCAACAAGCTAGCATTGGACGCCTCTAGAGAAGCTTCTGTCGCCGCCGCGGCTGCAATGGCCTCCGCAGTGCTTCCTTCGGACCCCGAGGTCGCCGCTTCGGCCTCGAAGCTTCCTGATTGGCTACTGTCCCCGTCGCCGAAATCGCCGACGTACATGTACCGCGCAGCGGCCGCCACGAGCGAGGAGCCGATGGAGAAGGGCACAAAGGCAAAGAGCCCCAGATACGCCCCGTTGAAGGCTAGAAGCCAGAGCAAGTTGCGCACGAGCACCGCAATGGGGCCCCGCACCCCAAGCAGCTCGTCCACCTGACATAAAATACCGTCGCATGATGACAGGGCGCGCGAAATCATCGTGGCGCCTTCAGAAGAAAATGGTGAAACAGAGCCAACCGTTCTCGTCCGATGTTCTTTTTACACCTCTAAACCATGCACAAACACGCAGATATATGGGTGGCCCCACGACTTTCATTACACTACTTCCCCGGTATAATATCTCATCCAATATCTCACACCGCCACGTGGAGCTCCACGTCGTTCAAGCCGTCGTCCATCCCGCCTTGCAGGTCCGCAAAGTCGAAGTGCCCGCCTTCCTGCCGATCAAACGCGTCCTCGTCGTCTTCGTCGTCGTCGCTGTCTTCGCCCTCTTCGCCGTCACCCATTTCTTGGACAGGTGCTGCTGCTGCTGCTGCTGCTTCCTCTGCGATCTCGTCGTCTACCGCTTCGTCGTCGTCGTCGTCGCCGACGTCGCCAAACCCCCACTCGTCTTCGTTGGGACTGTTATAGTCCTCGGCGTGCGCAGCCTCGTGCAGAGCACCGCCAGCAGAAGCAGCTGGAGGGGCATTTACAGGGGGGTTATGTTCGTCCGCAGCTCCTGGTGGGCCCGCCGCGGCTGCGCCACCACCATCGCCCGGCCGGGCAGCAGCTGCTGCGACGTTGGGAAGAAGAGGCGGTCGAGGCGGCGGCAGTGCCCCGCGGTTGAGAGCCGCATTGTTGTTAGGGAGTGGCGGAGGCGGTTGCGCTGGCACCTGAAACGGCGCTGGCGCTGGCTCTGGCTCCTGAAACGGCACGGGCTGAGGGCGCTCGATTCCGTCCACGTCCCAATGGAAGCGCAGGAAGTCGGCGAACGACATGAGGCTCAGGAAGCTCAAAATGATGGCCGCCTGGCAATGCAAGAAAGAGTGAGCGAAAATGGGTAATGACACAACACCAAAGCAAAGAAGCACGTAGGAGATGGTGAGTCGTCACGATATTTGAAGACTTAGCAGCCAAAGGCCTAGACAAACGAATTGTTCTAGCTAACCACCAATCGCCCTTCTGGACCGAATCTTCAATCGACAATCTTTAGTCAATTACAAGAATACCCGAAGAGCACGCAGCGCGCACCCAGGCCCTAGCTCATTCTCACCGCAATAATGAGCCCTGAAATCACGTCACTCCACAGGCAGGCCATAGTTAAACGGGCAGCAAAGACGCGGCTTCGGTGAATCCATATCCGGTACAGCCACGACGTCGATAGTGGCACCACTAGGAGCCACAACACCGCCGCCTATTGAATGTATTAGCGCACGATAGACTTGTCAGTACCGTGGCAAATAAACTTTTCAGTGCATACACAAATCAGAGGCTATTTGGGTGTGTCTTGATAGGAGCTAACTAAATACAGAAGCGGCATTGAAGAGGTAGAAAATTAAGGTGTTGTTACCAGAAGAATGCGAGCCACGAATGGAATCCACTCCGTAGCAGCTCGGCGCGCACACGACCGCAACACTTTGCCTAAAGGCAGCTGCTCAGGCGCATCGGGTGCGTAAAGGGGATGGAAGTTGAATTTGTGGTCACACAACTCGCACTTGTCTTTATGGCTGTGCTCAAGCCACTGCACCAAGCATTCCTGGTGGCAAAATTGAATCGACCCGCTGCACCGACACGGCGAAAACCTGAAGAAATAGAACGGTAGGGGCAAAAAAGTATATGATACTAGGAATTGCATCGTGTCTTCGCTTAGAACGCCCTTTAGCTAGAGGAAGGAGGTCCAATTCCATCCGTTGTTCCTTGACACTTAGCGCATCATAATCCCTACTTTCCGCTCAGAATACTTACAAAGGGCGGCCTTCTTCAGCTGGGCTTCTACAGACACGGCACTCTAGCTCCTCATCCATGCTCGGCTCGCGTGAGCGCATGGCCGGAGGCGGCTCTTGTACCGACGAAGCCATATTCGCTCTCGAATGATTTTCGTGAAATTACGAAGAACTAAAAAAACTACGGTCTTGGCTACTTGGGACCGAAAACTCACGCTCGGTTTGAAGAGGAAAATTTTGAGGAAGAAAAAAGATACAGAGAAGCTACTTAGCTAGCCTCTAGCTAGCTTGAGCTACTAGCTAGGATTAGGATTACACTCCGAGGCGATGCCTAATTCTATGTGTTACAGCATCTTTAGATTAAAGCTATGGGCCTACTTATCTCTAGCGCTTTCTGTGCACGCCTTTACTCCTTCGACTCATTCTAGTACGGTAGGAACTGCTCACTTCTTGCCAGTGACGCGAAGCCCACCGAGGCGGTTCTTTCAGCTTAGGTCGTCTACTGGCGAGGACTCTTGGGTAGAGGCGCTCCGCAACGCGAAGGGCAAAGACGTGAAGCGAGACTTGTGGTCTACGGGCAGTGAAAATGAAGACCCTTCTCGCCGCGCGAACCGCCTGCTGCTCGACTGGTTGCAGAAGAATGACGTGTACGTAAGTGAAGCGTCGTCCTGGGGCGAAGCTCCTCACCCGCTAGGTTTGTCCACGGAGACGTACGATGAAAACAATGACAATGAGGCTTCGGGTCGAGGCTTGATTGCTCGCAAGGTATGGCAACCGCAGGCACTCTCGGGACCAAATGCATATGCCATCTAATGTTCATGTCCTCCTTATGAGCTCCAAGTTGCACCTTCGAACTTTTTTGTTGTAACTAACTACTTGATGAATTTGTGATGTTTGGGAAAATAACAGACCATCAACGAAGGAGACAAGTTGTTTTCGATTCCGATTGATTTGTGCTTGACCCGTGCCGCCAGCCGAAAAGTGTTTGGCAAGGAAGTGATTCCAGCGTCCATGTCCGAGTACATTGCCATCGCGCTCTTGCTAATGCGGGAGCGGTATGTTATGGGCGAAAAGAGCTTTTGGTGGCCGTACATTCAAATTTTGCCGGAAACCGACGAAGTGAACCCGAGCTTCACCTGGAGCGACGACGAGCTCGCTCTGCTGGAAGGGTCCCCCGGCATTAAGGCCACGAGGAGCATGCAAGCCAAGCTGCGCAACGAGTACGCGTCTCTCCAAGACGGCATCTTCAAGGCGCACCCTGACGTGTTCACTGGCGTTGACAGCCCAGGCGCTGCTTCCGCAGCAGCGGCAGGTCCAAACGATGGCGATGAAGATCAAGAGAGCAAAGAACCCGCAGGCGCATTCTGCTTTGCACACTTTGAGTGGGCGTTTACCATGCTCTTTTCCCGCGCTATTCGCCTAGACAAACTGACAGGCGGCCCTGCGGTGAGTTTGCTTCGTCTAAGTGCGTATCTTCTTTCCTCTATCGCCCTGCGTTAATTCTTTCACCTAATTTGCCTTCGTAACCACAACTGCCATGGCAATTGCACTCCTCAGACCCAGTAAAGGACACGCCTTTTAATTGACGTGCGCGATCTAGCGCATTGATTTGTTGCCGTCTCTTCGATCTTCTCATTCATCTATTCGTTCGTCCTGTTCGTTGGCTGCCTTCAGGTGGCACTCGTGCCGTACGCCGACTTGATCAACCACTCTCCGTTCTCCACAGCGTACATCAACGCCCAGCCGGGCGAAAAGTCCATCTTCGGTGACGAGCCAGATCGCGTTGTGGTAGGGAAAGAAGAGTGAAGAATTCTAAATGGGAAGTGGTGGAGTATCGAAGTGCTATGGTTGCTGTTCTTGTCCCTAACTCTTGTTGATCTTGATCGTGCCCTGCTTTGGTAAACTGTTTTTTAAACTTTTTTTCTTTTTTCATATTAGGTGTACGCGGACCGTGCTTTCAAGAAAATGGAACAAGTGTTCATCAGCTACGGCCAAAAGTCCAACGCGGAGCTCCAGGTAACCTTTTCTTGGATGCGTTTAATTGACGAATCTGTCTTGATGCGTATACGCAATCATCTATGTGTGTGTACTTCTTGTGTGCTGGTGTGTTTGCTCGGCATGTACCTAAAACAGCTCTTGTACGGTTTCGCGCTGGACCGCAACCCCTTCAATTCGGTGGAAATTGCCGTGGGCGCAAGTTGGGACGAAAGCGACGACCCGGACCAGTCGCTGTTCAACGAAAAGCTCGACATTTTGAGAGACGCTGGACGAGGGGACTTCGATGGACAAGTAGAGTTGGTGCCTTGCTTTGCTCCAACCAAAACCATTGCGCAGTGTATGCGCATGATATATTGCTTTGCCTCCTTTTGATTTGCTTGTGCTTCGAAAGATTCTTTGATCACGGCTGTTCCTGCTGAAGCCATGCGTGTTGGTGTTATTTGTTTTTCTTCTCCTTCTTATGCATATTCTTATTATTTTTTTTGGTGTTCTGTTCTCCTGTGACCAACGTCAACGCAGGGCCTCACCTTCCCCCTGTACAACGACCGGTACCCCAACGAGCTCCTCGAGTGCCTCCGCATGCTCAGCTGCCGGATGGATGACGTCACCCGCAGCGACGGGTCACGGGTGCCGTTGGACTCGGTGCTGTTTACCACCCCCATCAACGACGAAATTGAGGTATGGGTTGGTGGTTGATGCTGGAATTTTATGTGGTGGTTGCATTGTAATGCATGGCAGGAGGGATGACTGCACTGGCTCCGGTCATTTTCATCCTTTATTTGTTGTCTTGATGCTTTTGTCCAGATATAAACAATTCGTCAATGTTCCACTGTGAAGCTCGATCCCACCGATTGTATTACGGGTCTGCGTTACAGTGGTCTTACAATTTGCAACACTTCTATCGTTGCTTACCTTTTGTAGTTGCTGGTGTACCAAGCCATTGTGGAGGCGTGCTACGCGGCCCTGTCGCGCTACCCCACTACCGAGGACGACGACACGGCCCTCATGAGCGACCGAAACATGTATACGGTAAGTTCGCATTGAATGAGGAGAAAGGGAGCGATCTTATGAAAGCCATTTAGAGCGATGCCAAAAAGTTTTTTTGCTTATCTTTGAGCTGAACGCACCAATCATGCACTCTAGCGCCAAATTCTTCCCTGTCTTTTCCTTATTGTGTTCGTCCATCCTCCGCCTCCTGCTCATAACTTCTCTTCTTTTGGAAGATTCTCCCCGTCAATGCACGCAACGCCATTCGGCTGCGGCGCACGGAGAAACGGCTCCTGAAGCGCACCATCGCGAGCGCAGAGAGGCGGCTGGTAGAAATTCAGGGCGGTGGGGCGGAGCCCGTTGAGAAGCTTTGGCTGGAAAAGAAGACAAGGTTCGAGAACATCATCGACGACATTGGCGTGGAGTTGCGCTAAGAACAAAGGAACCCGCAGTTGCAGCAGCAGCGCAGGAGCACAGGAATTCGATATCGCGTGGTGGTGGTACTACTGCGGCCTCTTGAATCGTGAATCGTGATTGAAATGCGCGGCGTGTCTCATTTTTGATTTCGCGTTTGCCTTTTTGCGTGTGCCCTACGCGCCGGAGATCCTAGAAGAACTGGCTGTTCTGGCTTCTCGTACCTCCCTTTATGGCGGTTTTGCTAGTTTATATTTTTTTGGGAAGGTGGAAGGAGGGCAGGAAGGCAGGAAGGCAGGGCGATGTTCCGATGTAGATTTTCGGGTTTCGTTTTCGGGTTTCGGTTTAGAGAGGGTTGAAAGTACTATACTTTCTTCTCTCTACGCACTTCCTTTTTACGATTTTGACTTGCGCGCATCGCATGCGCGTACACTTCTGCCCGCAGCATTGGCTTCTGTGCCATTTGGGTT
>Ga0307982_1004179_pt1 | contig 11429 bp, 16 predicted proteins | sample OrgLakmetagen989_FD_201847 | JGI IMG/M metagenome (GOLD analysis project Ga0307982, IMG submission 201847) | Saline water microbial communities from Organic Lake, Antarctica - #989 | ecosystem: Environmental > Aquatic > Non-marine Saline and Alkaline > Saline | place: Antarctica: Organic Lake... | reverse complement strand
ACCGGGTTTTGAAAGCAGGTTTGAAACTGGGTTTATTACAACTCGATTTATATCTAGTCTGAAAACTTGGTTTGAAACCGCATTATTTCTAAACCGAATTTAAACCCAGTTCAGTCGGATCGGGTTTCAACTCGATTAACAATAACTGGGTATAAACTAGATTCTGATACTAGGTTTGAGACCGGGTTTAATAAAACCGAGTTTAAACCTAGTCTTATAACTGGGTTTGGAACTGGGTTTAGGTCTAAAACCCAGTTTAAACCCAGTTACGACGGGTGCTGTTGTTCCGAACCTAGAGAAGACGTTCATAACCCGGAAGTCAGTTTCTATCCTGCCATCTGTATCTTTCTGAATTCGGAATAAGTCACGCGTTACATAATTAAATACGTTACATCCCACTGGCCGGCCCATAAATCATACATTTTTTTCTATAGGCACCCTAGACGAGACGCGAGACGCAGAGCACACCAGGGCATCTAGAGCCACCTAAGAGCAAGTAGCGGTCGCTGCGAATCGCACCCAGCACCCAGCTATTTCAAATGAACTCGGCTTCGTCGTCTACTTTTCTTTCTGCTTCCCCACTTGGACTTCCTGCTTCTACTTCGGGCAACGGAAGCGCGCCACCCGCTTGGGCCGCGACACTGCTGGCGTCTGTTTTAGCAACTCCAGCTCCAGCAGCGTCACCAGCGCCATCAGAAACAGCAGCAGCTGCTGCAGTATCATCGACTTTAGCTGTAGGAGCGACGGCAGCCTCACCAGCAGGAGCAGCAGCAGCAGCCTCGTTCTCAACAGCACCCGGAGCAGCAGTCGGAGGATCAAGAGCAGGAGTAGGTCCAGCCTCTGCCACTACAGCTGGGTTCGGGCGGGCAACTAACTGAGGCGCCACACTCGAACGGCCACTCGTACCGCTTCCTTCTCCACTGCCACCACTAGCAGTTCCAACAGCTGCTGCATACCCACTCGCTGCGGTGAAGTCAGCCGTAGGGTCTAACGTATCTTCGTCGTCTGAATCAGGGACTTCTCCAGGGTCGGGCGGAGTAGCGCCATCGATATACGCTGAAAGTGCCTATTCACCGTTTGGAGGAGTGTACACGTGAGTGTTAATGCTGAGTTACGGCGACGAACTCAAAAATATAAAGTTAACGCGGCGGACAACATTGTAAGCGCTTAGAGACTTGCAAAAGGAAGTCAATATTGCAGAGCGTCAAAGTCGGCATCTTTTCGAGAAAGAAAAAGAAATAGAAGAGAAGGCAGAAACAAGAGGAAAATTTACCTGAAGGCGCTTGAGGAGCACGCCTTGGCGGTGGGCTAGATAGGCCACCGTTTCGGCGATGTCGTTTGCTTTTACTTCGTCTTCGCCTACGAACCTGTTGGTTAAAAGTGCGTGTTCAATTATATACAGGGATCGTCACTTAAAACAGAGTAATGCAATGAACCAGAGCGAAACCAACACGACGCGCGACAGCGCAATCTCTGTAAGTGACTACCAAGTATACAATACATCCTATGCAAGTGACAAAACCTCTGTATTACCTCCCAGACGCAATTTTCGACTTCACGGTATTCAACCGTTCCATCTCCGAAGGGGCAATGTCGCTTCCGTTGAACTTCCCACTCGTAGGGCTTCCCACGGCGGTGAGAGCAACCGTAGCAGCTTTGCCCGCTTGAGACGCCGCGCCGACCGTATCTCCAGCAGCGCTGGCCAGAGCGGCTCCGCCGGCCAAAGCAGCTGCCCCTGAAAAGCGCCCACCTCTGCCTCCGACTTCATTGCCCTCGCCAGGACTCTTCATGCGACCGCTGCCAGGCGACGCTAGAGCGGCTTGTTTGGCCTCCAGGCGAGCCTTGGACCGCCCATCTTTCATCCGCGCTTGGATGTGCTTCTGAGCGCGGTACAGCTGGTAGGGGGCCGTGATTCGCCAGTAAGTTTCTCGGGCGAGCAGGAGGGCGGCTTCACGGAGCTCTTCCACAAAACTGCAGTCGTGAGTGTGCGCGCAAAAGATAGCATTGGCAAGTCAACAACGGCAGCGAAAGATAAGAAAAGAGCAAAGAGCGATAGGCATGATCCAACAGTACGTACATGCGTCCTCAATGAATGCAAAGTAGGAAACGTGCGAGGAGTAAGGTATATGCTTAGGTCTACATGTGGCATACGTACTGGTCAGTTTCGAATTTCTGCCTTTCTTGCACCGTCTGGTAAGCGGAATCCACCGACTTGAGAAGTAAAGTGAGCATCACGAAATTGCAGCTCACAATCAGCAGCACCAGCACCACGGGGAACAGGAAAGGTGATGCCGCTAACAAGGCATGAAATTGCCCGAAATCCCCGAGCACAATCCCCATTAATGAGAAGCACGAATCAATGAAGTCGGCATAGCCGGCCACCGAAGTCGCTACCAGTAAGCGAAACGCGAGGGCAAAGCCGCAAAAGAGTACCAAGAAAATGAACAAGAGGTTGGAGACCTCGGGCATGGTCTCGGCGAGGGTTTCTGACACCGAGCTCAACTTCTTGGAAGCACGCACGAACTTGAAGGCTCGGGCAAAGTTCACGAACACGCCAATGGCCAACAGGTTCCGCCCCACCCGCCACATTTCGATGGTTTGCCGTACGCGAAAGTACGACGAATAATCCGCAGTTTTGTCGTCGATGTCGACCTATTCGAGGAATACATATTTGTCCTTTAGTAGAGAAAATTCAAACGTGCGTCGCTCGCCCCACATGTAAGATGAGGTTTGTAACTAAAAAGAAGATGATATATAAGATGCTATAGACTTTCGTTACTTCCATATCGAATGCTTTGAAAAGAGTAATAATGCACAACGCACAGCATAACCTAATATACATTTACCGGTAAATTCCGGTCATCGTCGGCCAAATGGTAGACGTCATAGGAGAGGGCAGCTGACCTCAGCATGTATGCAGCGCGCGTCATGACGAGGCCCATGAAACTGGCCTAAAATGGAGCATATGGGGTTAGGAAAACCTAAATCTGCGAGCAAGCCACAATATCTTTGCTTCCGCTCAGGCGAAATTTCATGAGGTAAAATAAATAATGCAAGGCCGCTCTCAAAACATGTCGATATATTCCGTTGACACGCTATTTCTTCCTTTGCGTACCAAATTGAGCACGTCAAGAAAGTTCCAGGCATCCGACATGAAGGTCTTCAAATTTGCGAACTTCGCAGCAATGTCCGCTACTTTGGTCAAATAAAAGAGCACCATCGCGTAGAGCAAGAACTCGAAGATCACCAGCACCAACTATATGAAACGATCAAAGTGGGCAGCGAGACAAACATTCAATTCGAGGTAGTACATAAATACATTGACAGAAGGAGAATATGCTTAATATTCTGCAAAATATTCTGCAACGAATAAGGTTTATCTTTATAATTATTCGCTTCGCTATTCTTTATTATTTTCCTTACCGCTTGCGTAGGGTAGCCATCGTTCATGAAGACTCGCACGTCGCTGAGGAGAGGCACCGAGTCGAGCACTCGTTCGCCGACGACAAGGCCCGATGGAAGCAACTCAAAGGCGTAACGCACCTGACATGTCACGGCGGACCATAAAGTGCACCACGTTGCACCAAATTGAGAAAAAAGGAAATGAAAAAGCAGAGAACAAGAAGTTGCAGACATCAAATAAAAAAGGAGCTGTGAGAATCCGAGGAAGCACTTACGAGAGCAAAAATGAAGCAAACAATTCAGAATAAGTATCGAGATCAAAACAAGCCCATAATTTGACACCACATCATGCACAAAAAACAAAAGCACAACCGCTGAATGCACACACGTAGACTATGCTTTTATTTACCGCTGCAAAATGGTCGATGTGAACGTTATAGACGCTGAACTCCACAAACACCGCTCGGGTGCGCGCGTCGATCCAATCGTTGGCTTCTAATTTGGTCAAGTAGTTTGCAGCGTCTACACCTTTGAGAGGGAGCTCCACTACGAAGCCTTCGGAGGGGTACAGCACTTTGGTGGTGCCGCTGTACCAGCTGTACCCGTCGCCGTGGACTTCATAGTCGCAGTTGAACACGCCAGAAACCTAACATTTATGGACGCACGAGAAGAAATTAATGGACAAGAGCAAGATGCATATATTTGAGTTGGAGGCCCTTAACGATATACGATAGGAGCCAAACACAAGGCCAAGTTTGCACATTCCGTAGAAAAGCACGAGTATGACAGCATGGTATTGGTGTGTTACCGCATAAGTGCCGCTGCGCTGCAAAGCAGCTGTGGTCATAGGCGCGTTGCATGATTCAATGTGGTCTGCAAACGCTTCTGCGACTGTACATGTAGACTCTTGCAGCCGCAACTGCCGCAGCCGAATCTTCCCGAGAGCCATGTTACCGGGCCCAAAGTAATAAGGCTGGTACTCCCCCGACGAGGCATTCACGTACGGCTCGCCGTTGTACGTTTGTGTTTGGTGCGCTTGAGGCGTGACGAGTGCTAGGAATTCCCAGAGGTCCGCTACAGAAGTTACTGTAGTTAAACTCAGTTGGCTATCGAGCGCGGATATAACCTAAGGATCATAGAATGCGAGAAGAAATAAGAGGGAAACGAAAAGCTCCTCATTCTCCAATGCGCTTGAACCTTTAGATGCTACCCAGGTTACATTCGTTGCCTAGAAATGTTGCCATAACATGCGCAATCCATATACTAACGCAAGAACGCACCTTGTTAGCGTGCATTTCAGCTGGGTTGAGGAAGACGACGCAAAAGATGAAAACGAGGAAGAAAAGGTAGGCCATGAGATCGGCTAGAGCTCGAATGTGCTTGGCGTCTAGTGCCTTTTTCTTGTAGTCTACCTCCACCCATTTCTCTGGTGCTATGCCTTTCTTCGCGTCGGCAGTGCGGTTGCGAGCCCGGCGTGCTTCTTCTTCCTCGAATCGTTCCTTCGCGTCGATGGATAGCTCAAACTTGTTGGAGCGGTTGCCTTTGGACTGTGCGGATGACGGCGATGCGCTCATGCTGCAGAGTATACACCTCGATTACGTAGGTATAATAATCCGTGCGCGCGCGTATTCAGGAAGTGCCATGGAATGAACTCTAGATCTTCAGTAGGTATCCTGCTGTCAAGCTTGAGGAGACGGCGGCTGTTTCATTAGCGGCTCAACGCCATGACGAGTTTTTCTTTTCGTGCTTTCATTTCATTATGTTCGTTGTTTTCGTTTGCTAATAAGTATGTATGGCTGTACCCGTATTTCCTTCCCCAGAAGGCTCAAGGCTGGGTACTGTATGATGTATGATGTATGATGGGCGTGGTTGGTAGTTGGTGCTTGTTTTGAGTTTAAGGGTTTGCCCTGGCTGGCGGTCAGTGGTGTTCTGTCGTCGTGGGGGCGTGCAAATTCGCTCACTTCACATGAGGATTGGAGCACCTCTTCCAACGCGGCTTCTTGCTTTCTGGTGCTGTTTTTTCTTTTTTCCTACTACTATCTACTGCATAGTCTACAGTACGAGGGCAGCGACACGTTACACGTGAATTCGCAGAGCTCCATTTATCGATTATGAGAACTTCTTTGGATATCAGCCGGGCTTGAGTGCTGCGATTAAAATGAGGCCGATCAACAAGCAACGCTAGGAACTCGCTTTCATTCACGCACGAAACGAAAGCCATCGCAGGTGAACGCACCGTCCACGGCTATCACCTGTCCTGTCACGTAGCTCGAAGCAGGCATACACAGAAACGCAACCACGCTAGCCACCTCTTTCGTAGTGCCCACGCGGCGGAGCGGAGTTTCGGCGGTGACAGCAGCCGCGAAGGCAGCGTCTTTGAGGATGGGCTTCGTTAGTGGTGTGAGAATGAACCATGGAGCGACGCAGTTGACGCGAATGCCCTTCGTAGGACCCCACTCACAGGCCATATAGCGGGTCATGTGCTCCATTGAGGCTTTTGCCATGTGGTAAGGGCAACCTGTGTTGTCGACGGTTTGGCCGCTGATGGACCCTACATTCACGACGCACCCACCAATCGGCCGACCACTACTCCCTTCTTGACCACCGTCTGAAGTATCATGACAGCCTCCGGCTGACAAGAACGGCAGGCAGGCTCGGGACAAATGGAAGACGCTGTCTTGATTTGTACGCATGAGCCAAGCGTACTCTTCATCGGTATATTCTTCTGAGCCTTTGCGGAGGTTAGTGCCAACGTTGTTGACGAGGATGTCGAGGCGACCGTGCATGAAGTCGGACTCGACTACATCTAGCAGTGCTTTCCGGCCTTCAACCGTTGACACGTCGGCTTTGATAGACTGAACACAAAAAAATCTCATTTTCTTAGCTCAATTTACTTCAAATTATCCAATCACGTTGCCAGGTAATAATTACCTTGAGGAGACCGCAGTACTGTGCTTCAAGATCAGCCAACACTGATGGGTCTCGAGCGCAAGTCAGGACCGTGCAACCTTGCTCTAGAAATTCCTCGACGATTCCGCGGCCAATGCCCTAACAATTGATGGTGCATAATTGGCGAATGAAACAATTCTAGAAACTCTCAATGGTCACTTTGATGATCTCAGATGATGCTCCAGTACATCCCTGAGCTTCATTCATACCTTGCTCCCTCCAGTGACTAAAGCTTTTCGACCTTTCAGCGTCCATGAATTACTGGCTAGCACCGACTGAGGCAGCAATACAAAGAGAAGAAAGAAAATTGCCAGCATCTCGTAGTGCCACTCCTTTAGCCGCCTCAGTCACGCCGCACGCCCTACCGACAGTCGCAGAGGAAGAACTTGAACTTTCCTGAAAATATTTGATGATGATGAGAATTCGAGGAAATTTTCACACTCCGGGAATTCTGGCTGGTCTGGCTACTGTAGGATGGTAGGATGGCTACAGAAGCTAAGTCTGTAGTAATTGTAGCTGGTATCTGTAGCTGGATTATAGAGCTGATAAGTGCGCTTTACTTAAGAAGCTCTACATAGGCCGCCAGTGCGATAGCTGTCGAACAAATTCACGCCATTGTCGACCAATCTATAGGTAATACTTACATATACTATTATCATTGACTCTTTCGTATAACTTGGGCGACTGTCAACTGGCAGCCGTTTCATGGCATTTTACAGTAGCACAGCACAGCTCGTAACCTCCCTGTCTTACCGACATTGTCTTCATGAACCTATTATCTAAACGGATACCGATCACTAGTTCATCGTAACAGTAACTGAACCCATACGTGCTTCTAACAAGTCAAAGCTATGGCTTCCTGCCACCCATTCTATAACATAATTCAGGTACTCGAAATTAAAATATTTCTCAATGGCTGCACTAAACGGTGAACGGGACCACCGCGAAGAGACTCGAGAAAAACAATACAACGAGCTCGTAGATTTCAGCCACTATACTTGTGTGAATGGCATGAGGTGTGTGGCAGAGGATGCTGACGACGCTGCGACTGCCAAGGAAGAAGAACTGTTTAGCATTGCTCATTTTCTGCTCAAAGAGGCGGCGTGGTGTCCTTATAAGGAAAGCTTGCTTGCCATGTGCCTCATTGAGAAAACAGGCGCTGACGCGGAACCCATGTGGGGCAAGCTCTTAACGCCGCTTGAGAAAGCGTACGACAAGAGCTCGGGCCGTGGCTTTGAAAATCGCTTTGGCCACCCGTACCGCCCCGCCCCAGCCGAGGGCGAAAGTGAGGAGCCAGCTGCTGTGACAAGGCCGCACGCGCACGCGATTCTTCGGAGCATGGCTACGCTAGCGAAAGAAGCGGGTTTTGGGAACACTACCGCAGCGCAAGAGGCTGAGCTAGGCATCTTGACGCCGCGAGAGCGCGAAGAAAAGAAAGCGGTAAATGATGTTATCTATAATATTACACCCCATAAACCCATTTTCATAACTTTTTGGCTTAATTGATCACACCATTTTACTTATTGACCGTAGCGCCGAAATATATCATTTGCTTCTTGATTCGCACATTTTTGTTTTTGAACAGCTCAAACGGCGCGAGAAAAAGGCGGCCATTGAGGCGAATGTGAAAGCAGCTCTGCAGGCACGCCGAGAAGAAGAAGAAGCCGCCATGGCAGCTGCAGCAGAGGCAGATTAAGCAATTTGTTAATTAGAAAGAAACGACTTCGATATATAAAATTTCTTGAGTGAGATGCCACTCAATCTACTCACTCTGCCTATCGCCATGACGCAAATGCTTATTTACTAGCCCTAGCCTTTGCCTAGCCTGCTTTTGATACGCAGATACGCAGATAGAGCAACGGCAGCACCACTTCAATAATAAATAGATGGCCGATTGGGAAAGCTGTATCCACGCAGCCGCTCTTTTGCGCTGGAAATGGGATAGGTTGCCATTTCGCTACTACTACTAAGGATAAAAAGTTTGCTGCGGTGTGGGGCGTGGGTAAGTGGTAAGAGAAACCAACAAGAAAACCGCAAAGTTTCCGGCTTTTAATCAACTTGTGCGTTCGCCGAAGGATATGTAAATTCATGATGAAGGCCGAAGAAGGATTTGGCTACTGCTTTGAAATCATTAGTTAATCATTTACTCCCCATCCCCATTTCCTGATATCTGTGGCAACTGGCCTGTGTTTTAGCTGTTGGCGGGCTTGAATTTACTGGAAGGGTACTCTTTGACGTAAAGCATACCTCAACTCGACATGCATTTAATTATCCTGAGGCAATTTGGGTAAACAAAAAAATCATTACAAATCTTAAAGCGAACAGTGAGCTGGCAAATTGGCAGCTGGTAGCTAGAGGGCAAGGGCGTGAGGTTACTTTCCGAAAATACGGGAATGTTGCGCTGTTGCGCTACTTCGGCGAACCCCCAAAAAACGCACGTTACTTTTTGAACTTAGGGCTGAAGAATAGTCCTGTATACTGGCCATACCTGAGCTTTACTTCAATTTTTCACAAATGCGTTATTCTGGCATTGGCAGTAAAGCTTTCTTGCAACTGCACTGCAGTGCGAGTTTAAATCGATTTCGACACAGAATGCGATCTGTAGCTCTAAAGCAAAGAGGATAGAGGATAAGGATTCCGTTAACTAGATATTTCGTGCCATCATTTCCTTGGTGTGTTTGGAATAAAGGGTTATAATTAGGGTATAGTGCTCGTGTTTTACTTGTCTGCCCACTCAAGGGAGAAATCTCATAAGTTCGATCTCTTCCTCTTCAGGACTTCAGGTGCCAGTTGGAGTGCTTAAAATCAATGATCAGTGATCTGGTGTTTGTACAAAAATGTTGCTCTGCTGGCGAGATAGGTAGAAATTGTCTTAAGAGACTTGACTGCTGCCCCTTGAACTTCACGAATTTTGCGTTGTTTGAAGTCCAGACGCCTATGCGAGAGAGGGAGCTTCCTCTCTACTTCCCAAAGAGGACTGTGCGTGTGCCGGTTCTCGTGTGCCGGTTCTCAGAATTCGCTGTGGATCCCGTCGGGCGGTCGGTCGGAGCTGCGCTCCTGGGGCGGGCCGCGCTGCATCTGCGGGGGCATCCCCGGGCGCTGCATCGGTGGGCCCTCTGACGAAGAAGACGGCGGTGGGGCTGAGCCGCGGGGGCCGCTGGGCGCCTGTTGGTAATTGGGCGCCACTGAACCGCTTTCGTCATCGGCGGCCGCCACGCTGCTCTCAGTCTGCTGAAACAGCAAAATATAAATGCTCTGCCTTTCTGTAGAGAATTCAGACTCAATGGCGAAAAAGATTATTCGCGACAGCTCGTGGGTAATGCTGGCCCCAAAATCGCTCCCCACCTGCACGGGGAAAGTGCAAGTCGTGAATATTTCCAAAAACTATAGTGTATTCGATGAAATGCGTGCAAACCATAAGTCACTACTTCGAACATTAATTGACTTACCACTACATTCCAGGTGCCTTCGTAGTCTCTATCGAAGTTCGCCTGCACAATAAACATCGCGTCCGAAGTTAAGTGGAAGGAAATGAGCTCATATTATCAGTGCAACTCCCATATCCCGTCGGGACGTACGACAGCAGCAGCAGCGGCGGCGATAGCACCAACAATAATTGCAACTTACTTAAGAACAAAATATACATACCTTGAGGCTCGTGGCCATGTCTTGTTTTCGATCTGGGTCGTTTTCGTCGGAACAATCGAGCGCAATGCAGGCTTTACGCGCCGCGTCCCGCATCATTTTCTCGCCGCAGTCGTTGCGAATGACCGTGACCTCGAAAAGAGGGGAAAGTGTGAATCCAAAGGCAACATACGGGTATACACATGCAATGTACCCATAACACTTTTAAAACTAACTGAGTGCAATTGGGAGCACAAAAAGTTTAAGTCTCGCAGAACTGCCATAGTGTATCCATTTACTCCTTGCAAAGATCCCTCGAATCACAGAGAAAAAGAAAAGAGCCAAAGATGAGATCACCGTTCTTCGATCAGACGCGCCTTCTTGCATGGGCATCGAGTCTTCTTGCTGCGGCGCCTCGTGACTGCTATACATGAGCGTAAGCTATTATGACAACCGTGTCAATCGGTCAAAAGTCGCCGCAAGCGCACGGAAGGTTGAAAACCAAATGAGGACTCCTTCAGACAAGTAATGACCGCTAGCTTCCTGGCAGTCAACTTTTGTAGGCTGAATTTGTTTGCTTTTCTTTCTATAGACATCATCGACCTAGTGGTGTCCATGGAAGCCATCAAGGGGTCAAGAAGGTCAAAACTGTAGACATTCTTTCATCCGAACATTTTTTTTCGAAAATGGGTGGTATACGGAATACCAAGAGGGTGCATACGGGAATATCCTTGAAACTTGAAAAATCCCTCGGAATCTTTGCTCTGTTACTCTTTGGCCTCTACCTCCGGTCCAGCCCATGTCTCGCGTTTTCATGTCTGCGCGATTAAAAGTCGACTAGAACCAAGTTCGTGGCTGGCCTTTTCCTTAAATGCCCGCAGCAAATCGGCTAATCGCAATACCGCAAAAAACAAAGAACTATATCTATATCGGATTTCATTTTGAATCCACTTTAGATGTCAAGTGGTTAGCAGCTAGGGAGCTGGCCCCCAACATACCGCATGCCAATGGGCCCTTTCATGGAACTCTTCGGATTCGCCCCGACTTTTACAGCCCGCCAACCACGTAAACCATTCAACTGGCACTTCATTCCCGCTCTGTTTCACTGGGCCACCACGCAGGCAAGTAAGGCGTCGCTGCCGCAATGGCGGTGCCTCCTCCCGCTCCACCACCACCACCACCACCACCGTCGGCAGATGCTCCGCCATCACTTCCGGAAGGCGCGGCTGCCGGTGGGCGCACCACAATGAGGTTCTCATGAGAAGCCCCGCCCTTTGAGCCGAGGCCGACTGAATCGAGGCGGAGCTTAGCGACTGCGACAGGGCAGCCACTCTTGCTGCCAGGCGCCACGGATACAATGGAGCCAACGACTTTGCCGCTCTCCTCGCCCACTACGTTGTCGCCCACTGCTACGCGGCTACGCTCGCTGCTTCCTTCCTGCGGGAATGTTGCTG
>Ga0307982_1004178_pt1 | contig 11436 bp, 2 predicted proteins | sample OrgLakmetagen989_FD_201847 | JGI IMG/M metagenome (GOLD analysis project Ga0307982, IMG submission 201847) | Saline water microbial communities from Organic Lake, Antarctica - #989 | ecosystem: Environmental > Aquatic > Non-marine Saline and Alkaline > Saline | place: Antarctica: Organic Lake... | reverse complement strand
TACGAAGGAAACGCCTAATCGAACAAATTTCGGCAACCTGGCTTTTCCCTCCTCCCTTTGTCGCCAGATTCAGGCACAAAGAGTGTGGAAACATATCGAGTTGGCTGCAGAGCGCTGCAGCACTTCAGTCGCAGCTGCCTCCAACAGCAGCTGTAGCTTGTGGTTGCTTCGTGTGCTCAACAGCTCAAGCTAAGCAACAACATGGAGCAAGCATTCGGATTTACACCGTCGCCAGCGCCCATGCGGCGTGTGCGCACGATTCAATTCGGTATCATGCCACCCGATGAGATTGTGAGCAAGAGCTAGTTCCGCAACCAGCACTATCCTGGACTTTGCTTGTTCACAGAAACGGCAATCAGTCTGTGAAATCACCAAGCCAACATCATACACTCCTACAGGGGAACCTGTTGCAAACGGTTTGAACGACGCAGCTCTTGGTGACACTGGCCCTGGCGTAGACCCAGAGCATCCCGGATATTTCGGCCACATCGATGTACGCACTTTGGCTCCATGGCCCTGCAAAGCTTGACGGCACACTTCTTTTTGCAGCTTGCAAGCCCAGTATGGCATATCGGATTCCTGAATCAGGCGTACAAGATCGCACAGTGTGTGTGCCAGCATTGCTCGCGTTTGCTTTGCGACACAGTAAGTGCTGCTCGGTCTCAAATCGCGAACCCTTACGAGCACATGCTGTTTGCTTCGCAGAACTCGCCAGAGGTTCAAGAGATCCTTCGCACTACAAAGGGTAAAAAGCGGCTAGTTGCTATCATGAGTCTTTGCAAGCGCGGTAACAAGTGCTTGGGCAACGACCCAGCCCCCAAAACTGACTTGCAGCATTCCCAAGGCGAAGGCTGTGCACGCGCACAGCCCAAGTTCTCTCGGGAAGGCTTCAAAATCACAGTGGAGTACCTTGAAGGTGCTGAGGACGAAGGAGCTGCCACAGTGGCTGACCGCAAGCGAGAGCTGTCTCCGGGGGAGGCGTTTGAAATCTTCCAGAAGGTGTCTGACGAGAACGCCCGCATCCTGGGCCTGGACCCTGTGTTTGCCCGCCCGGAATGGCTGCTGTGGACCGTCATCCCAGTCGGCCCGCCGCACATCCGGCCCTCGGTGGCCATGGGCGGTGCAGCTCAGCGTGCACAGGATGACTTGACGCACTGCTACGCCCAAATCGTCAAGGCCAACAACACCCTGGCAACCATGAAGCGCAAGGGAGAACCAGCCAGCATCATTCGAGACCAGGAGCACATGCTGCAGTACTTCTGTGCCTGCCTCATCGACAACCAGCTGCCCGGGCAGCCCCAGGCCTCCCAGCGATCCGGCAAGGCGCTGAAGACCATTCGCGAGCGCCTTGTGGGCAAGTACGGAAGGGTGCGGGGGAACTTGATGGGCAAGCGTGTGGATTTCTCCTCCCGGTCCGTCATTACCGCCGACCCCACCATCAGTATTGAGGAGGTGGGCGTGCCCCGGTCCATCGCGCTTACGCTGACCATCCCTGAGCGGGTGAACAGGTACAACGTGACACGACTGAAACAACTAGTGGCCAACGGCCCAGACACTCACCCTGGTGCACGGTACATCATCCGCAGCGACGGCACCCGTTTTGACCTGCGCTTTACGCAGTCCTCCAACGATTTGTCCCTGGAGGAGGGATGGGTGGTGGAGCGTCACCTGCAGGACGGCGACTATGTGCTGTTCAACCGCCAGCCCACGCTGCATAAGATGTCCATCATGTGCCATCGTGCACGTGTGCTGGACTTCTCCACGTTCCGGTTGAACCTGACGTGCACCACGCCGTACAATGCTGACTTTGACGGCGACGAGATGAACATGCACGCGCTGCAGACCCTGCCAGCCATCGTGGAGGCCAAGGAGCTCATGGCATCCTTCCGGAATCTGGTGTCTGCGCAGTCCAATCGGCCTGTGATGGGTATTGTGCAGGACACGCTGCTCGGCGCCCGCAAGATCACCAAGCGAGATACCTTCATCAAGCGGGATCTGCTGTACAACATCATCATGTGCATGGAACACACGTGGGACGGCAAGATTCCTGCGCCAGCGGTGATGACCCCAGGCGGCCGCGACGCTGATGGGCAGCACCGCCCCGCGGTTGGGTACTGGACGGGGAAGCAGGTCATGTCCATGATCATGCCCCCCATCAACCGAGTGGCCTTCTCGGAGGGCGGCGGGGACAAGCGCGACGCTCAAATCAAGAAGCGCAAGCAGGAGATTGACGCCGGCAAGAAGCCCACCACAGTGGGCCCATTCCCCGGCGACGAGCAGCTCATCATCTACAACGGCCAGGTGCTCGTGGGGCAGCTGGACAAGAAGTCCCTGGGAGCAAAACAGACCGCTGGCATTGTGCACATTGTGTGCAATGACGTCAGTGTGGAAGCTGCCCGCGACTTCATCGACACACTGCAGCGCACTGTAAACCACTGGCTGATCCACCAAGGCTTCACCGTGGGTATCGGGGACACAGAGGCCACCATCGAAGTGCTCAAGTCCATTCAGAACACCATCACTGCTGCCAGGGACTCAGTGGGCAGTCTTGTGGAGCAGGCTCAGGCAGGTACACTCAAGTCCCAGCCGGGGATGAGTATGTACGAGTCTTTTGAGAGTCTGGTGAACGACGTGTTGAATAAAGCTCGCGCTGACTCCGGCAAAGTGGCCGTGCAGTCACTGGAGGAAGAAGACAACAATGTGGTGGGCATGATGCAGGCCGGATCAAAGGGTAACTCCATCAACGTGTCCCAGATCATTGCCTGTGTGGGGCAGCAGAACGTTGAAGGTGCCCGATTGAAGTTTGGCTTCAGGCACCGCACCCTGCCGCACTTTGTCAAGTACGATCTCGGTGCAGAGTCTCGCGGTTTCGTGCAGAACTCATACCTGAAGGGGCTTGACCCCAGTGAGTTTTACTTCCATATGATGGGAGGCCGGGAGGGTCTCATTGACACCGCTGTGAAAACAGCCGAAACTGGATACATCCAGCGCCGACTGGTGAAGTCCATGGAGGACCTGTCTGTGCGGTACGACGGCACAGTGCGCAACAGCATGGGGCAGATTGTGCAGTTCCTGTACGGAGAAGACGGCATGGATGGGCGGTGGATCGAGGAGGCCTCCTTTCCCACCTGGAAGAAGCACATGTCTGACGACGCTGTTCGTGCCAAGTTCGGGTGGAACACCGACGTGCCCAACTTTGGTACGGCAGGCCCAGCTGGGCGTCCGTTCATGACGCCGGATGTCATGGAGCGCATTCGCAGCGATTTCTCCGCCCGTGAAGTGCTGGACGCTGAGGTGGAGCGGCTTGTGGAGGACCGCGCCATCATCCACAGTGCCCTGCAGCGTGCCCACCACACGTCATTCGGCAAGGGCACACTGCCCATGCCTGTACCCATTGAGCGCTTGATTTTCAACGCACAGAAGAAGTTCTTCATTGACCCAGCCAGCAGTGTGTCAGATTTGGACCCCGTGGAGGTTCTTGAGAGCGTCACTGAGCTGCTGGACGGGCTGGTGGTGGTGCCGGGGTCACACCCCTTGACACGGCAAGCTAACGAAAACGCTGTCGGCCTCACACGAGCGCTGCTGCGCTCCAACTTATGCTCTCGCCGAGTGATTGAAAGCCACAGACTGAACAAAATGGCCTTCACTTGGCTGATTGGTGAGATTCAGGCCCGCTTCAACGGTGCGCGGGCAGCTGGTGGCGAGATGTGCGGGGTGCTGGCGGCGCAGTCCATCGGCGAGCCCGCCACTCAAATGACGCTGAATACGTTCCATTATGCCGGCGTGTCCGCCAAGAACGTCACCTTGGGAGTGCCTCGTCTGAAGGAGTTGATCAATGTGGCAAAGTCCATCAAGACCCCTGCAGTGCTGATTTACATCAAGCCCGAGTTCAAGGACATGCCGGAGCTGGAGCTGCAGATGCGTACTGCACTGGAGCATACACAGCTGGCTGACTTGGTGGAGCAGGTGCAAATCATCTTCGACCCCGACCCGGAAACCACTGTGGTGGAGGAGGACGAAGACTTCGTCAGCACGGCTGCGGCCGTGAGTGACAACCTGGACAAGTTCTCGCCCTGGGTGCTGCGCATGCGGCTGTCCCGCAGTGCCATGACCCGCCGCGTGGTGAGCTTCAAGGAGATCGAAGACGCCATCACCAACGTCATCGGCGAGGAGCTGAACATCACATACAACGACGACAACGCGCCCATTCCCATCCTGCGCATCCGCTTGCCCCACACAGCTGTGGCGCACATGGACGGCGGGGAGGACGGCGCTGGCGATGGGCGATACGAGGCAGTGCTTGCTCTGCGGGACTTTGAGAGCATGATCATGTACGACGTGCAGCTGCGTGGCATCAAAAACATCCGCAGACTGTATCATCGCGACGACAAGCAGCTCATGTTTTCCCCCGAGTACGGAGTGAACGTGGAGAACGAGGAGAAAGTGTTTGACACAGACGGCACCAATTTGCTCAAGGTGATGTCAAACGAGTGGGTGGATACGCGCCGCACCGTCAGCAACGACGTCGTGGAAATCCTGGAAGTGCTGGGCATCGAGGCCTGCCGTGCTGCCCTGTTGAACAACATCCGCGAAGTCATTCAATTCGATGGTGCATACGTGAACCACCGGCACTTGGCCATCCTGGCCGATGCTATGACTTTCCGTGGGTACCTGACTGCTGTCTCACGCCACGGCATCAATCGTGTGGATAACGGCCCCTTGCAGCGCGCCAGCTTTGAGGAGACCGTCGAGATCCTCATGGATGCCGCTGTGTTTTCAGAGCGGGACTGCATGGACGGCGTGTCGGAGAACATCCTGCTTGGGCAGTTTGCGCCCATCGGCACGGGCCACTTCGACTTAATGCTGGACGACAGCTTGTTGAAGCACGCCCAGCTCACAGCCGTTACTGGCGTCGGTTCCGGCGCCTTTGCTGCTGGCTTTGGCGCCGACGATGGCATCGAAAGTGGCGCCACACCGCTGCTCGGCGAGAACAGCTCGTACGGTGCTGACGGCATTTCCGTGCTGTCCCCTGGAGGCATGAGCATCGCTGGCAGCGCCTTCAGTGTTGCCGAGTTTTCACCCAATGTGGCACCAGCTGGTTCAACCTACGGCGGAATGAGCCCAGGAATGAGTCCAGGCCACTCGCCAGGCATGGCCCAAAGCCCTGGCTACCAAGCAGCCTCACCAGGGTACAGCCCCACCAGCCCTGCTATGGGATCGCCTACATCGCCTGCGTACAGTCCCACCAGCCCCGCCATGGGGTCGCCCACTTCGCCTGCGTACAGTCCCACCAGCCCCGCTATGGGGTCGCCCACTTCGCCTGCGTACAGTCCCACCAGCCCTGCGCTCGGGTCACCAACGTCACCTGCGTACAGTCCCACCAGCCCTGCGCTCGGGTCACCAACGTCACCTGCGTACAGTCCCACCAGCCCTGCGCTCGGGTCACCAACGTCACCTGCGTACAGTCCCACCAGCCCTGCGCTCGGGTCACCAACGTCACCTGCGTATAGCCCGACGAGCCCTGCAATGGCATCGCCGTCATCGCCTGCGTATAGCCCGACGAGCCCTGCAATGGCATCGCCGTCATCGCCTGCGTACAGTCCAACGAGCCCTGCAATGGCATCGCCGTCATCGCCTGCGTACAGTCCAACGAGCCCTGCAATGGCATCGCCGTCATCGCCTGCGTACAGTCCAACGAGCCCTGCAATGGCATCGCCGTCCTCACCATCATACAGCCCACCTGATCAAGGCGGGCAGTCGCCCATGCAGCCCTCCTTCAGCCCGCCCGTGGACTCCCCGACGTCCCCTGGGGCCGCCTCCGACACCAGCCCCATCAACGCATCCCCTGCGGATTTCAGCCCCCAGTACTCTCCCCCCGACGGCAGTCCCGATACCTCCCCCACCTCCCAGACATCCCCCGCGTACTCCCCAGCCCACCTGTCCCCGCCCAATGCCGAGGGCGCAAGCCCCGCCAGTGACACAAGCCCGACAGGTGAGGCGGCTGCTGATGGCAGCGGTCGGTACTCCCCCGTGCTTGAGTAGACAGCTCAGTGCGAGCACCACATGTTGCGACTCCCAGCAATACATTAAACACACAAAGCTCCCACCTCACTGTGTCTGTGCCTTGCGGCGTTCACCCATCGGCACTACAGCTTCAGCACCCATGGCTTCAGCCACCGCTTCCACGTCAGCTGCCTCGTCAGAGTGACCCACCCCCTCCTCGCTGTGGCCCTCCGCCGTGTCGCCGGCGTCACCCAGGAGCAGCCCCCGCACCACCAGATTTGACTGAAACTCTGCACGGCAGACAGGGCACCGTGTGAGCTGCTGGAAGCACGTAGTGCACACACACAAGTGCCTGCACGGGAGCAGCAACACCTCCTTGGGCTCCGTGAGGCACACACAACAGGAGTTCTCCCCGGCTTCCAAGCCGAACACAGCGTCCAAGAACACAGCACCATCATCGAGCAGCAGGTAGTTTTGCTTGCTGAAACGCATGCTCCACTTGGTACTCATATTCGCTGCGTTGTCAGGGCAGCTGCCGGGGGGCAGCGGGAGGCACTCCCCGTCCACCCCAAGCACAAAAGCTTGTACCGGCAGGCTGTCACAGCCCACCATACGAGGCGCGAAAAAAATCACAGCTGGTGTGCACGCTTCGGCCTGCAGCAGCTGCCCCAGGACAGCATGTGACTCTGTGCTGGGCGCTGGCACGCGACAGCGTCTCGCCAAGTCTGCGAGGGACATGGTCACTGAGATGGCCTGGGCAGCTGCCTGGCCTGTTGCTGCAGACTCTAGTGACAGTACATTCACTGTATGGGCTGCACGTAGACAGGCAGCAACAGAGGCGGGCCATGCGTGCCCAGGCTCAGGCTGCACAGCAGCACCCTGGCTTGGGCTGCGTCTCTCTGCCGCGGCAGCTGCAGCTCCTGCATCGGGAGCCACTGGGTCAGCCATCTCACCAGACAGCATGGCATGGGTGAAATTCCTAGGGATGCCATATGCCACCACGCATCTTCCGGCTGCTCGGGCTGGAAAGGCTAGCTTTGCCGTCAGCAGCGTTTCACTAGCGTTGGATGCATCGTCACCAGGAGGGCAGCTGATGGATGGAAAGTAGCCAGCTTGCTGCACAGAAGTCGCAACAGGCACAGAGGGGAGATTTTGCTGTCTAAAAATTACAGCATGGTGGCTGTATCGAACGTTCTTGACTGCAGAGAGCAGCGAGCCTACACCCTCTACGATGACGACTTTGCCGTCTGCCAGGTTGGCATGCAGCGCGAGGTTCTGCTGCAGCTTGATGTATAGTGCTATCAGCCATACAATAAAAATCACAGCAACTAGTGGCTGCTGAAACTTGCTCGCCGTTTCCGAGAGAAACGGCACGGCTGAGAAGCCGGCGTTGAAAAGGTCCATTCTATATCTACCGCTGCCAGCCCTGTATTTCACAGCGAGTATGCTTGGCAGCTCGAAGGCACAACAGTTCTGCGGGAGAGATTGAAGCTGCAGCTGCACAGCTTCACTTGCTGCAAAGATGGCAGCGCTGTGCGTCCCTACACATGTAGTACTACGGTACAGGGGGGGCCCCCGGCATGTGTGGACTCACTGCCCACGCACCTGCTGAAGAGAAATCTTGATGCCTGCAAAGGAAGAGGCATCTTTTCTAATAAAGTCTGCTGTTAGTGTCGGCAGTCGGCTTGGAGCATCGCAGGAGTGGATGAGGAGAAGAAAGTATGCTTGGGCGGAGGGTTTGGCCCCCCACCAGCCCGGGTTCGGCAAGTCGGCGGCCAGCAACCTCCACTGCTGGCTGGGTGTAGCTGGGCAATCTGCTAAAAAAAGAGTTTTTGTGTACGTGTTGCTATTTGAGTGGCTGTATTACCGCAGAGCTTGAGTACATTTTGCTTGGAGCATCCAGCTTCTTGTGTCACTGCCGTTAGCACCGTGCCACAAACGCTGTGCAATGGCTGCAGTGTACGACCAATTCGATGACCCGGTGGGTCGTGTCATTATCATCAAGGCTGATGGAAGTGACGGAAATTCTTTCCCTGTCGTGGCTGGGGATGTGTATATCGGGCGGTGCGTGCGGATTGCGGGCTGCACAATACCTTGCTTTACACTGCAGCCTTCACTTGCAGAGATGCCAACTGCGACATCCGCATTCGAAAGAAATGTGTATCCCGTCAACACGCTGTTTTAACTGTGGCAGACGATAGAGTTCGTGGACATACTTTGCGCGCACACTATTGCAACCCTGTGCTCACAACCAAGCCTGTGCAGGTGTGGGTTACGAACAGCTCAGCAACTAACACCACTGCTGTTAACGGCAAATCCATCAAAGAACATAAATGCCTTCGGGATCAAGATCAAATTTTCATTGGAGACCGTGTCTTCCGCTTCGAGTATGGTGAGTTTCTGCTGTTTCAGCAGGCTGGCTGAAGACTAACGGCTGCACATCATCATACCTGTTGGTGCAGAGCCTGAATTCAAGGGTGTACCCACACCACAGGTATGTTATCACGAACCGAGACCCCAAAATGTAACGTTTTACCTTTTTTTGTTCGTACAGAAATTCAGCGGTGCCATGCATTGGGAGTCTTCAAACAGTGCGGACGTCACTGAGTTCTTGGACGCCTCAATGGTGTCTCGTGTCCTGGGTGACGCATCCAACGCGCCTATATCAGCACACAAGCAGAAGAAGCCTACCATGGAGACTGTGACAGAGGAGGCAGCCCCCAAGGGCCTCCCCACCCCCGTGCGGGCAGCCATCAATGCCCGCCGCGTCGCCAGCGCCAAGAAGAGCACAGGCGGCAAGGCCAAGCAGGGAGTGCCCACTCCCCTGCGCCAAGCCATCAATGCGCGTCGCATCAGCTACAGCTCCGTGGCTGCTGACACTACCGAGCCCATCGCTGCAGCTGCTGCCAAGGGCATCCCCACTCCCATCCGCAAGGCAATCAACGCCCGCCGCGCAAGCTACGGCTCCAACGCCTCTATGGCGCCCGCCCAGACAGAAGAGGCAGTCCCCAAGGGCCTCCCCACCCCCGTGCGGGCAGCCATCAATGCCCGCCGCGTCGCCAGCGCCAAGAAGAGCACAGGCGGCAAGGCCAAGCAGGGAGTGCCCACTCCCCTGCGCCAAGCCATCAATGCGCGCCGCATCAGCTACGGCTCCATGGCTGCAGATTCAGTGAACATGGCGCATTACGATTCCACTGATGAGGATGATGCCGCCTTCGCTGCAGCCGAGGCAGAGGCTGCCGCAGCTGCCCAGCGCAAGAGCGTCCCCACTCCCATCCGCAACGCCATCAACGCCCGCCGTGTGAGCTACACCCCTGGATCTGGCAAAGGCGGTGTCAGCGTCACCCTCACACAGGAGTCACAGGAGGCCGAGGCTGCTCCCGCCCCCAAGGCTGGCCTGCCCACCCCTGTTCGCCGCTCAATCAACGCCCGCCGTGTGAGCTACGGCGCGAACAGTGTGCAGCTGTTCTCATCCACAGCCCCTGCCGACCAGGCCACTGACTTCGACGCTGAGGAGGACGAGGACTTGCCTTTGCAGGGTGTCCAGACCGAGCAGTTCGCCGTTGGCGCCCCAAACGCTGCACTGCCCACCCCCGTGCGCGCCGCCATCAACGCCCGCCGCGTGTCAGCTGCCTCCCGCCGGCGGTCCTCGGTGGGCCCAGCCCCCCCATCTGCCAAGTCCACCGCCTCCTCCCGCCGAGCCTCCGCTGGTTCGGTGTACGCTGCCGCTGGCGCCCTGTTCCAGGGTGAGGAGGGGGGCCTGCTGCAGATGCCCACGCCAGGGGCCACCTCTATGGCCTCTCGTCGCCGCTCCTCTGTGGGTTCCATCCCCGGCAGTGTGTACCGGTGGGCGTCGGACCTGCAAGGTGCCGGTGATGACTGGCTGGCAGCTGTTGCCACCACCCGCTCTGTGCCCACTGTGGATGGCAACCAGCACATGTTCTTTGACGCACATGGGGAGATGATCAAGTGCTTGGTTGAGCCATGGGCAGCTGGCGCCGCAGGGGATGTGCAGCCTGCCATGCACACGTACTTCGACGAGGACGGCAACGAGATGCAGACCGTGGCTGTGTATGCAGACGAGATCCCTGCCCCCGCCACTTACGCTGAGGAGGAGGAGGAGGATGCCGAGTTTGACGAGGACCTGCAGGATGTTGACGAAGACGAGGCAGCGCTGTACGATGAGGACTATGCCCAGTACGAGGAGGAGGACGCAGAGATCAGTGTGGGCCCACACTCCCGCTTTGCCCACCGGGGCAGCTTTGGCATGGGCTCGGGGGAGGGCCGCCCCAACGCCCGGCAGGTGTTCAGTGGCACCCCCAAGTCCGCTGCCTCCCGCCGGCACTCCTCGGTGGGCAGTGCCCCCGGCAGTGCCCCTGGCAGCGCTGTGGCCCCAGCCTCTGGACGCAGCACCAAGTCCCGCCGACGATCCTCTGTGCAAAGCGCGGGGGAGTACATGTATGTGCCCACTGCTGAGTTTGTGGACGCCATCCAGGCATCCGACAACGCGTACGCCGCTGCTGCCAGCTTGGGCGTGGAGGCTGAGCTGAATGAGGAGGAGGAGGCGGCCGTCGCTGCGTTCGCACAGTCACCCGCTGCTGCCTCCGTGGCATCTGGTCGCGGGAGCTTGGGCGGGACCAAGCGCCGGCGCTCAGTGGGCTCTGCACCCGGCAGCGCCTTCAAGGCTGCTGCTGCGCTGTACGAGCAGGAGCAGGACGAGGAGGCCACCGATGGCGAGTGGGAGAGCGAGGTGCAGGCTGCCGCTGACGCTGCAGTGGAGACTGCAGATGAGGAGGAGGAAGATACAGAAGCTGCAGAAGCATTTGAGGAGGCTGCTGCCGCTCTGGAGGCTGAGGTGGCCGAGGGTGCCGAGCGCGAGGACGAGCTGGTCGCAGAAGACGAGGCAGACTTTGCAGAGGGGGAAAACACGCTTGGGCAAGTGGAGGACGAGGAGTACTACGGCATCACGCACTTCACCACAGACCTGGCCACCATTGCTGAGACTGACAACGAGGACGCATCCACCGTGGGCACCCGCACCCCTGGCAGTGCCATGCGCTCGCGACGTGTCTCGAAGACGCCTGCACGCTCTGCAGTTAAGGCTGCTGCCGTTGCAGCTGCCGCCATCGCAGAGGAGGCTGAGAGTGAGACAGAAGCCGAGGACGAGCAGGACGAGGAGGTCGCAGAGGACGAGGAGGTCGCTGCTGTCGACTTCAGCGCCATGAAGGTCGCCGAGCTGCGTGCCGAGTGTGACGCACGCGGTGTGGACAATAAGGGCAAGAAGGCTGAGCTGATTGCTCGCTTGGAGTCTGTGGCGACTGCTGGTGGTGCTGATGCCATCGAAACTGAAGCCGAGGAGGACGAGGAGGTCGCTGCTGTCGACTTCAGCGCCATGAAGGTCGCCGAGCTGCGTGCCGAGTGTGACGCACGCGG
>Ga0307982_1004177_pt1 | contig 11438 bp, 9 predicted proteins | sample OrgLakmetagen989_FD_201847 | JGI IMG/M metagenome (GOLD analysis project Ga0307982, IMG submission 201847) | Saline water microbial communities from Organic Lake, Antarctica - #989 | ecosystem: Environmental > Aquatic > Non-marine Saline and Alkaline > Saline | place: Antarctica: Organic Lake... | reverse complement strand
TGCGCGGGTGACGGGAAACTCACCGTCAGAACCCGCGAGCCCCACCGAGGAAGTTGATCGATGGAAGGTATGTGCATGGTCTTACTGCTTCGGTGCTCTCTCGATCACAAGAGCATTCCATAATAAGTCGCCGTAGACGATGATACTGTACTGCCTCCTCTCATCCACGGTAGAAACTGAACCCCGACCGGGCACGCTGTTGAACTGTTGAAGAAGGGGTAAACGAAGATACGGCGGTAATGTGGATAATAGAGTGCGAAAAATGGTGGTCGTAGACCATTTGGCACATAAATATGATGAGATTTTATGCTCCGTTCATCACGGAGGCCACCCTGCAAGTCGCCATGGCCCTCCGGTCGGAGAGGGCCATGGTGGGGCGTCGCCAAAAATACAGGGGGGGAAATTGTGTTGCCGCCTTGAATTCCCCCCATTCCTCTTATCTAAATCTAATATAATCTTGCTAATTATTGCGAGGTAAGAGATGCACAGCAAAGACAGCCAGCATATCCCCGGGATAGAATTCCAGGGCGTCCATGCAGCGCCCTGTCTCACCAAGTGCCGCACTCGTTATCGTTTGCGCACAGGGCAGGCAGGCCTGCGTCTTCGCGGAACTGCTCAGCAATTTGAAACGCCACTTCCAACGCTTGTTCGGCATTGAGACGAGGGTCGCAATGCGTTGTGTACGCCTCACTGAGCCTGGCTTCGGTCACCTCGTCAACAGTGCCACCGAGGCATTCGGTCACCGACTCCCCCGTCATTTCCAAATGCACGCCGCCTGGGTGAGTGCCCAAAGCACGGTGCACCTCAAAGAAGCCTCGGATCTCCTCCATGATAAGGCCGAACGGGCGCGTCTTGTAGATCCCATCCGACGAAGTGACCGTGTTGCCGTGGACTGGATCGCTGATCCACAGCACGTTTTTGCCGGCTGCTTTCACAGCTTCAACTAAGGGCGGTAAGCCTTCACGGACCTTCTTCGCGCCCATGCGAATCACTAGGGTGACTTTGCCGGGTGCGTTGTCCGGGTTGACTGCATCCAACTGTTGTTGGCCAAGAAAAAAAGACAAAAAGGAATGGCGGCGTAAGTGGGTGAGAGCACGGACTCCAAAGCAAACGTTCAAATGATCATTCCACTGGCGATGCTCTCGATGCAATTCACAGGCCCTTGCAAGACAGCAACCCAGCAACTACTTGACGTGTGAACTGCACATGCAAAATGTGCTTGCGAGTGCATAGTTTTTGTTTCCGCTCTATTCGCTCAACCTGCTAGCACAGCAACAGCATTATTGCCCTACCAGGGTGATCAAATCTTCGGGGGTGCATTTGTCCGACAGCTTCACGCCAATGGGGTTGCTGATCCCGCGCACGAACTCGAGGTGGCCGCAGTCCAGCTGGCGGGTCCGCTCTCCCACCCACACCATGTGCGCCGAGCAGTCGTACCAGTCCCCCGTCAACGAGTCTTGCCGGGTCAGCGCTTGCTCGTAGCCCAGCAGCAGGCACTCGTGGGCGGTGTAAAACTCGGTCTTGGTGAACGCGTCGCTCTGTTGAATGGAACCGAAGTAAAAAGACGAAAGGATTGAAGCAAAGAAAATGATGACGGTACGCAGCATGAATAAAAACGGCGGCACTTCAAAACGAATGAACGAGCGCTACACTTCTACGAAGAAAAAATAGAAAAATAGACTGAAATAAGCTCGTGACATTTTTTTTCTTCGTGAACTCTTCTTTATCCTTAGTGTTGCCCAATGGCCCTCTTTAACTGTGCACCTTGGTGTCAACCCCAATCGCGTTCATGAATCGCAACGACTCTTCCACTTTAGACGCTAAGTGGCGGTACTTGGAGGCTTGTGGTGACTTCTCCACGAATTCCAAGTTCCATGCCTGCAACCGCCGGATGTCAGCGTACCTAGAAAAAGTGATCGAAGGGGGGGAAGAGAAGAGGGATGGCGAGCGGAGGTTAAAGACAAAAAGTAGAGGCAGCTATGCTTGACATAAATTATTCAGATAAAAACACATTTGAAAAAGAATGAATTGCAAAAGTTCGTGCTGAGGCTCGTGCCACAAATGCGAAGGCTACGATAACACACTACATGTGCCCATGAGGCCTGCGCATTGCTACCTATAGACCTTACCCGCCCTTGGTGAAGGCTCGCAATATGTTCAAAGTCTGAGAGCACTGGTGGTAAGCTTTCACCATAAGCTCAGGGTTGGGCGTGCGCGACTCGAGCGTAAACTCTTGCTTGTTCACGTTGTCGCCCTTGTAGCTGGGTAAGCTGACCTCGACCCCGTCGACTTCCTTGGTCTCCACGGGAGACGACCGGGGCTTCGCGAACTGACCTGCCATGCGGCCGATTTTGATCACGGGCTTCCCGCTGCCGTACGTGATAGTGAGAGCCATTTGCAGCAGCACTCGCATGGTGTCTCGGACGTGGTCCGTGGAAAACTCGGAAAACGATTCAGCACAGTCGCCACCCATGAGCAAGAAGCCCTGGCCTTGTTGGGCCGCTGCTAAGCGCTCTTGGAGTTGCCGCATCTCGCCCGCAAACACTAGGGGTGCACACTTTTTCAAGCGTTCCTCGACCTCGGCTTCAGCAGCTTTGTCGGGGTATTCAGGCAGCTGCTCACACCGGAAGCCCCGCCAAGATCCCGGGGACCAGGCTCCGCGCCGCTCCGACCCCGCCGGGTCGGCCAGCTTCACTTTCGGCACGTCGTTGAGCACCATGCGCGGCGCACTGAAGCCAGAGACACTGGACAAGCCTGCAAGGAGCACGGCTCCAGTCCTGCTGATCATGGCTATCAGCAGCGCCCTAGATTCAACGGAATGAGAGCGAACCAAAAAGTTTTGTTTGATGTTGTCAAAGAAGGAGCAGGCAACGACAAGCAACGAGCAACGAGCAAGAAACGAGGAAACACGAGCAAGAAAGACAGAAAGACCAATATTTGCACTAATATAAGTTGCATTGAAGAAATGACGTCTCTCTACTTTTTTGTTGAGCTCTGATGCTTCTCCTCTCCTCGGCTTGAACGACGAAACGATGATGCGAATTCTACTCGTGTGAGAGAGCCCACGACGGCATCACCTTTGGAGTGGATACCCGAATAGGGGTATACTTCCCAGAGCCGCAGAATGTCGTGGCACGAGGCGCGACGAAAGGCAGATATTGACGACGGAACGGCTCGCAGTGGGTTGTTCACCAAACTCCACCTCTTCGTTGTTGCTGCAACCGAGGTGAGTACCCCGAACGAGACGCGTCAGAGATTGCCGAAAGTCTTACTTTCGTAGCAATACTAGTTACGGCGATGCAGAAGCTACAATGAAAAAACCAAGAACCACAGTGCTTAGAGAATCCTTGCTAGTTTACTGAGATACCTGACTGCATTGTGAACTACATTTTCTTTGAGCTGATTGCGGCATGTATTCATGGCACCACTATTCACTGTGATCCTCGGGTACATGCTAATGGGCATGGGTAATTCAGCGACTGTTCTTGTTTCCATACTATTATTCTTGTACTGCAGCATGGGCAATCGATTCACGTCTCGGGTTCCACTGGCCACATCAAGAATGACCCTTCGAAGGTAATTGTTATCTTCGCTAGCCTAGCCTCCTCTAGAAGGAGCGATGTAGGCACCTACATAGCTAGCAAGGATGAATGGTACAAGTATGTATTCTTTCTCGCCCCTCTTCAAATTTGTGCGTCTTGCCTATGCTACGCTGAACCCTTTCAGGCGATGGCGCTGGTAACTACCCCCGAAGACTATCCCGTGTGGCGTACTAAACAACCGATTTTGATCCCTCGGGGCGCGGCCTACATGTACCAGTTTGCCGTCTTCAATGGGGGCAAGTTTCAAAGATGGGAAGAAACTAGCCCTCGCACTATCAATGTGAGCTAATGCGCGACTCATATCCTCGCTTGTCTATTTTCTTGTCTTGAAATCCACCCTAGTTCTGATACTCTATACAGCCAATGTGTTAGTCATTCATCAAAACTGCGTAACTCCCCTCGGTCACTTTCCTATTTGCTCTCGTTCATGCGCATGCGCACACTCTCTTAAGAACCCTGCATCGTTTATTTCTTCTGCCATCTTCCCTTTTGTTATGCAATCTACGCAGGCCACGATGGCGGAGTTCAAGGTGGAGGACGAGTTCAGTTTGTCCAAGGAAGACCAGCTCAGCCGAATGGCGTCCTTTGCGTCGGGGAGCGGGTTCAGCAGCAGCAACAGCATCCCGCGGCCCCGCAGCTACGAGTCCAACGACGGCGACGACGTGCTCGATGGGGGCGACGACAGTAAAGAGGCGCTCAAGGCGGGCAGCCTCGAGGACAAGATGGTGAGTGCTTTTGCGCGGTCCATATTGCGGTCACGATAGCACCTCTCTGTATTCTTTCCCCTTCAATTTCGTTCGCGTGCATTTCCTTCGTAGATTTTGGGGGCGACGCCGTTTTAGAATTCTCCTGCCTTTCCTTCGTCTCTATCCGTTATTTGCACCTTCCCTTGCTTGCTCGCTGTTTTTAGGTCGAGCGGATGGCCCAGTCCTACACCGAGCAAGCGCAGTCGTTTCTGGGGAGCAACAACGGCCGCCGGTCCACTTTGGTGGACAACATGGCGGGGCGGCAATTGATTTTGGCGTGTTTCCATTTGCCGGTGGAGCTGAAGCGCGACCCGGCTACAGGGGGGTGGGCCGCCCAATGGAACGACTCGCTGATTGCCCGCAGCGACGACAGCGTGGCCTCGGAAGTGAAAACCCGGTGGGTAGGGACCGTGAGCGCAGGGAGCGGGCGTGTCCTGCACGAGATGGACAAGGTCCAGATCCGGAAGGTCTTGCTGGCGATGGACTGCGTGCCCATTTTCGCGCCTCAGGAATTAGTGGACCGCGCGTATTTGGGCTTTTGCAAGCAGCAGCTGTGGCCGTCGTTCCACAACGTGGACATGCTGGACCTGTCCCACCCATGTTGGCACCCCCCTGTAGTGGTGGACAACCCCGAGCTCTCGTGGGACCAGGGCACCGTGCAGGGCCACTGGGAGGCCTACCTCGAGCTGAACCGCATGTTTGCAGCCCAAGTGGTTGCGCTCACCACGGACAAGGCCATGAGCCCAAAAGGCACCGTGGTCTGGTGCCACGATTACCATGTGATGTTGCTGCCGAAAATGCTGGTCGACTTGGAGGCGCCTCTGCTGGCGGCCGACTCCTCCTTAGTCCGCACCAAAATTATTTACTTTTTGCACATCCCGTTTTCCACACCGCAAATTTTCCGCAGCTTGCAGTACGGCGGGGAGCTGCTCAACGGCATTATTCGGTCCGACGTGGTGGGGTTCCATGCGTTTGACCACGCGCGGCACTTTCTGAACGCCTGCAAGCGCAACTTGGGCCTCAAGTTTCAAACCCGCGCGGGGGGCTTGCTGGGGGTGGAGTTTGAGGGCCGCACCGTTTCGGTGGTGATGCGCCACGTGTCGATTGAAACGCAGAAAATCGACCGGAAAATGAGCGAATGCGGCGGGGTGGGGGAGTGCCAGCAGCTGCAAGCCAAGCACGCCGGCAAGACCATCGTGGTCGGTCTAGACACGTGCCAGCGCCTCAGTGGCGTGGCGCTCAAGCTGCTGGGGTTCGAAAAACTCTTGGACGAATTCGAAAAGTGGCGCGGGAAGCTGGTGCTGGTGCAGCGGTGCTTTCGGCCTCGGAGTCGGGCGGACGACGAAGCGCGCACGTCGGCGGAGCTGCAGCTGCTGGTGCAACGGATCAATGCCAAGCACCCGGGCAGCGTGGACTACGAAGAGGTGGATGGGTCGCGCTTGACCTCGGGGAAACGGTTTGGCCTGTGGATGGCAGCCGACGTCCTGCTGAACACCTCCGTTCGCGAGGGGATCAATTTGCATTGGTTCGAGTACGTGTACGTGAAAGAGAAACCCGGGGTGATTGTGGCGTCGGAGTTTGCGAGCACCGTAGCGGTACTGAACGGGGCCATGCGGATCAACCCCTTTGACATCACCGGCTGGAAGAACACCCTCGACGAGGCCTTGTGCATGAAGGAGCGGGACAAGATCGCGCGGCGGGAGCGAGATTGGGCCTACGTGACCACGCGACCTTCAGCCCTTTGGACCGAGCAAGTAATCGACGACATGTTCCAAGCCGACAAGGCCGCCGCAGCCGATGCGGACGAAGTGATCTTCAGCGAAGAAGGCGAAGGCAAAGGCCCGGGTGCGAACGTGGCCACCGGCCCTTCTTTCTCGAGGCTCTCCCCGTCTCGCGTCGTGAACGTGTACCGAGGCTCCTCACGACGGGTGATCGTGTTGGACTATGGGGGCACCTTGCAGCAGTCGGAGCGCCTCGGCAAGTACATCAAGGACGACATCAACCCCTGCCATAAAGGGCGAGACTTGCCTCCTAAAACCTTTGCCGCTCTCCAGAAGCTCAGCAACGACCCTCACAACGAGATTTACGTGTGCAGTTCCTTGGCCTACGACGCGTTGCTGCAAACTTTCCGGGGATTGCCTCGGATCGGTTTAGCGGCGCAGAATGGTTTGTGCTACACGCTCGCGGCCGACGATACCGTCACCATGGCCAGGACGACTCCAGGTGGTGGTGGCAGCAGCACTAGTGGTGGCGGCGGTGAGATTGGCGATGGCCTCGGCGGCAGCGGCGGGAGCAGTGGTGCGCTAGTGGCAGCCGCGACCCTTGCCCTCCCCACGTCTCATCCGCAACAAGTGCAGCCACAGCCAGGTGCTTCAAGGACAAGCACTTCGAGTGCGGCGGCCAGCACCTTCAGCGACAGCACAGGGGTGGTGAGCGGTAGCGTGAGCGGGAAAGGCGGGGGGACCTTCAGCACCAACGGCGGCACCCGCACTTGGTATACGGAGAGAGATAATTTCGATACCTCTAATTTGATGTTGCTTGAACGTTTTTTTTTAAATACAAAAAGCATGTATGGTGTTCTGAAACAGTTCTGAAACAGCCATACCATTTCTGTCGTCTTTGCGTTTCATTCTCTATCTCATGACCTTTTTTAAACATCTCCTTCTCTACCTCTGTCTGCATCTCCACCATTCCCTCTGCTAATACTTATGATCGAAGGTTCGTGCCCGATTTCGGCATGGATTGGGGGGTGGTGAAAGCCATTGCCTTGCCCATCCTGAACCGCTTCACCGGGCGCACCAACGGGAGCAGCATTCGCTTCCGGGAACCAAGCCTGGCGTGGTCCTATTACCGGTAATCAGCGCATGAAAAACTGTTGCTTGCGTGCACGCTAAAGACTACTATATTTATTTAGCACTTGCTTCTCTTCTTCTTCGTCTTTTTCTTCTTCTTCTTCTTCACTTGCTTCTCTTGCATTGCCATCGTTACCATCCTCATCATTGGTCACCTTCATCATAGTAACGTCCTGTTTATATTCTACTTCATGCAGATGCGACCCAGAGGAAGGGGTGAAGCAAGCCCAAAAACTGAAAGCCGAACTGGAAGCGGCTCTCTCGCCGTTCAACGTACAGGTGGGTCAACCATGATGATGACGTCATAAGAAGAAGTGACCTCGTTCTTCATGTTGTTTGGTGGCATCTGCAGTATCATTTTTGTCCACTTGTTTTGATCTAACCGCTGCACGAAGTAGTAAGTCGCTTCTTTTCCTTCATTGACCTTCGCACTCGATGACGACGTGTATGCGCACTACCCACACCGACAGGTCGAGCATGGGCTCGGGGAGCTCGAAATTCTGCCCAAGTTTCTCCACAAGGGCTCTTTCGTGCGGCGGGTGCTCGAATTGTCGGTGGAGGCCCACGGCGGCCTCTCGCCGGACATGGTGCTGGTGATTGGGGACGACGTGGTGGACGAGAAGATGTTCACCGCTGCGTTTGGACACGTGGCCGCGCAAGCCGCCAAACCGCCGCCGTCGCGAGGGTGCGTTGTTGGGGGGGGGGCGTAGGCGCATGTGGCACGACTTACTTGACTTTGTTGTGTTCTTTCGACAACATTAACTCTGATGTTCTATTGATTTGAACTTTTGTTCGGCACGCTTCACTTTAGCTTGCTTCCGAAGGCTATCCAGATCAATACTTTTCTCCTTCATATTATCACTTCTTTATTTTCCTCTCCTTCACGTATGTCGATCACAGCTACGTGAAAGCCGCCAAAGCTGCGCTGCCTTCGCGCAACGACGACGCCGGGAGCAATGCCATGCCAGCAGGCAGCAGTGAGGACAACAACACCAACGACCTGCATGTTGACGCCTCCAGCTGCAACAGCCCCGCGAACAGCAAAGGTGGTGGTGGAAGGGTAGCAGCAGATGGTGATGATGACGAGGAGGACGATGACGACGGCATCAACGCCCTCTCGGCAGCGGCTGAAGCGATGCTGGATGGGCCCAATTACTTGCCACTCAGCCCCTCGGCGGGGCAGCATTCGGCGGCGGAGAAGGCCGCTGAAGCCGCAGCGGCGGTAGACACCCGCATCTTTTGCTGCACGGTGGGCAAAAAGCCGACGGTGGCCAATTGCTACGTGGAGAGCGTGAACGACGTCGAAGAGCTCCTAGGGGCACTCATGCAGAACGCCTAGGGAAGAGAAAGAAAAGGGTGGGGCAGGTAGAGAGAGAAAGATTTGTCGCCATCGTCGCCATTTTCCTGTGCCTGTCATTGCATATCCGCATATGGCCAAATCAAATCGCCACAAGTGCAAAACTGAGGATCATAAAGTAAGGACCCGGAGTTCCTAAACAGCCCTCAAAGCCCTATAATTACATAGCTAATTATACGGATACGCGAGCTTTATACTTAGCTCTATACATCTCTCGGGGTTGGGGCTATCCTTTATCGCATCAAAAATATCCCTATAACTACCATTACCATTGCGTATTGCGTGGGCTTATACGTATAACACTTATTCGTTATGTACATTAACATTGCACCTCCAGGTAAAAATTAGCGCCCCTTACGCTAAGAGTAACTATCAACTTACTCAATACCGTTTGTTAATAACCAGAAGCAGCAGCTGCAGTGGCGGTAGCAGCGCGCAAGAGACCTCACCTCACACGGCAGGCGGTTCCTCTTCTAAAAATGTCGACGGCGCCAGAAGGAGGTCTAGTAATGACGCCACCACAGGCACTGCCACCGAATTTCCGATCAGCGCTTGGGCTTCTCGAGCCGTGAGGTCGGGTGGGAATTGAAAAGACTCGGGAAACCCGTGAAGCCTCAGCAATTCTCGAGGCGCTAGTAATCGCATCCGTTCGTGCGAAGCCACCTGACGAAATCGCCCTGTTGTGCTGCTGGTGGTAGATGAGTCAAGAACGCCATTCTCGGCACTAGATTCTTCTTCTTCTTCTGTTCTGCTGCTGCTGCTGCCACTGCTGGTGGTTCTGCTACCATCACCGTTACTGCTACCTGGAGTGCCACTATAGCTATCTGATTTTGCATCATCACTCCATGGCCAGGCCTCCCATGCATCCATGTCCAAGAGTGGTCCACTTTTGCCCACTTGTTTGCCATAACCTTTGGTCACTGTTAACGTTTCGGTGGAACCTGGCGTGCACACGTCAAACGACACGTAATTGAACTTTTCCAGCGTACTTTGGCTCACCTGCAGCCCAGCTAGCACGCTTTGAGGACCAGGTGCTTCAACTTCACCGTTTGTTGTCGTTGCATGGGTGCTGTCCTCATTATTGGAAGCAGCAGCTGCAGCGACAGCATCAGCAGCTGCGACTTCACCAGGAGTGAGCAAAAATGCAGCGAGTGGTCGCACCCTTGGCTGCGGTGTTGGCGGTAAGAAGCGCCGCGGTAACGCAGAGTTGGTCCGTGACGCTAACAAGAAGTAACGCGAGCGAGTGTTTGGGAGGCCGAGGTCGCGCGGCGACAGAGTTGCCTCGCAGACATGCGTAAACCCTCCCTGTTTCAACGCTTCCATTGCCACGGCGTGGCACTGCGAACCTTCGAAATATGGCACGTTTTCCAGCAGCAAATGTTCGGGTGGTGCTTCCAGCGTTGGCAAAAGGTGCATCAAATGCAGAAAAGACCTCGATCGAGTGTCTTCTGCGTCGCGGCGAAGGCCTTGAGAGCAAAAAGGCTGGCAAGGTGGGCTCATAGTCCATAGCTTTGCGAGGCCATTCAAATCTGCAGCCGTGAGATGTTCTATACCTTTGCACTTCAAATCATTGCCACTGTTTGAAGTGGTTGTCTTGCGCCATGCGTGCTTGTACACTTTGTTAGCTTTTTCATTGACATCAATGGCCATAACTACTTCCCATGCCGCCCCATGCTGGCACTCTTGCAGTGCAGCACGCATACCACCAATACCGCTGTAAAACTCAATTACGGGCAGCAATGCATGTTTAGGAGGGCATACTAGTAGCACAATAAGCACTCTAAAGTAGCTGTAGAACAGACTAGAAGCTAGTCTGATTGTCATGTTATTTGATGAATTCAAGCGCCCAGCACCTTCAGCCAAGACTGCAGCGTCGGTAAGCTGAATAATTGACCGCTAGCACAGCATACTTTAAAGGTCGACTACTCTTTGGCAATCACTGAAGTAGAGTCGAACTTAGAGACATTCATGTTGCCATTTGCCATTTTTCGTTTCATGTCAACAAAAAACGTGAAAATTCAGCTGCTTTGCTGCCCGCTGCAACTGGAATGACACAACTCTGTAGTAAACTTCAACCCCTCGTACGCCTTCCCGTCTATTCCTTTAGCCTAGAGAGCCTTTCCAACCCCATTGTTGCACTGTTGGTACACAAAGCTGAGAGAAGAAACAATTCATCATGAGTAGAACTGGCTTCACACGCCGCTTGGTCACTATGGGGCTGGCTGTAATGGCTACGGCATCTCAAAACACGGGATTATCAGCCAGAGCACCAGCAGCACCTGCAGAATCACCCACGCTCAAATACTATGGCGCTGGTAGCCCGACTGCTGAAGCGCAGTCCTGGAACGAACAGTCGGCGCGAGAAACGAGCGAACTGCTCGACGTCATAAATCCTAGCCCTTTTGCTTTGTGTTCACGGGCACTATACTTATGGCTCATCTTCACGCCGGTAGGTTCTAGACGGTGTTGGCCCAAAATGAGCGCCCAGCTAGAACACACGAGCGCACTGTCTTGCGCACATCTTGACGCCTACTATTCTTAACGGTTCATGGGCTTCTATCTGTATATTTGCTCGCAATGTATAGGTGTTGTCTACGGCCCTGCCAGCGTTCTGGTCCGAAACGTTCCGCAACCACGCCTGGTACCCTCTGGTGTGCTGGACTTTAGCGCGTGGTGGGGCTGCTTGGATCAAATGGGCGCAGTGGGCGTCCACACGACCTGACATCTTACCCGAAGCTCTGTGCGCGCATCTAGGCACCCTCCAGACGCAGGCTCCCACTCACTCGTTTGCCTACACCCGCGAATCCATTGCGCGCACCTTTGGCGTGCCTCTCGAAGCGGTTTTCGACCGGTTCGAGCCCCTTCCCGTGGCTTCGGGGAG
>Ga0307982_1004176_pt1 | contig 11439 bp, 11 predicted proteins | sample OrgLakmetagen989_FD_201847 | JGI IMG/M metagenome (GOLD analysis project Ga0307982, IMG submission 201847) | Saline water microbial communities from Organic Lake, Antarctica - #989 | ecosystem: Environmental > Aquatic > Non-marine Saline and Alkaline > Saline | place: Antarctica: Organic Lake... | reverse complement strand
ATTCGATGCAGGTCCATCCGATGAATATCGAAGCAGGAGTGATCCCTTGGAAAGACCGCCAGCCGCACCGCCCTCCAGGGTACATTGTGGACGTCTACTGCCAGCCTCTTCTTTTCAAGCCACGGCTCGCGCAGCAGCGTCGGCAGCGGTAGCGGGTACGCGCGCATCATACTCCTCTTCTAACTCCACCCGACACATGATCGGACTCCAGGATGATGATGCGAGGTCTGAACCATGGATGCGATGCTTGCCGCCAAAAAGTGGCCGTAGTCGAGGTGGCAGCGGCGACAGTGAGGACAGCGAAGACGAGGACGAAAGTTCATCAGAGTCTGCAGCAGCGCAACCAACGCCCCTGGGCATGTGCTCGGACTGTGCAGCGGTGAGCGTCGTGCGCCGAGCTAACACTGCTGCTTCCAGTGCAGCTGCTGGTAGCAGTGCTGCCAACACAGGTCGCTCCACCGCGATTACGAATGAAACGTGCCCAAATGACCATGTGCTGGCGCTACTCGTCGTTCCCCGGCCCCACTATATTTGCGACAGCTGCGAAGATGACCTGCGGGTTGGGGAACATGTATTCGCGTGCCGCCCTTGCGACTTTTACCTCTGTGGAGAGTGCGCGGAAAGTGCAGAACCTGAATCCGAATTGGAATCAGACCTTGAGTCAGAATCCGAACCGCAGTCCGAGGCTGACGGGAGTAGCTTCGCCAGTGGCAATGTCAACGACGAAGGGGTTTTTCCAATAAGGTGGTTGGTTCGTCGCCATGCTGATCTCGACACGCCGTCGATGCTAACGGCTGGATCATCACCATCATCTTCGTCGTCATCAGCAACGTCTTCTTCTTCTTCGTCGTCAACCTCTTCGCTCTCCGCCACCGTTGCTGTAGCTTCAGCGACCAAGGCACCATCTGCACAAAACTTGCCACAACTACCTGTCGCTGCGGCGCAAGCAGAAGTGGTCGTTTACGAGGGGCCAGCAACGAACACTGCGCGCCTTGGCACTTTGAACTTGCCGCCCGGCGCTGCCGTGGCCGTGGTGGCCACCTCCGCGCAAATCCCTGGCGGGTGGGCTAAACTGCACCCCAATGCCGCAGCCATGCTTGCCGCAGCACCCGCCCATGGCAGTACTTTGAGTGCATCTTCTTCGTCGTCGTCGTCTTCGTCTTCTTCTTCTTCATTGCTAGACCTTCGCAATCGCGGCTGGATCTGCCGCCGTTGGTGCCCAGAGATTCTTCCACGAACACAGAAATATATTTCTGGCCAAGAAAGAAATGATAAGGACGATAATGACGAAATCATGGGCAGTAACGGTAGCATTGGCAGTAATGGTGGAAACCAGAGCACTAAAGTTCACTATAATACCGAGGGTTTTGAGTTGTTTCTGGACTCTGAAGTGGATCCATCAGCGGAGGCAGCTTCCGCTGAAGGAGCCGGCGATGATGAAGCAGCAGCTGCAGCAGCAGAATTGGCTGCAACGAAAGCTCTTGAGGCAGCTGCTAAAGTAAGTAAAGTTCGCCCTGACTTGCTTTGCTTTTGATCATTCCATCGAGATACAAGATTGTTACCAGTATATGTGTGTGCGCGTATGTGTGACTGTTGTTAGGCTGGCGACGCAGAGCGTTACCCAATCTTCGGCGGCCAACTTCCTTTGGAACGCCGCCTAGAAGTGCTCCGCGACCACGCCAACACCAACGCACGCAGCCCGACGGATGGTGCCGCAGCGCTCGCGTGCAGTGCAGCACTCGAGAGGTCAATGAGCCCTCGAGTGGGGAGTGAGGGCGCAGGTTGTATCGTGAGGTACACGCCTGCTTTGAACACGGCTGCGGCCAATGCCAAGGCTATGATTGCGAACACGCATGCGATGAACGAAGAATCCTCAAAACCTGCTGCTGGCAAATCAACAACCACTGGTGCCAGTGCTACGGCTGATGCTCACCAAAACGCTGTCGTGGCGGCCCTCGGGCCGAAGCTGGCCGCGCAACAAGTGCTGTGGGCTCTGCGCACTTCAACGTCGAAGATGGCGACGCCTCACGCAGCGATTCCGCCTGGTGAGGTAGCGTTGGCATCGAGGTCACACAGCAGCGTCAGCCGCGGCAACCGCGAGGACAAGCAAGAGCTACAGCAAGTAACTGCCCAACTCAAATGGAGCCTCGACCCTTCGTTGAGTCTGCCACCTCCGGCTGTGATGTTCCTCAGCAATGGTGTAGGCCACAGCAGTCACCGTGTTAGCGCCCCTTCTGAGTGTGCTGTCCTCCAGAATTCCGCCAGTCATGTCAGCCACGCCAGTCACAAATTCTTCAAGCGCCGCCTCAAACGAGGATCTCAAGTGTACGTCCTCGGGAACCGACTCACGCAGCAGGACGCCAGGAGCCTTTTAGTTGGCTCCTCCCTTTGGTTCGACCCTGTTTCGGGGCATGGCTACGATCCATGCATTGTGGACACCACCGTGGAGTACAAGTGCCATTACCTACCTAGCGGCACGCTCAGTGATCCGCCTTGCCAAGTCCAGTGGCCTAATGGGTTGACGCGTTGGGTAAGTGTAGTAGTGTGACATCTTCCAATTACTCTTTTGATATTGATATTCATCGTCCAATTACTCTAGCTCAACCAGGCTCTCTATGCGTTCTTTGTGAAAGGAATTAACGAATCCAAATATAGCTCCATGCGTGCGCGTGAACTTGAAAAATTCTGCATACCTTTGTTGCTCAGGTGCATTGGCAAGACCTGCAGTACTTCAAAGTGCGGCCGACTCCGCAAAGAACCAGGCCGTTGCCAGCCCACGTCGACCGCAGTGCCCGGCTCGATGGTCAAAGTCTCGACTGCGACGACGGCGAAGAGCACTTTTTGCACCCTGGCGGCCACCTCTTGCAACTCACGCCTTGTCAGAGTGACTCTGGCCGCGTGGGTTGGACCTGCAAAGGTTGCTCATTTCGTGACGCCTACACAACCCAAGAACCAAGTTACCGCTGCGACCGGTGCGACTTTGACCTTTGCCGGGACTGCTGGAACCGCAACCCAGACCCGTGCAGTGATGGAGATGGTCAAGGAACCAGTGCCAATTGTAATCAGCGAGCTTCAAAGCCGTCGCTGCGTCATGTTGCGTGCTTGTTGATTTACGGAACAACGCGTGGTGGCAAAATTTATCCCAAAAAAAATGTTTCGCAGTTTCCCACGGCGCGTACAGTGAATCAAAGTAAACCCAACAATAGCACGAGTGATGAGACCTTCCTAGATTTAAACTCCTCCTGGCATTGCGGCTATTGCCTTTCCCGCAACCCATTAATCGAAGTTTTCTGCGGGCCTTGCCGCGGTTTCGAACACCCTAGACCCACTGCCGAGGTTTCAGCGCGGAAAGTGACGGCCATGCCAGCTTTGAAGTCAACAGGTCCCAAGGGCAAAAGCGGCGGTACTGGTGGCAGCAAACGCGGCCAAGGCAAAACCCCGTCTTCTTCAGGGCATGCGTTGGCACTTTCCGACCGCCATTCGGCCGTTTCTGCGTCGTCTTGGGTGCTGCAACTGAAGTCAGGCTTGCGAGGCCCCCACGAGCCCGTGTACTTCAGCTGCCGGGTGGACGGCGAAGAAGTCGGCAAAATAGCAGTGCCGCCCGCGTCGAACCACAATCACGGTTCTGGCAGTGCAGTGCCCGGGTATTTCGTAGTGCAACGCACCTTTCGCCACCCAAGGGGTGTGTCTCAAAAGTGCGTTGATGCTCAAGACGTAACACTCGAGCTTCAAAGGCTAACGGATGACAACGCCTGCCGGAACTCAGGCACCTTGCACAGCTGCACAGTTTCCCTTTTCAGTTTTGGTGACGATCCCAACAGTGCGAGCTTCTCTGACAGCGCATCGTCGTCGTCGTCATCGTCGTTGTCATTGTCGTCGTCATCGTCGTCGTCATTGTCATCATCATCGTCATCATCGTCATCAAATGCGATGGACCTGGTCGTTGATCCTTCTGAAGCTTCTTCTCAAAAGTCAATCGAAGCGTTTGAGCAGCTCTTGGATGACGGCGCTGCCACTCGGGTAGCCCAAGCTACTCGCCTCCTTTCGGATGACCCACTGGGTTCCATGCTCAATGACGCAGGCGCTGGCTTGGTGCACCTGGAGGTGATCGCTTGGTGTACTGCACTCTAATTCTTGCATGTGTTGTATCTTTACGGGCACGCACTCGGGCTCTTTTGTAGGTTGGGTATATTGATTTTGTTTGCGAGCACCTTGCCATCCCATTTTTTTCTTACCTCGCTCCAAATCTATTTCTTCCCGCGCTTGCTTGTGTTGAATACATGCACGAATGCAGGTGCGCGGGCTTCCCCTCTTCTCGTGGTCTCCGAGTGGTGCTGTTCTCATGCCAAATGCTGCACGAGCTCGCACCTGCCTTTTAAGAGGCCATGCTGGGTCTACCATAGCAAGCGTGGTCCTCGCAAATGTGCCTGCACTTCCTGAAGATCCTAAAACCAGTAACAGCAAGAGCGCTAGCAGCAGCAGCGCAAGCAGTAGCAGCAAGGCTACGGCAACTTTGTCGATGGACGAGTGGGCATGCAGCGCTTGCACGTTCATCAACCGTGAGCCCAGTTACCGTTGCAGCATTTGTGAAACGCCTCGGGTTCCTCAAAGCGCGGGAGGGGCTGCTGTTGGCTCCAACGGAAGCAACAGCGCGGAAATGCGAAGGCTGCGCGCCCGCACGATTCTCACAGACCTTGCGGGCACTTTCTCGCGCGTTCCAGGTCGCACCGTCCACGGTGCTGCGCTCTTTCACCGCTGCCCTGCCGACACTCCAGCAGGAGCAGGAGCTCCAGCAGCAGCTCCAGCCGCAGTGCGGTCCATCCGAGTGGGAGATCGCGTGCGCATGTTAGTGAGTAGCCGTTTCGCAGACTGGGACGGATTCTTAGGCAGCCGGTTGAGTTTCGATGCGGGCGATACGGTACTATGTTTGCGCAATTGTCAATTCTTCAATTTTTGCATCTCGCACTCATTTATTGCTCGTGCCCACTTAAGCTCTGGCGAATTCGGCTTAATATTTCATGACGTTGCGCTAATCTCCATCGCAACATAATTCTTTTTGCTTCTCCTTCTGCAGATGTCAGTTCGAGAAGTGCATGGCCATTACTTCAGTTCATACCAATATAACTCTCTTTGGGCGCCTCTTTCGGACGCAAGACGTATCGATTCTACGGGTAGCTCAATCGACAGTCGCAGCGGCAGCAGCAGCGGCAGCAGCAGCGGCGTTCCAGAGATGGCTGGCGCCTTGTTTATGTACCGCAGTAACGACGGCCTTGGGAAGTGGATCGTCACAAACCGCGAACATGATTTTGGCAGCAACCGAGGGTGTGTGTCTTGTCATTTGATTTCGTGCTTTTCTCTTCTCAATAGATTGAAAAACCTTCTATGCCCTGCTCTTCTTACCTTTCATCTTGAATTCGACTCGGTGCGTAGATTTCTTCGCCTTTCCGAGAATCAAGGCGTGCCTTCGTTGCCTTTCGAATTTCCGGAGCTCTCACTCTCTACCTCGCAGAGCAGCTGCCGCAGTGCTAGCATGTATTCATCTACGAGCTACACGACTGACGCTGAGCGTCGTAGCTTTCACACGAAGCCAGCTGCATTCTCAGACGCTGACGTCAGCGAGGTGTACGCTCATCATGAAACACCAGTGACTGTGCAGCGGGCCAGCGACACAATCCCACCTCGAGTCGCTGTGCTGAGCAGTCGCAGTAGCCATGCAGCATCCACCACGAACCCACCAGACGAGCCCACCAACATTGAAGGTTGTGCGGAGGCCAATTCGCTTTGGTTTTGTGCGCCCTGCGGCGGAAACGCAACAGCCGCAGCGTTTGCACACTGTTTGCATTGTGGACTGCCTCGCAGCAGCAGCAGCAGCAGCTGTGATGGCAGCGACGATAGCATTCACGCCACATCGGTCGCAACGCCCTCAATCACTGAAACCTTGCCTGAAAGTGACCTCACTGCCGAAGTAAGAAAACAACCCCAAAGATAATCTTATCTCATACCTTAACTTTATACAAAGGTCATTATGCAGTTTCTGTACGAGCAGTTGACTAATTTTATGCATTTTTGTCTCTTTGAAGCAGCTCCTGATGTATTAAAATTATGACATATATTTGCCTGGTGGTACTCCAGGTGCGGGAGCAGTATCAAGCTGTGGGGCGCCTCCTTGGCGCTTGTTTATGGCATGGCAAACCGCTCGGCGTTACTTTTGCAACGGCTTTCTGCCGCCAAGTGCTCTCAGCTGCGGCCTCCGTGGAGCTCGTAGTCAAAACTGCCAAAGAGCCGAAGCCTTCCCAGGATGACGACGATGACGACCTTGGCAGTGAGGCTAAAAACAATGAGACCGAAATTGCAGGCAATGGTAGCAGTGGCGGGCTAGGCCAGTTTCCAGCGTCCTTGGGTGGCGGTTGCTTGGGTTATGGCGCGGCGTGGCGTGTAGCGCGGAAGCCACCAGCGCCTAGGGCCGCGCATCCTGCAACCGCAGCGACCGTCGCTGCCTGCTCCAGAATTGGCAGTAGTAATGCATCTAGTGAGAGTCGTAGTGCTGCTGCTGCGTCGTCCAAATCGTCAAAATCTTCATCGTCTTCTTCGTCTTCCTCCACTAATGAGCGTCCAGCTGATGACGCACCGAGCCGTCGTTCGAAGCGCCTTCGGCCCAACCAATCAAATCTCCTTGCGTCTGCTGAGGAAGAGCCACCACAAGTAGCAGCGGCGTCAAATACGGGCCCAAGCAAGCGCGGCGCACCAGTCGACGGCAGTAGTGAAGGCACCGGAAAGAGCATCGATGGACTTGCCAGTTCCGCTACAATGGTTGACGAGATTTCCTTACCATCTTCTTCTTCTTCTTCTTCCTCATCGCCCTGGGTGCTTATTGGCGGCGCTAAAATGGCATGCTCCGAAGGAGAGTGCGTGCTCCCCGCCACGATGCTGCAGTGCTTGGGCTTGCGGGATGGCGACATGGTAGTGGTGACGGCTCCTGCTCGTGCGCGCAACCGGGCTGGTCGTTTGCTGCACGGCCCACCAGGCGACCGAGACCTCTGGCTCGCAGCTGCAACTCCAAGTGGGGCCTCTGCTGCCGAACCTGGACCAATCTCCTCTGCGACAGCTGCCAACCTGACCGCAGCCTTCCAGAGAGATGCATGCTGTGGTTGGGTGGACTCCTCGACGATGGGTCTGGTCGGGTCCAGCACTGCGTGCAGGAGAGGCAATAGCTGCGCCGACTGCAAAGCCACACCGTTTCCGGTTAGGGACCAATCTACCGGAAGGGCGCGGTGTCCCGTAGTCTACGGCAACTTCGGCAGCGGTAGCAGCAGCACGGACCTGAGCGCGGTGGCCGCGAGCGTGTCTTGGGCCGTCGTTCCGCGGCTGAAAGGGCAGCGCCCAACCAAGCGAAGGCAAGTGGTGCCGCGCAACGGTATGGCAGAGGCGCACGACCTCACTTTTCTGCTGGCACTCACCCACGACATTGATGCAGGAGGAAACCGCAACGCTGCAGGCTTCATTGGTGGCCATGGTGGCGGTGGCGGTGATGACGAATTCAGTGACAATGGCACTGTCCGAGCTGAAATCGCTCGTGCTCTCGGAATTGACAATGCCATCAATCGCAGCGACAGCAGCAGCAGAAGCAGCAACACTCTGGGTGCGAATGCGGGCGAAAGTAACCACGAGAAGAGAGGAAAAAGCAGTAGTTTGCTGCGGCTTTTAGCTTCCACCGGTTCACTGAATGCGCCGTGCGTGGCGAAGGGAGCGCGCTTTGGGTTTCGGTGGTGCGACGCTGACCTCGAGCTCGTCGTTACGGAGGTGAGATGGAGTGTTTTGGTAGTGGAGAATTTCGTGAAGATAAGTCTCTACATTGAGGAAAGGTTGCGTCACCAAATACGTGAAAGCTTTTCTTAGTTCGCAATCTAAGTCAGACATAACTTTCATGACTAAATCATTTTCTTGTCGTTGATGCTGTGTCTCTACAACTCTGTGTCTCCTAGATCAAGTTGGAATCTGGCGCCACCACCACGTCTGCGCTCCTTGCTCCAATCACATCTCACGTTTTGGACAGCACTCAAGCGGCTGTGCAAGCTGCGCACGCATCTCGCCGGACTGCCATATTCAGCAGCCTTGGTTCGAACAGCTCGAGCAGCTCGAGCAGCGCAAGCAGTGCAAGCAATTCAGCTGATGTTACGATTGGTAACAGCATGGACATATCGTCTTCTTCTTCCACTAGTAGCAGTAGCAGCAGTTCAAATGACAACCGCAACAAGCGGCGCCGTGGGCAGGCGGTAGTTGAGGAGCCCGTAAAGGCTTCGATGGGCGCTGAGGATGCAAACTTTCTCAACGGACAACTCGTCAGCGATTACTTGGAACTTGCCGCTGCTGACCCGGTAATTATAGACTTTCTTTTTTTCCTCCTCGTTACTGGCATACTCGCATACTCTCCAGTCTGAATTGATGGCTAGAGTATTAACAGAATTTGCGCGCATGATTTTTCAAAGTTGCTTCTCTTTCGCATTTTTTTAAAAATACTTTTTTTGCGCGCATTTCTTTGTTTCGGCTTTTCACATATTTATGCGTCTGCCATACATCTATATTGGTGTGTTGATTTGCGCATTCACACAGTTGGATCGTGACACCATTCGCCGGAACGAGTTTGGGTGGGTCCTGCAAAGCAAGGTGGCCGATCTCGCGTCAGACGACCTCTTGCCACCTCGTTTCCACGACCTCGCGCTGTCGTTCGCATCGATAAATTCGATTGATAGACCTCCTGTAGCAGAAGCCTTGCCTTCCGTTGGATCCGTGAGAACAGCAGCAAGTGCAGCGTCCTTCAAGGAAAGATCAGCAGTAGCAGGAGAGTCTGCATTCGAAAAAGCCGCTGCAATGAGCTCTAGCACTAGTTTCCAAGGATACGACGAGCTAGAAGACGCCACGACACGAACCCTGCTGCGCGAATGGCTGGAAAGTCAAGTGATTGAGTGCATCGCGCCCCAGGCTTCGTGCGTTGCCGCAGGTTTACGCGAAGTAGTCCCCTACGGGGTCCTTGCCCTCTTCCAACCGCACGAATTGCAGGAATTTCTTGCTGGTAAGTGAGAGCACAAGTGTTTATAACTGCGTGCATGTACAGTACGTATATCCCTTTCTACCACCCTTTTCCGATTGTTTGAAGTTCAAAAGTCCACTAAGAGTGCGAGTAATGTTTAATTCCACATTCCGGGTTAAGATACTTTTCTCTCGCTAGACGATCAGAACATGTGTTCATTGCGTCACCACTATCCTATTCACGTTGTTACTGCCTCGCTCACAGGCGACAGCGGCGCCCCAGAAGTCAACGATGCTTGTTTGCGTGCCTGGCGGGCCCACACCGACTACGGGGAAGGTCTTGCCGATCCTGCGGCTGCTGCGCTCTTTGGCACCTCCACAAAAGCTACTACTCCTCCTGCCATGACTCCTGCTGCTGCTGCTGCTGCTAGCGCCGCCTCGAGTAGTAGTACTTCGACCACTATTACCACGGAAGCGGCCGCCTCTGACAACGAGGAAGGAAAGCAGCAAGTCGCGTGGTTTTGGGAAGCTCTCGCCGGTTTAGCCCCCACTGAGCGCGCCATGGTGTGGCGGTTTGCCACCGGCAAAAGGTACCCACCTAGGGATGCGGCAGGTTTTGCAGCGATGGATCCTCTGTTCACCTTGGTGGGCAGCACCGCCAGTAGCAGTGCCACTAGTACAAGTAGCAGCAGCAGTGCCACCGATAGCAGTACCAGCAGCACCAGGAGGAGCAGCCGCAGAAGCAGCAAGAAAAGCAGCAGGTCTAGCTTTACCAGTGCAGGCAACGGCACCAGCGCCAGTCCCGGCTCAAGCAGTGGCCCTGTCCCTGGATTAGGTTCGATTCGTGCTGCTACCTGCTTCCACCAATTGCAGTTGCCGCCAGCGCCTGGATTCACGTCAGCAATGGCTCTGCGCCACGCTTTACTCGAGTCCGCTGCCGAGGCCAACGCTGCCGCTAACCTTGCCCTTTCATCCGAGGCAACCAGTGGTGGTGGCGGTGATGGCGCTGAAGAAGCAATCTTTGACGACTCCTTCGCTGCGCACACGCGTCGCCTGCAGGCCGCAGTGGCCCGCGCTGCCGCTGAGGCAGGCGCCAGCATTAGCGCAAGCAGCAGCAGCAGCAATACTGGCAAGGACCTTGGCAGTTTGGAGGCAGCCAAACTGCGGGCCGAGCTGCGGAAGGAGTTCCCCAATTCGCACCAGTGTAAAGCATGTGGATGTGGACCGGTAGAGCATGCGGCTTGTGCGGACCTCAAGACGCACCACGGCGATGTGAACGGCAAAGGGTTCAAAGTGAACAACGCGTGCCCTCAGTGTGGGTGGTTTTCGCCCAAAATCGAGGACTGGCCCCCGTGGGACGGTCACGTGCGTATGGACTAGGTTTGTCTGCCCGCACGGTGTTCAGAAATAAGAATTCCCCGGAGAAATGCCTCGTGGACCTGGAACGTGACACAGGAACGAGCATTGATTCCCACCGATATGTTGGGAGGAAAGACGCCATTTGGGGCCTCAATTGTCCTTCTAGAGCCAATTTGCTAGCGCGCATGCAGCTCAAGCGCACTTTTATGTGCTTATAACTCCCAGCCTCTAGAAAGGAAAATGCGCTTGAGGCTTATGGCATATGGGCTTATGGCCACGGTAATCTGGCCCCCTTACGCCTTAAGATTAACTTAAGTCATAAGACACAGCCCTTGAGCCTATAGGAGGCCGGAATTGAAGCAAATATAACCGAACCGCCCTATCCCTCTACCTCTACGACTCTACGCTCTACGCGCCTGTGCCATGTGCCTTAATTAACGAAGTTGTACTGTTCATGTGGGATGTGAGGGCAGTGGAAAAAAAATCTAATTGCACAAGGGTTTTTGTTGTTTGGATTCCCGGAGGAAATTCCGCGGAAAGGGAATACTCTGCCAATCAGACGTGATTTCCGCGACGGGAATTTAGCTGTGTGCCTTTATGGCCACAGCCCGGAAAACCCGCGGAAATACCGCAGAAAATCCACATGAAGTGATTTTTTAAGCCATCGCGCGGGTATTCCGCGGAAACGGAAACGGGAATCGCAACCCTGGTTCTTACTTCTTACTCTTATACTCTTATCTCGCTAATGATTTGCTCTTCATCCACCCTTCAATCCATGGAACGAATATGCGGCCGTGCATGTTGCGCTCCCTCCTGCGCACATCCGTGTGCGTAACTTCCCTCTCCTTCTCAAGATCCTCACGTGTTCGTTTACGAATCGAATGGACTGAAAATTTCAACCATCGAACCCGACGACATAATTTAATTTAGTCTAGTCTAGTCTAGTTAATACTCCCCAAAAATACAAAGAAACACCACTGTGGCAAATAGCAACAGAAAAATGTAACCTTCAGAACAAGTCTGACTGGGCTGAGTGTCCTTTTGCGTAATGCA
>Ga0307982_1004175_pt1 | contig 11440 bp, 9 predicted proteins | sample OrgLakmetagen989_FD_201847 | JGI IMG/M metagenome (GOLD analysis project Ga0307982, IMG submission 201847) | Saline water microbial communities from Organic Lake, Antarctica - #989 | ecosystem: Environmental > Aquatic > Non-marine Saline and Alkaline > Saline | place: Antarctica: Organic Lake... | reverse complement strand
CACCCTGTCGATTGTCCGGTAAGAACGTATCGCCCGCTCTCTAAATCTCGTTAATACGGTAAGTCGAACCTCCCCCACAAAGGGGAAATTCCTCAATAACACAACACCTCCCACATACATCAACAAAATCGTACTGGGTATTGATCTAAATCCGTCAGAACAAGCAAAAACTTAAATTTTCAGTTCATCGCGAGGGATATAGATCAGATTACCCGTTTCTCTTCTCCCCCATGCATGTTTCTATGATAACAAGGCGCCGAAAACTATGTAATGTCGATAATGCAGTTGCATCATAATGTCGCATATATATTTTAGAATTTTAGATAGTTTTTTTCCGTTTTTGAATCCTGTATCCTGGATCTTTCTATCTCGATGGATATATATTTCATCATTTTTCGTAGCAGAGCCGAGCTAGGTGTCTAGCCAGCGAGGGATTGTGTCATTGAACTCGCCGCCCTAATGGAACTGCTGCTGAATTTGGTGCTTTCAGTGATTTTTTTGCATTCAAAAATTGTTCTGCTTGGCGCTCTCGGGCGCGCTTGAGACCTTCGCTGCGGCGCTGCTCGACTTTTCGCGTAACACCCAAAGCCGACAGCACAGCTCGAAACGGCGCGGTTGCCACTCCCCACAGGGTTTGAGCGAGGGTCGGCAACACGGTGACTCCTAGGAAAAGGACAAAGAGAACCGCGAAGGGCAACGATTGCCACGAGCCATGCATTTCTAACCAGTTGACAATGCCACCGATTCCTCGACTAAGCAACCGTAAGCCACTTGTGATTCCTGGGACTGGTGCTCGAACGGCTAGGTATTCTAAACCCGCATTAACTGTAGATTCAAAGCCTCGTAGCGAGAGCAGTGTCCCCGCGTATGGATCATGTTGATGAGCGCTTCGACGCTCAGCTTGAGCAGCTGCAAATTCGAGTTCACACTGATGTAAAGCTGCTTCATGGGCCTGTTTCAATTCTAAATCTGAGAGCACTTCGTAGGCGCGTGACGCACGAATAAAGGCATCGTCTGCAGAAGAGCCAAAAGGTGCACTGTAGAGAAGCCGAAATCGTAATCGAAGCTGTTGTCCAAACGGCGCGCCTTGACGCTTGTCTGGGTGAAGCAAAAGACTTTCCCTGTGCCAGGCTTTCCGAATCTGAGACGTAGTTGCATCGCGTGAAACTCCAAGCGTCTTAAAGTGGTTCTCGCATGGTTTTGCTAGTGGCGCAGCCCCCCATATTGCTAGTGCACATGACACGACAACTCCAGCGAGTATCACGCAGGAGCAGGTCATGCTGTGGCAAAAAATTGGAAACCTCGAGACTAGTCTGCCACGATCAACTAATCTAGGCTGAAGACTGTATGCTTATTTGATATAAACTAGAAATCGCATCGATGAGCCCACTAGTTCAGATCTGTTCCAGGAGTTTGCTAGCTAGAAAGAACTGGCACGGTTAACCTTATGGATGTCTCAATAAATAGGGTACACAATTATGGCGGGCTCAGTCTAGGCCGTACGCCAGTAGGCTTAACTCTATCCTAATTATTCGTGCTGAAGCAGTTTGCTGCAACGTGAACTACTCTGCAGCTTCTCTATAGTCGTCTCAAGCTAGCCAGCTAACTTTTAGTTACAGAATTAGAATAGCGTGTACAACAAGATGAAATAAACGAGCAGCGCGTGCTGCGTTTCTTGGGTGTACGTATTGTGGTACTACATACAGAACGTAAAGATGCTAGATGCTAGCTAGATGCTAGCTAGCTAACTAGCTACTATACTGTAGTAGGCTAGTGGCGAAGTTACTGGCAGTCTAGCAGTACAGATTCCGTAGCACCAAAAGAGGCAGAGGTTAGTAAGAGTACTGAGATTGCATCCTACCGTCAACAATCGAATAAGTATCCCCTACGAAATCATAGTTTCTGGCCGCAGAGCAAAAGATAAGCTAAGCCTTCTGCTAGTTTTCACTCGAGCCATAAATTAGCAAAAATGGTAGAATTCCTCTGGATCTTTTTTATGGCTTTTCTACCTTGCGCGGAGACCCTCACTGCGAAGAACTCAGAGAGTGGGGTAGAGCAGCTCATTTCCAATTCCTGGCTCAAATATCTAGAGCCTGATCCAGCCATGGAAGAGCACCGCCCAAACAAGGAGGCTAGGGAAGTGGACTCAGGGCATTACGTTCTGGTGGCACCTACTCGGCTCCCCAACCCAGGTAGCCATTGCTGTTACCGCCAATTGTAGAAACGGCTGTACTAGAAGTAACCAGCATACCTAGAGTTCTAAAATGTGCGTCTTGTATGGCACGTGGTTTATACCATTGATCACGACAACGTACTAATCGCGCTTCTTCGCTTGTTCCTTCTACAGTGCTCGTGGCGAACAGCAACGAGTTCTTGACTAAGCTTGGGTTGAAAACAGCACTATCGTTCTTGAAAACGTTCTCAGGGGACCTTGTGGATGGTCTATTTAAGGCAAATGAAACTTGGGCGACACCTTATGCGCTTTCCATTTACGGGCACGAGACATTACCCCAAGGTGCCGGGCCCTCGGGCTGGGGCTACGGTGATGGCCGCGCGATTTCTCTCGGGGAAGTTTTGACTGATTCAGCTGAGCGCTACGAATTTCAGTTGAAGGGCGCTGGGCGGACTCCCTTTGCTCGTGGAGGTGACGGGCGAGCTGTGCTCCGGAGCTCAACGCGCGAGTTCTTGGCGTCAGAAGCCATGTACCATCTTCGTGTGCCCACAACGAGAGCACTAGCCTTGATTGTTAGCCACTCTGAAGTGGTTGCGCGCCCTTGGTACTCCAAGCTAAGTAAGTACTCACAATCAAGAGAGGTAGAAAAGCATGGAGGTGATGTGATGCAACTTGAGCCGGTGGCTATGACCACGCGGGCTGCGTCCAGTTTCATTCGGATTGGCCACTTCGAGCTGTATGCCCGCAGGTTGCGAGATGCTGTTTTGAAGAATCAGCAGCAAAATGCTATTAATGCAAGGCGAGATCTATCATTGCTTGTTCAGCACACTCTCTTCCGTGAATTTGGCCATTCTGCAGCTCATGACATCTGCATGAATGGAGTGGTGTCTTCAGACCAAATAGTTGCCCTGGCTGAGGGTGCGGGATCTCGCCTTTCGTTCATGGCTTCGGAATGGATTCGAGTTGGATTCGTGCAGTCTAATTTTAACAGCGATAACTGCCACATTGCAGGTAGCACACTCTCATCTTGTATATGTTTCCCTTTCATTTGCGTTGATGCTTTATTCCATCATTTTTGTACTTCTGCACCGAACACAGGAAAAACACTCGACTACGGACCTTTCGGATTTCTTGAACAATACGATCCGTCATTCGTGATGTGGGTCGCTGGCGGGCCTCACTATGCGTTCATGAATCAACCTGAAGCTGCTGGGAAAAACTTCCAGTCGTTGATTCAAAGTATCATTATCCTGATACGCAACAATGGTGCTGAAAACGAGTGCACTGGGTCATTTACGACTAGATCTGCGGCAATTCTAAAGTTGAACGCCCTTGTGAGCATATTTGATGGCCACTCGAAGGCCGCTGTGTGGGCAGTGCTTGGTTCCAAGCTCGGGCTCAGTCCATTGCCGACTCCTATTTCCTTCACCCATGAGCCCTTAGATCTGGGGAGTGCTGTGCCAAATCTGTGGTCGGATCTCGAACCATTGATGCGAAGAAGTGCTGTGGACTGGACAATATTTTGGCGCCAACTTGGCTATGCAGCTCAGAAGTTAGAATCTCCCCTAGAATCTGGTGCGATTATCACGGAAGTTGCCAGCAACGCTCTCAAAATTATCAGCAAGTCGTTTCGCTCGCAGCACAGCGTTCTACCTTTAGAGGCGTCTGAGGATAATGAGCGCGATGGTTGCCTCTTGAGAGCTTCGCAGGATGAATGCACCAACAACTTCGCATACATGTCACAAAATTGCCCCATCACCTGCCAGAGGCAGCACAATATCAGACAGAGAGCTCTTGGGCTGTCCCTGGCTTCTTCTTCAGGTGACGACGATGCCTTTAAAGATCTTACGAATGCGTGGCTTTCATGGTTGCAGCGTTGGCTGAGCCACAAACCCAGCCACGATATTATGCTTCTTGCCTCACCCAAGTACATCCCTCGTGAATGGATGCTCGCCGAGGCATATGAAAAAGCTGCATCGACCTTGAAAGATCAACGAAATTCTACTGCAAGCGATTTCCCAGAGATAGCTCTACTTCAAGAGGTATTTAGCAGACCATACGAGGAACAATCTGAAGAAATAGAAAAACGCTTCTACCGCAGTACGCCTAGCGGCCTTGAGCAGCAAGGCGGGATTGGCTTCATGAGCTGATCTTCATAAAAAGTGGTCGACGTGCACGAAGCGCTTATGTGGTTGCTATTAGAATTGTGATTTATGACGAGTTCCCTGCGAGAAGGGAACTTCGACAAGCACAGATCGCAAGCATTCTCTTTTCACTTTAGTGGCGCCTTTCGCGCACCTGCAGGACCGCAGGACCCCCCAGCGTTCCTTCCCCTTTATGCATATGCATATTAGCCCGTCTAGCCCGGTTTGTAAGACATAGAGGCCCGGAATTAGATCACAGTTCTAGGAATGGTGCATGTAAGTGGAGCTTTAAAGTTTTGGCAGTTGGCACAGTGGCAATAGCAATAGCTAAGTACAGCAGTCCGCAGGTTTGCACGTATCGGTACAGACCTCCTAGACCTAGACCTGCCTGCGCAGTGAGAAAAAGGAAAATGTACAGACGACAGATAGTAAACCCCCTGTAACCAAAGAGATAGATCAAATGAATCAAAAAATGGCCCAGACCGGGCTGTAATTAGAACCTCGGCTGACATCCTTAGCGCGCTTGGACGCCCCTCTTGGCAAATTGATACTCAATGTCCTTGATCAAATTATTAGGTTTCGAAAGAGTATTTCATTCAGAGTGACGTCAAGGCCATGTTTGCGATCTAGCCACCGCTTATTTGACAGGCCCACGCTAAATAGCGCTACTAGTAACGCTCGGGATTCTGCAGCCTGCCAGTGAAAAGCAGACTAGCTTGTTCTGGCGTGTCCATAGGTCTAGTCGCGCGTTATTATGGATGCATTCAAGCGCAAGAAGGCTCGACAGGTAAGGCTGTCCAACGAGCACCTAAAAATACATTTGCAATATCGGGCATTTATCAACGGCCTACTACAGATCTGTAATAACTGTTTTATTGTGCTTTTGTTTCGAAGGCGGCCCGCGCTGAAGCAAAGGCTAAAGCAAAAGCCGAAGCTGAGGCGCTAGCAAACTATGTGCCACCAGAGCTGAGCAGCGAAGATGAAGAGATTCCTCCGCCACTCAAACTCGCTGGAAAGGTATCATCGTCAGCCTAAGGACCTACCGGCGCTTGGTTGTGTACCACTTCCTTAGGTTCCTCCATGCATGCAAAACATTTCCTAATAGTCTTTTTTTTGTCACGTACTTCCTGTACTCCAGGTATTAACGCTCGCGCCGGGCTCGACCATCACCTTGTTGCCGAGTGCAGAGGCGCCGCCGCCGCCGCGCGTTGCTGACGTGGAGGAAGAGTTTCAGCTGCAGCGGCCCAACGAGCCGTTCGTGTGGGGCAAGCTGCCTCCGGGTCGGCGGCCCGACACCTTGGTGGTGCGGGGTTTGCCCTATTCATTCTTTGGCCTCTTCAGCCCTGCTACCCTGCAACGGCACCACGTGGCGTCGGGGGCGTCGGGCCTGCGCCGCGTCCTCGCGACTTTTGGCGCGGTGTGGGATTTGGACGTGCGCACGCATGACGCGACGCGAGCCGCTCGCGCCGTGGCGGACAAGAAAGCTGCGTCAGCGGGTGAGTAAAGAAAAATGGAGAGGTTGGAGTTCAAGACCGTAGCTGGAGTTATATTTATTTATTTTTGCGAAGCGAGTAATCGAACAGACTGAGTTGTTCCGCGCTACACCTAACACGCTTCGCAATTCATGTAGAGGCTTCATTTATTAGTAACTAATTATGCCATGTTATCTATTAGTCTCTTGTTGCATCTCATCTTATTTTTCTTTCATTTATTATAGCCAACATTTGGAAGTTCAAGGCAGTGACCCAAAAGCGGGAGATCGAAGCTGTAGACTTGCTCACCGCAGATAAAATTCGAGCCGCGCTAACAGCCAGGCAACTCGACGCTACCGGCCTCAAAGCTGTGGTTGCTGCTCGCCTCAAAGAAGCCATTCTCGCGGATGGGCAAATCAAAAACAACGGCAGTAGCGGCGACGGTGGTACTGCGAAGAGGAGCAGTGGAGGCGACGGCACATTAAGTCAAGGAAACGAGGGCAGTAGGAGCCAGGCAAGCCCGAATGCCGCGTTGATTCCAAGTGAGACTGGGACAGGAACTCGCCCGGCCAGCAGCATCAGCAGTAGTGGTGCGCCTCAGCACACATCAGCTCTTTCTTCTTCTGATGGGAATGACGCCTTCACGGTTCCCTCAACGGATCTATTGCCAGGGCAGAAGGAGCCAGCGGCTAAGGAAGGAGACGAAGAGGAGCGGCCGCACTCCGCAACCAATGCCTTGATGACAGGGCGCGATTTTGACGGGCTGTTCGCTGCTGGAGGTGGAAGAAGAGAAGAAGACTCTCGGCCAACGAGCGCTACTTCAGCCCTCGATATTCCTTCGAATGATACTACAGCAGCAGTAGCTACAGTGGCGGCCGCTCCAACAACAGGTAAAGCGCCGAGGTCACAACAGCCGCTGCCGCCGCGGCGATTGCGGCGAGCCTCGAATTCGAAGTTAACGCCACCTTCCGGCAGCAGCAAAACGGGCGTTCTTCCTGGAGGCAACGCAGGAGGAGGAGCAGAGGGAGGCAACCTGCCAAGCCCACCAGCGAGCAGAGGGAGCCGACGCGCGGCTGCAAGTGCAAGAGCATCGTCGCGCGAGAACAACGATGAAGAAAGCACCTCATTTGAGAGTGAAACTGCTGCTGCTGCTGCCCCTACGACCTTCACTACGCAGGGCCTCCCCACATTCGAAGCCTTGGTGTGCTTCCGCTCCTACGAAGGGTTCATAGCGTCTTTGGAAGGGTTCGGGGGGCAAATGCTGATGAAAAGAGACCCGAAGGACGGCACCGATTACTACGCACCTCTCACGGTAACCCAAAAAAAGTAGATGAGATTAAAGAGGTGTGTTGTAATTTGAACTTAGAGGGGATGAGAGCTTGCTCGCGCACGCGTGAGCGTGTGTCAAATTAGCCATGAAGATACGGCGCCTCCTCTTCTTGCGCACTGTTCGAAATGCGCCATTATGGTACTGCAGGTCGAAGTGGACTATTCGTCGTATTTCAGTGCCGAGGGGCTCGCTCAGCGGGCAGCAGCGGAAAGGCAGGCAATCAAAGCAGCAGCCCGTCGAAGTTTAGAAGCAGAACACGCAATCTTGAGGCTTCTAGAGGGCACAAGAGCGTCGGCACAGGTGAGTCTCATTTTTTCCCCTCTTCGATCAAATTATCCCGTCGAAAATAGCGTCAGCTCTCTTTCTTTTGACGTTTCGCATCCTTCACTGCTACTTTCAGGCTGGCCGAGTAGCTGCCACCGAGTATGAGCTGATTGCCACCGACTTCGAGACCGAGCACCTTGCTTTGGTGCAATCCTCGCCTGAGCTTCAAGACGCTGTCCATGTTGCATCCGTCGCCATGGCGGCTCTACGCGACACCATTGCCGTGTTGGAGGGCAGCGAGGCCGAGCTCCTCGAGCGGTTGAAGGACGTCGCGGGTTTGGAGGGGGCAAGAGCCGACTGCCGAGACGCGTTGCAGGAAGCCAAGCACGCGTGGCACGTCGCCGAAAAGCTCCGACGGCGCCTGAAAGAAAGCTCGAGGCTCAACTTCCCCCCGCTGCAGGTCGCCTTAAAGCAGCGCCATTGCTCCCTGTTTGCGAGCCTAGTACAGCACGAGTGGCACGCGCTGGGGCTGAGCGGAGGGGCGTCTAATACCCCATATGGGTGCACTTTGTTCGTGCCGAATGATGGGGCTTTCCTCGGGGATTTGGCCAATTGGGAGCACGAGTGCTGGCCGTTGCATGTAGTGGAAGTGCCCCTCTTGGTAGGGGACATGATCAACTTCCCCGGGGGAAGAGTAAGTTGTCTACGTTATTATATCCTCCTCGCCCCTTCTTCCACAACTGTTTTTCTTTCGCCCCCTTCTGTAGACCTACAGCAATGATGTCGAGAATGCGAAACGTCTTCCATTTCCTTGAATTTATATCTTCCTTCTTTTGCTTCATTGTCTGCGTTACCTTTGACCTTACATCCTTAGGTGCAGCCGGTGGATCGAGACCCCAAGCATGCTCTTCGAGTGCGAGCGGACCTGTCAGGCAAGCCGTCGGTGTGGGTGTTCGGGGATTCTGACCCTCCTCGCAAGGCCACAGTAATCCTCGCAGATCTGAAAATTGACGACGGTGTAATTGTTCATATTATTGACCGCATTCTTTATCCTCCATAGTTTCCGATATAGTTTAATCCTGTGTCTTGTTGATCTGATTCGGTGTTTGGAAAAGAACAGATAATTTATACCTATAGAGATTTAAAGATTAAGAAGATCAACCCATGGGCTCACATGTGCAATAGGCATTGGCGGCAAATGCAATACTCGATATTCGAATGTTCCGGGCGGTTGGAATTAGATAGGAAAGCAGCTGGTACTTCCGCTTTGTATGAGATCCGCAAAAACACTAAAAAAATATAGCTGTGAATTAAACTAAAGCCTGGTGCCTAGTAGGTGCCTGGTGTCCTGAAGTGAAGTATAATGATAATGTATTCAGTACGTAATATGAAGTGCTCATGCCGATGGCCTATGCACCCGATGGGCTTAGATCACAAGTAAGAAATACGCAACAAAGCAATAATCGCAAATATAGACAAAGCACCCTTCCTTGAGGCAAATGAATGCAACTACGCAGTGCCGATGGCGCGCCACGTCACAAAATCCGCTACTGTAGTAGCTTTTAAATCCTCACCACTCCGAAAGGAGCCGAACTTCAGTTGTGCACGTAAAGTGTTCGCCGGACGTGTCTCGTAGTTTGGTTCCGGTGATGCACTTCTCTCAAAAGCTCATCGAGAAACGCCCAGTCAGCCGAATGGTGCCGCCACTTGTAGCCGACGTGCTGGCCGAGGTCCGTGGGGAACGCAAACGCGCCAACATCAATGCGCCCTTGCGCCAGCTCAGACGACACAAAGCTTTCGTAACGGTCAAGCAGGCCGCCATTTGAGCCCAGACTGCTTGACGGCTGCTGCCGTGACGACAAAGAAGGAGGAAGAGGGTTCTCCAAGGCCTCACCACTAGGGGGATGCGAAGAATAGTGGCCCTCCGGCCTGGTTGCTTGCTCAGCCATCATGGCAGACGCCAGCAGCTTGGCCACGCAACGCCCGCTCGCAACAAGGCCCTCTGGATCAGGCCCGCCTAGCTCGCACCCGCCTCCTTCGCGGAGGTTGTGCCTCTGAGTAAACGCTAGAGCTCTTTCAAACAAGTCGTCTTCCAACCCAAACGACAACGGTACCGTGTCACCGTCGTCGCCCACAGCGATGGGAATGGACCAACGGATAGCGCCTTGGCTGCTGCTGCCTCCTTCAAACGTACCAACTTCATGAATCTCGCCTATCTCTGTACGGGTACTACTGAGGCTTGGGAGTGAATTGGCAGCGGCAGCTCTTTCACGGAGGCGTTTGATGCGTATGTCGTTACCCTTTCGATCGAGAATAAAATCCCAGTACACTAATCCAACAGGGCTATCGCTAGCACCATTTGCAGAGGGCACAGCAAATTGGTTGTGATTCTCTTCGATGGCGCCTAGAACAGACTCGACGAATAGCGGTGCATAGTAGTTGTCGCCGCCGCTCAAGACTGTCCATGACCCGGGGTCACCAGCAGGCAGCGAAGCCAATCCAGCAGCTCGAGGTGAGTGACCGCCATCGTTGTGCCGTCCAGAAGTGTGAATCAAGCGAACACGCTGGTCGATAATAGGAGCCGCACGGCGAGCCGTGCCATTCGCCATGATTGCGTCGACTGATTCAGTTGCAGTGTTCTCCTTTGCAGTGGCATGAGCTGCGAGGAGAGCTTCGACCAATGTGCGCATGGGAAGGTCAAGGCCGTCTGAAACGAGAGTCAGTTTCCAACGTGGGTCAGTTTGTGCAAGCATGGCAAAGATCAGCCCGCTCACTGCTGCATACTCCTTGTAGCATGGCGCAATTACATGTAAAATGCGCCGTGCGGGCTCGCTGTTGCATTCGTTATCAACGTCGCTCGTGCAGCCGGTGCCGCTGCTACCGAAGGAATGTTGTTCACGTTGGGCTAGGATCGGTGATGCCAACGCTTGTAGAGCATTCCATAAGACGAGAGCTCTTAAAGATCGAGATAAGATCATCATTAGCTTTTCATGCGAACCCAATGCAATGACAATAAGCAAGCCTTAGGAGCAGCGATTACATAAGTAACCTAACCTCTTTGCCTCTCTCCTTATTTCGCGTAGTAGTATATCTCTACTTTAGACTTGAAGAAATACATCAACTCGTCTACTGGCTGGCAGTAATCGCAACGAGAACACGAGTGCGAAGACTGAAGACTGAAGGCTGTTGGCCCTTCAATCCAAGAAGCAATACTTCCTAGCTACGGTCTGTAGTTCTACAGAGCTTGCTCCATGGCTAGCAAGAGGTGCTGTGCAGAGCTGCAGTGCTGCAGCCGGGCTGGCATAAACATTTCTGCCCAGATAAAAAACAGTGTTTGTACAGTAGTAGACAGGCCCCGAAGGACCGGAATTAGAAGGCTAAGAGGTACTTAGAGAAGAAAAGCAAAGCAGCGCGAACTAAACCTAAGTATCTAATCAGGCACACGCGCCCGAGTGGCCATGGAAGTGATGGTAGCGGTCCAAAGTGGCACGCTCCTCCGTGCTCTGAGAGTGCAGCTCAAAAGGACTTCGTTACTTCGTTGTAGTCCCCTCCTCTGCGGGCGGAAACTCTTCTTTTGAGCTGCACTCTCAGAGCATTGAGGAGTGTGCCACTTTGGACACTCGGGCATGTGCGCCTGATTAGCAGCCATTTGGACACTCGGGCATGTGCGCCTGATTAGCACTTAGGTTAAGTTTGCGGATTTGCCTTTCCTCTCTACTTGTCAGCCTTCTAATTCCGGCCCTTCGGGGCCTGTCTCAAAAGAAGAGTTTCCACCCGCAGAGGAGGGGACTTAAACGAAGTCCCTCAGGCGATCCAGAAGAAGAGTCGCCCATCCCCGAGCAATTGCGTGACCCCGTTTGCGTGCCAGCTTCCGTCTGAACTAGGCTTCGGCTTCCGAAAAGCCAATGTTGTAGAATGCCGTGTGTTTCGGTTTTTGTGAGCCCCCCCGAGGGGGGACTGGATTTAGTAACTAACAGAAAGGGTGCCATCTAGTCGGCGTTTGCAGAGTCCCCCGGGCCGGACTGGAAGCCTGGCTCGGGGTTCATATAACTTTCGT
>Ga0307982_1004174_pt1 | contig 11444 bp, 6 predicted proteins | sample OrgLakmetagen989_FD_201847 | JGI IMG/M metagenome (GOLD analysis project Ga0307982, IMG submission 201847) | Saline water microbial communities from Organic Lake, Antarctica - #989 | ecosystem: Environmental > Aquatic > Non-marine Saline and Alkaline > Saline | place: Antarctica: Organic Lake... | reverse complement strand
CGTTGGATGCTGCGCCACAATGTGGCGCCCCACAACGTGATGAGGAGGTATAAATTTATCGACGGGTCGTAGGCGACCGGCGATGCTCTAAACACTTTAACTCACTAAGTTTGGGATCCCAGTTGCACTCGAAGCGTTTATAGCTTCGAACGAGGTGCTGGTCCGCCGCCCAGCACCTCCCGGCATTCGCCCATTTTTAGAAAACAAACGGTCAATACAGGTTTTTTTTTTGCCAAAACGCACGGCCAAGAGTAAAGAAAAGCAGAAAGCTGACTCAGCTTAGCTGAGGCCCACTTGCGAATTGTTTCAGCTGAACACTTCCTTAAAGAAAACCCGGGGACCTCACTCGCCTCCGACCTCTAAGGGGGCTTCTCCTGCCTCTACAACGGCGCCTTCTTCGGCAGGAAGCGCTTGGTCGGCTGCTGCTGCCACGGCAAGGGTTTTGTCTTTTTTCTTCAAGGTGCCGCCCTTCTTTTTCTTCTTCTTCGGCGGCGGTGCGCCCAGGCTTGCTTCGTCCGCGTACTCCAACACCACTTTTTCCCCCTTGGGGGCGTCCACGTCGTCGTAGTTCATGCGCACCGGGTTGGACGGAGGCCCGCGCTTCACGCCACCGCCGCCGCCTCCATAGCCACCGCCGCCGTCGCCGCCCGCATAGGACGACGAAGGTCGCGGGCCGTTGTAGCCGAAACCTGGCGGTGGGCCCGCCAGCAACGGCACCGGCGGCGGCAGCGGAGGTGGCGGCGGCGGTGGAGCCAGAAACTTGCCGTTGAGCACGTCGAGTGGATCCACTGTGATCACCTGCCTAAGCGAGCTCGAACTCCCACCACCACCGCCGCCTGGGGGTGCTCCGTTGGGCGTCTCCGTGACTTCCAAGAGGGGCAGCGGAGGCTTGGGGTCGGCAACGTACATGGCGTGCATGGCCGAGCGGCGCAGCACCCTCAGCTCGTGCTCTAAGTGGGGGGCGTGCTTGGTGACCAAATGCTTCGCTGTGAAGGTCCCGTCCCGAAACAACTTGCCACACCACGGAAAACTGCACCGCGCATTGACCTTGGCGGGGTCCTTTTTGTTGGGCTCAAGCTTGGTGTGGGCTTCGATCCAAGCGGCCTTCTTCGCACTCAATTCTGCTTCCAGCAAGAGCGCAGTGCCCTTCAGTTCGCGGTGTTCCTTCGCGCTTGCCGCAGCGGCCGCGGCTATGGGAGCGGCCTCGCTGTCACCAGACGCCCCCTCCGCCGCTGCCTCAGCACCACCACGGCCACCACCGGCCGCGGTAGTGGCAGCTTCAGCCACGGCGGTGCGGGTGGCGATTCGCCGATCCATGTCTTTGGCGAAAGCCAGCGAGGACGTCGCTTCATAGGTAGCCCACGCTGGCACCGGCGCTGCTGCCACGGTTGCACCACCACCACTGCTGCTGCTGCTGCTATCTTCGTCTGCTTTGTCGTCGTCGTCGTCGTTGGAAGATAATTGCCCCTCTCCGGTGATCTCCATGGCGGCAGGGTGGCCTGGGGGTGGCAGTGGCACGGAAGGCAACGCATCAATCGCTTCCTGCGCACCTTCCGCCACCGACCCGCCCATTTCTCGGTCTTGGAAGTGGCTGCCCAAGCTCTTCATCTCCTCATACTTGGCGCGGGCCGCCTTGAAATCGGCGCACGCTTCCAGGGCCTGGCCCTCTTCCAGCAAGGCGGTGCAGCGCATCGCCAGCCGCACGTCAATGTCCACCACCACGTCACCGCCGCCGCCTTTGCCCCCGTTTCTGTTGCCCCGCCTTCCCCCGCGCCCCCCACCGTGGCCGTGGCTGTCTTCGTCGTCCTTGCGTCGCTTCACCTTGTGCTTCGGCCGCACGTAAATCGCGTCCTCCGCGTCCAGAAGGTCGCCTTCGTCGCGGCACTGAGTGGCGCCATAGTACGCAAACAAGTGCACACCCCGCAGCCAAGCAATCGCCAGATCCAACTGCAGCGCTGACGCAGCCACGCTGCCCTCGTACGCTGCTTCGCTTTCGTCCGCGGCTTCGTCCGCGCTCGCAGCTGCCTCGAGCATGCGCGCTGTGGCCACTGCCGCAGCGGCGGTCAACTTGGTGGCTTCGGCAGTAGCGGCGTCCGACACCACTTTGAGCTCCTGCAAGGCAGTGGTTTGGGCCGTGACCAGAGCCTCTTGCTCGCCTGCAGTGGCCGCGCCCGCCTCAGCCGCGGCGCGAGCTCGAGCCCGTTCAGCCACCGCCGCTGCGGCCGCCGCGTCTGCCTCGGTCTTGGCTTGGGCAGCAGCGGTTGCTTCTTCGGCGTCCGCGGCGGCCACCAGCGCGGCGGCGCCTTCCTTGAAACTCGTTGCTGGTGCTGCCGCTGCTCCTGTTGATGCTCCGGCAGAGGTAGCCTTGGCGCCGGTGGCCGTTGGCTCTTCTTCCATGGCGACGTCATCCTCGAAAGCAGCCTCAGCCTTGGCGGACGCACTTTCCTCGGCTTTTGCGGCTGCCGCTTCTGCTGCCGCTGCGGCCTCTGCGGCCTCTTGCAGCAGGGTCTTCGCTTTGGCCAGGCTTGCTTCCGCAACGTCGTGATTGGACGTGGCCTCGCTGGCAGCCTTGGTGGCGGCCACGGCAGCTTCGTTGGCTTGCGTAGACGCATCCGCGGCTTGCTCGGCTAATTCCGCGGCGTGCTGGGCGGCAGCCTCTACCGCAGCCTTATTGCGGGTCGCTTCGTCGCTGACGGCTGCCACGGCAGCAATAACCTCAGGCGAAGCCAAAAGAGCTGCGAGCGTGCTAGGACCGTCAGCTTTGTTCTCCTCCATGGCATTCGCTGCCGTTGTCGTTGAAGACGAAGAAGCCGCCTGCGTGGATGGTTGGTCGAGCTGGGCTTCTGCATCGAGAGCAGCTGCCAGGCGAGTGGCTTGCGTCAAGTCCAACGCCACCCGCGACGGGTGAGCAAACATGTCGGGGCACAGCCTCGGCCGGCGCTCGCGGTACCTCTCCACGGCTGACAGCCGAAACGACCGTGGCTCTGACTCGGGTTCGACTTCGTCCGACAGAATTTTTGGCACCGTGTGCACAACCTGTAGTCATACGCGAGAGAATATTGTAAGAAGGAGATAATCTGGAAATATGGCTCACAGGAACAAGACGATTGTGTGAAAGTATAAAAAACTAAAGGAAACTAATAGAAAAAAGTAGGCTGCAATGTTAATAATTTGACCAATAAGACCAAGAGCAGGGGAGAGAATGAAACAAGGAATGCAGCAAGTGTTTTCCTGCACAACCACCATTAAAAACCAACACACCTCGAGGCCGTCCAAAGGTTTCCCCACCGGTGCCAAGCCTGCAGCCGCCACCAGAGACGACGAGAAGCCCATCCCCGGTGGTGGCGCGAAGCCTGCAGCGAGGGCAGCGACAGCCGTGCCTGCGCGAGGGGCAGCCCGCGCTGCCGCTTCGGCCGAGGAATAAAGCACCCAGGCAGCTGCGTGGTACGCTTTTCCGCGACCTTTGCTGGCGTCACTCACAAAAAACTGCTCCACCAGAGGCGGGGACTCAACAGCACTGGCTGAAGCAGCCGCTGCTGCGGGCTCTGAACCATCTGGCACCTCAGTAGCAGCTGCTGCTGCTTCATCGGCATCGCTGGCGCCTGTGTCACGAGCGGCGGCCTCCAGCGCTGCGAGAAGGGTGTCTCTGGGGCACCACGGTGGAATCCGTCGCAGCGTGACCAGGCGCCCTTTCGCCTCGGCATCTTGCACGCAAGGCAAGCTCTGCAGAGGCGGTGGCTGCTCCAGGTCCCCACGCCGGTCGCGCTTAGCGCACCCTAGGGACGCTGCGGCAGCCAGCGGTACCGCTGACAAGGAGCCCGCGAGGGCGGCCGCGTGGTCTGCGCCCGGTGCGGGGGGGGCAGTGCGGTGAGGCCCCATACTAGAAGCAACCGCAGCAGCAGCTCCAGCTCTAGAAGCAGGAGGCGCGCCGTCTTTACCACAGGCCGCGTCTTGTTCGTTGCCTAGGCGCGCTGCATTCCGCACTGCACGTGTGACTCGTTGAGCAGCGCTAGCTTTGCGTTGCATGGCTGCGTCACGGATGGCCAGTCGTTTGGTCGGGTCGTACCGGTTGGAGAACCAGTCATTGTCGCACGCTTCGTTCTCAAGCGCTTCTGTGAGTGTGGCCACGTATGCCGTTTGGTACGCTTCAAACCCTTCCTTGAGCTTTGCGTCGACTTCGTCGGAGTCTTTGGCGGCAGCTGCCGCGGCCTCGCCCTCGCTGGAGGCACGCCATGCAGCGAAGGACTTGAAGGGTTCGGTGCCTTGCAGAGGAGCTTTCGACGCCGTGCTGTTGTTGCGATGGCCGTAGCCGCTGCCTTCCCGCGCTGCACCGCCAGCCTCTACACCACCACTACTACTGCTATTGCCGCCGCCGCCGCCGCTACTGTCCCCGCCGCCGCCATTACGAGGAGGAGGAGCGCTGCTGCCTGGTGCACCGCCGGGGGGGCCTCGGTAGCCCAGCCCCGGCGCCTCACGAGGCGCTATACGAGGCGGGCTGTGTCTTCGCTCGCGCGGTGGCGAGAAGCGCCGCTGTCCACGGTCGGGAGACCGACGGCGCTCCGGTGAGACGCGCCGGAAGTCATCTCTTGCGCGGCGAGGAGGGCTGCGACTGCGGCTCGATCGCCGTCGAGGTCCTGGCGAATCCGATCTCGAGCGTCGTTCGCGGCGTAGACGGCGCGGAGGCGACCGTGACCGGTCGGAGTCGTCGTCAGATTGGATGTCCCGACCAAACTCGTCCTGCCGCGGCATAGGCACTCTAGAGCTCCCTGAAGCGCAGGAGTGGCGTTCGAGGGAGTAGTGCCTGAGGCTGAGGCTACCAAATAATTTCAATGCGTGGTGACTGAGAGGAAAATTGGATTTACGGTGGAAATAAAGGAAAAAGTGGGAGCAAAATTGGTGGAGGATTGGGGAATTTGGTCAATCGCCACTTACTTGTCGTTCGAACCAAACAAAACAATGAAGACGCGCCAGCGAGTTATACAGCTGGCGTAATCCAAGATCTACTGCCTCTATGCCACGCTTCCATGTAGGTCCTTAGTGGCACCCTACGTCTATGAGCATGGACACCTTTATAGAGTCATAGTTTTATGCTATGCGTATACCTATACTTCCCTTCATCGCAAGCAACCATTCGGACCTCCGCTCATGCAAATCTATTGGACCTGTTTTTATATAACTGCTTGTCCGCTGCACAGACTGTGGTTGGGGCCGATGGCACAGCAGGGCCCACGTCTCCAGGACCTACGCCTCCGCGAGGTGAGCCACTCTAAGGATATGTAGCTTGAAGCCATTGCTTGTACTCCGCCTACGCACCGTTTACAATGCGCGTCTCGCCTTACACTCCTCCCTGTTTATGGCCACCGCCATTGCGTCTGCAAAATCTGTTCAGCGAATGGCTTCATGGGAGGCCTGCACCAGATGAGCGGCTTTTCTTCTCCTAGCAGCACACCATTTTCTCCTCAGGGTGCGCGCTTCTTACCCTGTGATATGACTAACCCTTCGACCCTGTTAACCTTGTCACTTGTTTAACCTGCTTGACCTCCTTGCGTAGGGCTCTCTGTGGCTGTAGGCCGAGTTACTGCTCGTCCTCCTGCCATGCTGAATGCCTTCCGTGCCTCAACGGGACCGTTCTCACCCAAATCACCTGCTGCTGCAGCTGCCACTGCTAGCGGTGTCAGCAAGCACACTGCAAAGCGCGTCACTTATGGCGGCCATCAGAAAAAGTCACTCTCAGAAGAGTCTACCAGCGGAGCAGGACTTCGACCGCAGCCCAGCGCTCATCCAACAGCAGCAGGAGCAGGAGCGGCAGCGCACGGCGGGTCGTGGGCACCTACGGCGGAAGTGTTGTGCCAGGGGGCATGGTGGGAGGTGGAAGCAGAAGAAGAAGAAGAAGCTGAAATGCGGACCGGCAAGGAGGTGCGGTTCCGAGACGGCTCCACGGCCGTTGTTCCCAAGTCCACCAAAGCTGACCTGCTGCGGCCACTGGGCGCCGGGGCTGCGAAGGCGGCGTCGGCTGGAGCAGCCGACAGTGCCAATGCCAATGGGATCAGCAAGCGGTCAAGGCGTTTGGAAGATGAGTCGCCTCGTCGCTCCGTCGCGAAGCAGTTGCGCGCTGCTCCACCGCCAGTGACGCCCCCCACCCAAGCAGCGGCTGCGAGAACAGCAGCGAGGGCTGCCGACGACAATAGCACTAGCGACAGTAGCAGGGAAGGGAGGAGAGGCCCTGCAGCAACAGCAGCAGCGAGCTCTTCCTCGCGCGTTCACGCAACGCCTCCTGGTGGGTGGCCTCAGTCCCCTCAATCGCCGCCTGAGACGCCCAAGCCGCGCGTTGGGCGACCGCCCGGTGGCAGCAATAGCAGTAGCCATGCCGGGCGCGGAGGGCGTGGCAGTGGCGGTGGTGGTAGCGGTCGAGGAGGGCGAGGTGGCCGAGGCCGCGGAGGGCGCGGTCGAGGTGGCAACTATGGTGGCAGCAGCAGCTGTGGCAGCAGCAGCGACCAGAGCAGAGCACGCGCAGTGATTCACAGTGTAGATGGCAGGGAAGAAGCGAAAGAAGCGTGCGAAGAAGATTTGGAAGACAACTGCGATGAGCCAGAGGGTGGGTACAGTGGCGTAGTAGAGTACGCGAGTGCTGAGAGAGGAGGTAAAAGGCAGGAAGCTGACCAACGCAAGAAAGATGGCGGTGAGAATCGTAGCAGCAGTGGCGGCGGCAGCAAATGCGATGAGACGGCTGTCAACAGCGAGGTGGGCGATATGGAGGACGATAGGGGCGAAGAATGCGACTACAGTGGCGGATCCGACGATGGAAACGCCGCCAGCCACTACCCCAACTTCGACCATGACCAGGAGGCGGAGTCGTTGGCTGCGCATTTGTCGGTCACCGAAGCGGTGGAAGCGCACGCGACGGCCTCGGGGTTGAGCGCGGAGATGGTCGCGGGGGCCTGCGAGCTCGCCGTGCACCCCGCCACCACGCCGCCGCTGTCGCACCGCCTGTTGTGCGCGTTGCTCCCCGCGACCGGGGTCCTGGTCCCCGAAGCTGCGGTGCTCGATTTCATGGCCTTCTTGCCGCATCCCAACATTGCTACCACAGCTGCCACAGCAACAGCAGCTACGGCGAGCGCTTCCGCGACTGCTGCCACACCTCTTGCTTTAGAGGCGCAACAGGATGATGCAGCTGCAGCGGCGGCAGCAGCCAACGACCGCCAAGTGGACAGGGTGCGAGCCCACGCGCTCCGGTGGCTGACGTGCTGCACACACGCCAGTATGCTGGACTCGGAAGCCGAACTCGCCCTCGCGGGGGCTGCCGGCACGCTCTTCAAGTTTCTGGAGCCTCCTGAGGGGGCACCGGGTACTGTGCCATCGTCTTCGTCGTCGTCTTCATCAGGTGCGAGAGCTTCCGCTGTTGCCAGCAGTAGCAGCGGGCAGGACGAAGCCTCGGCCATGGCTGGGGTGGCGAGCACCTGCGTGGCGGCCGCGTGCTTGCTGGGGTTAACCTTGCAGGCTTCCAGCGCGTCCCTGTACCGCGCCCGCCGCCTCGCCGCGGTTCGTCGCGCTTGGCTTGAACATCCCGGGCTTTCGTCTTCTTATTCTTCAAGTTCCAGCGCTCCAAACGGCAGCACCAGTAGCAGGGTCAGCAGCAGCAGCAGTGGCAACTCCAGCAGTGACAACAGCCGCAGCGGCGGTGCCTACGGCGAAGTGTGTGCCGCCGCGGTCAATGGCGTGTTAGACCGGATGGCTGCACTGGGGTGCAAGCTGCCACCGGAGCTTGTAGGCCCCGAAGGGTCACAGGCAGACCTGAAAGCTGGAAGCACTAGCAGCAGCAGCAGCAGTAGCCGCCGCAGTGCAGAAGTGATGCAACGGGTGCGGCAGCTCGACGTGGCATGGGTGTTGTTGCAGCAAGGCAGCGAAGCGAGCGTGCTCAAGCGCTTACTGGAGCGGGCAGGCAGGTCACCTTTGCAGCCGAAGCTTCTCGCGACCAGCGCAGACTCTTCGAATGTTCGGGCTACGGCAGTGGGAGCAACGGCAGAAGCATCGGGGGGTTTACCTCTCTCCTCTACCTCTGCTCCCTCTTCGACGTTGCTTGCGCCACCAACTACTCCAGCGCGAACTGCGGCACACCACTCTTTGTCGTGGCGGGCTCGGCGTTTTGCACCCTCGGAAGACGGCACTTACGCTACGCTGCGGCTTTTAGCCAATATGGCGCCTTCTGGGCTCGGTGCTAGTGGCGCGCTTCTCTCCTCTTCTTCTGCTTCCTCTATCTCTAGCAACACTGGAGCAGCTTCTCCCGAGGCAACCTCGACCTCTCCGTCGTCTGCTACTGCGCCTGCCCCGCACGCCAACAAAGGGCGGAAGCGGTCCCTCGCAGCGACCGGCGAGCACGGCAACGGAACGAACGGCAACAGCGGGGCCATGCCTCCGCCGCCTCCGCCATCGCCGTCACGGGCAGCAACGCCTGCCGCTAGTAGTAGTAGTAGTAGTGGTGGTGGTGTAGAGGCAATCCCTACGAACACTGCACCAGCGACTTTTCAGGCCTTCGACCTCGCTGGCGCCGAACAATTGTTGCTCGTGCTTTGTGCGACCCAACGATCGTCATCGTCGCAAACCAGCGAAGACAGCAGCAGCAGCAGCAGAGTGGGCTTTGCTGCTGCAGGGGGATCAAGCGAAGCAGCAGGTGCACGTCTCGAAGTTGGCATCTCGCTCAGCAGCAGCAGCAGTAGAAGTGGCAGTAGTAACTCTGCGCACCGACTGTTGGGGTCCCGGGCCATGCAGCATTTGGCCTTTTTAGCGCCTAACCACCCTGTATGGGGGTCAAGGACGGTGGGGAGATTGGGTTTCGCGGCCGTCCTGGACGACTTGTACTTTGGTGGAAACGGCGACGACGACGACGACGATGATGATGATGATAGGGGTGGCGAAGATGGTCAAGAGAATGGCTTTGGCAGTGACGAGGAGGTGTGGCCGCCTCCCAGCGACGTGAACGAAGAGTTCGAGAAAGCCGCGGCCACGTCGCTGGTGGGGGACGACGACAGCGACGACGAGGACGACGAAGACGACGCAGACGGAGAAAGAGAGGAAGCAGAGAGGAGAGAAGCAAGGGCTGTGGAGCGAGCGGCGCGCCTAGAGGTGCTGGTGCTGCGCGCGGGAAGGCGCCGGGCGCAGCAGCGGGCGTGCTTGCGGGCCTTGGGGCGGCTCTGTGAGGTGGCGCAGGAAGCCCCGCCTGAAGTGGAGGCCTTTCTGCTCCACCGCGTGCTCCCGACTTGGGACGGGGGCGACCACAAATTGGCGGCACCTCAGCCAGATTTACCAGGCAACGAGGACGGCAGTAGCAGTAGCAGCAGCAGCAGCAGCAGCGGCAGGACCAGTAGAGATGCTACTGCTGCTGCTTCGGCGCCAGTAGCAACGCAAGAGCCCCAGCATCATCAACATGACGACGACGGCGTCTTGAGCTTGGTGCAGTGGTTGCAGCCGAGGCCTTTGGCCGAGCTCGAGCCTCTGCTGCTGGGCCCTTTGGGCAAACTCGCAGGGAGCGTGTGCTGCGACAACCACCTCAACCACCGCGGCGCGGCGAGCTTTCAGGCCCGGGTGGTTGGCAGCCTGGTGGCCATGCTGCGGAGGTGGGTGGCTGTGGACTGGCGTCGCTACTTCGCACAACGGCTACAAAAGAGCGCTCCTGCAACTGCGGCACCCTCGACATCTACATCGTCTTCATCATCTTCTACTTCGTCGTCTTCGCCACCCTCTTCTGCTGCTGCTGTTTCTTCTTCTTCCTCCTCTACCTCCGACGCTGGCTCTCAAAGCCACCACGGCTGCGCCGACCCGTTTCGCGCCATTTACGACTTGGCGCGCTGGCTCGACAAGCTCTTGGTGGTGTTGCTCATCAGCGGCCGGGACCACGTGCTGCTCCAGCTCGCGGCCTGCGACTTCCTCGACTTGCTCGTCCAGTTCAACACCACCTACCGCTTGCCCTTTGTGGTGCCCCCCAGCCGAGGCCTGACTTACCGCTTGCTGCTGGCCGGCAATGCCCTCACGGTGAGCCGGGTCGCTGGCTTGCTTGCCCAGTACAAAACCGCCTACGAGCTCCTCAAGCGCCGCCCTCCTGCCATAGACAGCAACAGCAGTAGCTCAAGCAGCAGCAGCAATAGCAGTACAACCGCAGCTGTAGCATCGTATCCTGGTGCGCCACCGCTCAGTTTCGAGTCGGGGTTGGCCACTATTTCCCTCTTCAATTCGTACATTTGGGACTTTTCCAACACCCTGTGGCGCAACCTGCCGCTGCCCAAGCCAACGCCTCCTCCCAGCACTGGCACCACTGGTAGCACAGGCAGTCCGGGCGTGGGGTCAGAAGCAGGCTCGGGCTCAGCGGCGGCGGCTGCTAGCAGCAATGACAGCGGAAGCGCCTCAGACAGCAGCTGCAGCAGTTTAACCAGCGTGATCAGCAGCCACAGCACCACTAGCAGTGGCAGCAACAGTTCTAGCTCGAGCAGTTCTAGCAGCAGCAGCAGCAGCAGCAGCGCAGTCAGCAAAGGGCGGCCGCAAGCGCAGTCCCTGCTCTTTGGGGTGTTTCCCGAGGACATGACGCGGCGGTTGCAAGGCCTCCCGAAAGGGTCCCTCGAGTACGCGTACAGCCTCACCCACTCCGTGGCATTCGCGGGCTACGCTTCCGAGTTCCTCCAAGCCCGCGGGATGCCGCCAGGCACCTCACCGCGGGTCATTCGCGGGTCGCTTCGCGTGGCCTTTCTGGCCTTTCTGCGGGCCAAAGGTTTGGAGGGCATGGACGACTTTCTGTACACGTCCATATCGTCGCTGCTGGAGCGCCGCCAGGCAGACCTGCGCCGGGCGCGGCACCACCAGCAAATGCTGGAGCCAAGCACGCCCAACCCCCAGGGCGCGCAGTCCTCTCACCACCGCCTAGATGGGCAGGGTGAGAACCATAGCGGCGAAGCACATCGCGGCAGCGGGCCCAACGGAGGCCCGCAACCGCAGGCGCTGAGCGGTGCTGCGAGGCAAATGCGGCGCGGAACGGGGAAAGTGGGCGCTGACACATGAGCTTTCTGGTTTGGCTATCCTTGGAGCTGGCGATTTAGCTGGTGATTCATTTGGGGGGCAATGTCAACTGCACTTCACCTATTTCTAGAATTCCCTGTCTACGAAGAAACCAAGTGGCCGTCTATATTTTATTCGCGCTCGTTTCGGCTATTTGGTATTCGTGTTCGCCTATCCTATCCAGAGACTACCCAGTCTTAATACTATATATTCTATAAGTTTTAGTTCCAGTGCCTTGAATTTACCCCACATACACACTATGCTGGTTCAGAAATTCGCTAGGACTAAATTAGGTCCCCATATCTATCGCTGATGTTCACCCTGGGTGCTCAAAAGGAAAAGGAAATGTGGAGTTATGGGGCTAGCCTTGGTTGTTAATGACGTCATTACGTAAAGTTAAAAAA
>Ga0307982_1004173_pt1 | contig 11444 bp, 11 predicted proteins | sample OrgLakmetagen989_FD_201847 | JGI IMG/M metagenome (GOLD analysis project Ga0307982, IMG submission 201847) | Saline water microbial communities from Organic Lake, Antarctica - #989 | ecosystem: Environmental > Aquatic > Non-marine Saline and Alkaline > Saline | place: Antarctica: Organic Lake... | reverse complement strand
TTCCCGACCACCCGCCCCCTTGTGGGCGATATACATCGACCCACAATAAATTGCCATTTCTTGCTTGCCTGTCTTCAGGCGCCTCCGATCCCGACTCCCTGCCAAGTGGACGAGGAGGGGGTCTCAGAGTGGGGTCAAGGGATTGCGTGTCTCGAGCTCGGTTGAGTTGATGTCGCTAGAAAATACATTACACACACTTGGCAATTACGGAAAGTTGTGATCCCTGCCACATAGATACTGCCACTTTGACTTGTGTGTCCTCACAACGGCTGCTGAAGGCACAAACAGCTTCCGCTCGTCACGTTTCGCCGGTGTTTCGTATACCTTAGTACTAGACAGTCGCCATGCAAGCTCCTGATCAGGCCGCAGGGCCTCCTGACTTGGACAAGCTTGCAGACGTATGTTATTCACTGAATGACCCTTGACTTGAGCGAATGTCAACCCAGCTCTTTCCCAGATGCTCGACCAGCTGAAGGACACGGACCCGGATGCTTATGCTTCTGTCATGGCCCAGCTTACACTTGGTATGTTGCTTGACAAAGCGCCATTTTGATGTCATCTGAAACTCCTTCCGTGTAATCGCAGGAGCAGGTGGTAGTGCACCAGGGCAGCCAGGACAGCCAGTGAGTCAAAGTGCCACAGTCAGGACGGCGTTTTTGCCGTTGGAGTCCTGTGCTGCTCTGCTTAGCTGACATGCTGCAACACCCCGACTACTTGTTGCGGCGCCAATTAAAATCAAGGAGCTTCACTTGGTGTTTAATTTGCGCAGGATGGGTCACTCGTCACACCAACCCCTGGATTTGTTGTCAAGACAAGCGCGACGAAAGCATCTCCAGGCATCGATGGCAAGCCGGCCGTGCCATCTGGAGGAAAGGTATTCATCAACATCACCAGTGCTGAAGCCGTCGCACCCATGGTAACACGTCAAACATTAGACAAGGATGGGCGCGAGCAGGAGGCTTTGAACATTCCTCTCAGCATGGGACCCCTGAGGCCAGACCAAGACAAGTCTGGTAATGAGTGCTCTGTGTTGGATGTGATTGTGAATTCTGGTGTCGTTGCCGACAGTGTGGCTGACAGCTCCGGGCATTTCCGCCATTTCGTTGTGGAGCTAGCCCTGCAGTACGCTGAGCGCAAGGTATGTACCCCGCAGCTTATTGTGAGCATTTGAGTCCCCCTCACCCATCCCCGTTTACAGCACGGCTTGAAGCTCAGCATGGAGTACAAGATCCCCAAGATGGCCTACAAGGGCAAAGTGGGAGGCGAGGTGGTGCCACAGTGGCTCCGTAAGCCCAAGGCTGCGCCTGGTATCCAGCAGGTGCCTCCTACAGGGCAGGCGTCCGCTGGAAACACCAACGCGGCTGCGCTTGGTGCACTGGAGAGTGGGGGTGCTGTCGTGCCAGCCAGCAAATCTGCTGCCCTCCCTGCAGCTCCAGCTCCCACTCACGGCACCTTCCGTCGACAGGGCAATGGGATGGACTTGCGCACAGGGGAGGAGAGCAAGGGGGCCCTCGACAAGATCTCTGAGGGGGTGCAGGGGGGTTCAAGTGACCCTTCTGATGCAAGTGCAACCGAGTCTGCTAAGCATGTTGCAGAGTCTATTCGCCAAAAAGAAACGTGCAGCAGCAACAAGGGGCCCCTCATTCAGGAGCTTGGCCCAGACAGCACCCCCCAAAAGCAGAACAACGGGGCTGAGAGTTTGTCCACGGAACACACTACGGCAGCAGCAACCGGTATGGCACCTCGGCGCTCGAGGAAGCTTGCCCTTGGGCCGCAGCCTGTCGCAGTGCCCCTCGTTTTTGCAAAAGCTGCTGTGGCATTGCTGTATGACCCCCCTTCAGGTGCAGTGGAGGGGGCCCCTCCGCGCTGCGAGGCGTGGTCGTATGACAAGTGGGACTTGATCCCATTCAACTACAGCAGCAGTGCTTCCACGGTGCCTGTGCCGTTTGCGGTGCGTGTGACGTGGCAATGTGACACCGGTCATCCCCAGCTGATGAAGTGGGCCACAGCCCTCCGTCGGCGCGTGGAGGCAACAGGGCCCGTGGGAGGGCGAGAGCACACGATGCTGAGCTCGTTGCCGTCATTGCAGCTGAGTGTGGGCGAAGAGACGGCTTCCCTTGCCTTGCCTGGGCACAGGGAGACGACTTCTGCCCTGCCTGTTGTGCTGGATGTGGCTCAGCTGGGGGCAACCACGCCAGTTGAGCTGTCAGGGGGGGTGGCTAACGCCGGTGCTGCATCAGCGGTCCATCGGAAACTTGCTGTGAGTGTGGATATTGCTGCTGCAGTCGTTACACTGACACTGCCTGTGTCGTGCATCGACTCAGACAGTATCTCTGGGGCCGATCCTGGCTCTAGACCCTGGTTGGTGGCGGCGGCACTGGACGGCGGCGACGACGCCAGCGGCGGCAGCAGCGCGGTGGACATCACCAGTGTGGCTGCTGCGCGATACAGGGGGGGGTCGGCTGACATGCAGGCAGCAGCTGCAGCTGCCGCCGCCGCCCGTGCTGCTGCTGCTCTCAACGCGCAGGCGGAGGGACCAGTGGGGGAGGACGAGGAGCTGCCGGAGGACAAATTCCACAAGAGTGACGCCATGAGCCAGCACTACTTGGCACAGCGGGCCCAGGCGGCTGCAGAGGCCGGAGCTAAGCGAGCTGCCAATGCCCGGCCAGACCCGTACGAGGGTCTGGACTTCAAGGCCAGGGTACGGAGGGCGGCGGAGGAGCTGGCAGCAAAGCAAGAGGAGGTGCAGGGGGGTGCTGTCGCTCCAGATCCTGCACCACCCAGCGACGAGAACTTGCAGTGCTTGGAGCGAGTGTTCGAAATGATTTGAATGCATTCATCAACTGGACTGGCTTGCCGTCAGCTCACGCAGTGCAGTTGGGTGTTGCTCACTGCATCCTCAGTTTCCAACAAAGCACACTGTGGCTGCGTGGTAGGTTTCAGGTGGGTGCAGCTGGGTCGCGCCTGTTGGACTGTTGGAAGCCATATACTATTCCGGCCGGCAAAGGGGGGACGAGCTCTGCACCTCAGCTGCTTGAGCTCTCAAACGCAGCCTTGTCCGAATCAAATGCCAGCTGCATCACGGGATGGGAGCGAATATCGCCCATTTCATGTAGCATCTGCAAAGCAAGCACCGTGCTGTTTGTGTGCAGCAGCTGCACATGTGCACTGCATTCGTACCTTTGCCACATTGTAACGCAGCTTGTGAAACTGCGCCACAGGCATGTCGAAGGTATACTGCTCGCCATTTGCAAGCGCCATTTGCATGAGAATGGAGGGCTGCATCACGCGCTTTGCGTCACTGGTGCTAATGGTGACATCCACTCGCCATCTCAAATCAGCCAGGCCTGGGAACCGTGTGCCCAGGTCTGCGGCAGATTCCTCCAGTGTGGCACGCCTGCAAAGTGGAAAAATGTCGAAATATGCAGCAGTAAATTGGCATGATGCAAAGTTACATTTTGCGCAGTACGCTGACGAAGTCTGCAGAGAAAGCTTCTGGAGCATTCATTTTTGTCAAATCAGCTTGAATGACTGAGAGCTTGGTACGGTGCCGAATAGCAGCTTGGAGCATGACAAGCACACCAGTATATGCAGAATTGTATGTTGAGGCTGCCAAGGGGTCGCTTTGTGCTGGTGCTGTGCTGGGTTGGCTCAAGCTCTCCAAAGGTCGCTGCAAGCAAAGTCGTGCCCGGGCCAACAAATATACCAGCATGTACACCCACCTGAATGTCTGAGACGACTTGCGAAATAACACTTCGATGATCTGGGACATCATAGAGCGTGGGCACGGCGGCTCTGCAGATGATGAGCGGTGAAAACTGTGCAGCAAAACTAGAGATGTTGCTGCATTGCAGATTCCGCACGCACCGAACTTCGGCAGGGATGGTGTCCCCCAAAAAAGTCTCAGAGTCAATGCCGTGAGGGATGGACTTCACTACTGCGTTTGCATGTGCGATACCTTTGAGGGCTGACCAGCGCTTTGTGCTCTTGCCACGCTCCATAGCTGGCTTGGCTTCCTCTGCAGCTGCCATAACGATCGGCCACACAGACGAATGCAGACAGAGGTGAAAATAATTCAGCAGAAATTGGATCGAACCATGAGATAAAATAGACGTTCAATCTTTCAACAATGAGAAATTGGACAGAGGGGACTCAGCAGCTCTGCAGCGCAGTGCTCTCGCTCAATTTTCTCTGTGAAGGGGTCGTACAAAGCAAGTGAGACTGATCTTGCAATCATGCCAGCTGTGTTGCTTGGCCAAAATTGTACAACAGCCTGGTACTCAAAATCTGTTTGTGTGCCTGAAGGTCTCCTAGGCAGTCACAAGCAGCCTCGTCCATCTGCCGACTGCTTCGAGCCAGCTCGCTCTTGAAGTATTTCCGGTGCAAACTCGACCCGTCTAGCACAGAAAGTAACAATTATGGCAGCATATGTCAATCCACTGCTGCAGCGTGTCGTGCCCCGAGTGGCAAGCCATGCTATAGCTCGGCCTACTTGCGGAATTCGAGCTGCTACTCTGCTCTGTGCCCCCAAAGTACCAACGCTTCAAGCTTTCAGCCAGTCAAGATGCTGCAGCACTGAAGCTGTTGACAGCTCCAGTGAAGATGGGGTGAAGCTTACTGAGGTGCCGGATTTGGATGACCCAGAGCGCCCCAATGAGAATCGCCTCGCACGCATGCAAATGTGGCATGCTGCTCTTTGGTGGCATTGGGAAAACGAAGGGCGCATGTTGTGGGATCGTATGGACAAGGTGACTGATGACAAGCTCTTTTTGCTCACAGCTCACACCTTTGCGAAGAACGGCACGAAGCCTGCTGATGAGCTGTTTGAGAAGCTGGAAGCAAAATTTTTGCCACTAATTCCGCAGATGTCCCCTCGGGAGCTGGCAGTTGTGGGGCGATCTTTTGCACAGCACAAGGGCGGCAAGGGCTCAGATGCACTATGGAGTGCAATTTCGACACGTGCACATGACAATGCTGCTGGTTCGTTCTCCAGGGGGCAAGCTGCTGAGTTGACTTTGGCCGCTGAGAGGGCACGGCATCCGCTCACACAAAAGCTGCAGATCCAGTAGTTCATTCAGGCCGGGCGGCTAGGCAGTATGAACTGGGGTGCGTGTGTTGTGTGTCTGTGTGGAACATACGCCGCTCAGTATAGAATTCATCGCTGATTGGCCAGCAACGACTCAAGCTGCACGAATGCAGCGCTGTGCAACAGCTCCGCTACAGACTCTTGCTGTACACATCACTTTCCAACTTTGCACTTGCTGCAGCCACATCGTGAGCTGCACCTGGTGTGCGTGCCCCGCTTGCGCTGGGGATGTGCTGTGGCAACGCAGCTTTGAATCTGCGTTTGAAGTCCCGCTGCTCAGTCAAGCCGCGTAATGCAAAGAAGTACTGGGCGTACTCTGATGCACCAATAGCCAGCTGAAACCGCAGACATGACACAAAGGCTTGCTCCATGCGGCTGATGGAGCCCTGGGTATACTGGCGCGCCACAGCTGCCAGCTCAATATTCCACGTGGCCAGGTCGTTCCACATCTTACAGGCAAGAAGCAACGAGGTCAGCACGATGGGCCGCCAGTTGGACGCCAGTAGCAGCACATTCCCTTTGGAAATGAGTCGCTCCACGTAAATGAGGCAGACAATGGTGCACTCAGACGTGAGGCGGGCAGTGCTGTACACGTAGTGGGCGAAAGTGAAAATATCCTGCACCGTAGGCAGCGAGAATGCGGGCTCCATGGTCTGTAAATGCACAGGCTTGGGCGGTGCAGGGGGGTACATTGGAGGCATGTGCAAGGAGGCTCACCTTGATCGTGTAAAAGCTGGGCAAATGTACAATCGGTCCCCGGTAGAACGACAGGTCGAACTGGGGTCTCAGGAACTGTGCCTCGTGGAATAAGTGGCTCTCGTCGTCCTCATCCCTTCCGTATTCTGACTGCTTGCTTGCCCCTGTGTGTGTTCTTGTCGCGAACGGCAGAGCAGAACTGCCCAGGGCCATTGTGGCGGGGGAAAGTGTGTGTGACATGCTGTTGCGCATTCTGGGGGGGGCACTGGGGAGTCCGAACTCGGGGGGGGGCTGGGCGGACAGGCGGGGGGTGCTACTGCCCATGCTTCGGGGCTGGGAAGCCTCGATCTGGTGCCCATCGCGGGTGCGTATGGCGGTGGCCACGGGGCGGGCAGCGGTGGGTGTCATTGTGGTCACTGGCTCTCTGCTCCACTCCGCTCCAAACAGTAGAGCGCGGTCCAGCTTGGACAGGTCTGCGGCAGACGTGATGCGGGCGATGCCGATGTCGGCAGCAGCGGCAGCAGACACGGTGTTGGGCAAAACGGCGGGGGTAGAGACGTCTTTGCTGTCGCCAAGCAGGGCACTGCTCGTCACCTCTCGCGAAGTGGACTTGCCGTGGATGGCGGCGCCGGCCATGTCGCTGTCCTCCCGGGTGAGCTGGGGGTGCAGGGGGGCCATCACAAGGGAAGGGATCTGAGCACCGGCTGCCCGCGCTGCTCCAAATGCTGGCGAGGGCATGCCCGTGGCCTCCATGGGCTGCAGCGGCGGCAGGTCCAGTGAGGGAATGTTGGTGGTGGTTGCTCGTCGCTTTCGAGGACCAGCAGCCGCAGGCAGGCCAGCTTTTGCCCGCTCGCAACGCAGGACATGCTGGTACAAAACCACTGCAACACGCTGCAGCATGTCTGTTGCATCGGGGGCGATGAGTGTACTGTGCTTTGGCGGCAACACGCCATCCACTCCAGCTCGACGGCTGCGGGGTGATTTGTAAGCTAGGCGCTGGGGAATGATGGGTGACGCCACAGTCTTGGTGGAAGTAAAGTACTCGGCTTCTCTTGACGGCTTTCGCCTGAGAACAAGCTTTGGTGAATACAAAGCATTCTTGAAGTCTGGATTCATGCTGCTTGCCGTGTGTTTGAGCGAACCCTGCGGAAAATGGATGGCAAGGAGGTACACGCTCAGTGTATTTTGACCTAGCGAACAAAAGAAATGACCGAAATGGCACCTAAAGGATTGGTTGTCATGAGTATTGTCAAGAAGTGGATATATTTACTCAGGGTGCCATTTGCGTTCGTTCATGAGTTGACGGGGGGTGGCCCTAGGAGATTGCTTGTAAAACACTGAGCAAGGCTGACAGGCAATTTTGTAGTTGATGCTTTGAGGAAATGCGTATCTATCAGTGCGGTGTCGTCTTCATGTAAAACTACAACATTGTTGCCAGGAAAAAACACCGGAAGACTTTTCTTGCCAGCGCAACGCAGCCAATTTTGGCAGCAGGTCCGCCATGAACGACAATACAATTCAGCCCAGCCTCTCCGGCTATTATGATCCAACCGAGGCAACCTGTCGTCCAGCTGCCTATGCCTGGCGGTCGGAGGAGTTCCCACAGTACTTGAGAGAAGCGCTGCAAGGTATGCAGCGTGAGGAAACGCGATATGGAGCTTCAACGCTGAGCCATGAGATGGGCGGCCTGGATTGCATTTACACCACTCCAAAACAAGATGCACACGGGGGCGAGTATGTTGGTCATCAGGCTATCGGCAACATGCTCTGGAGAGAAGATTCGCTGTGGCGTGTTGCTGCTCGAGGCTGTAAGGCCTTTCCGGACCAGTGCATGCTGTCTCGCGGGTTGGTGTTGCCGCCAGCAATGGCAGGCTTGCCTGCAGATGTCTACATTCTCGTGCGGAAATTGGGCAACGGCCCAGCTGGCTGCTGTCGACTGGCGCTCGGTTTGGAGTGGGGCGTTGTCGCTACCGAGCCTGGCGAGCCGGAGCTGACAGGGAGATCCAAGGCCATACACAGTAGCTGGGCGACGCATGACATGTCGCTGACTGACTTCCACAGGCGCGCAGTGGGCCCAGGCCTGGTCTGGGAAAGCTGCAACAGCTCCGCCGCCCCCGCCGTCGCGCTAGCACCCCCCCCCACACTCACACAGGGCACAGCGGTCTTCTTTGCGTCTACAAGTGGCACCAGCGAGCTGCCTTCTAGCGCAGTACAGCCAGCGACGGCAGGCGGTGGAGCTGCCGCTGCCGCTGCCGCTGCAGGGGGGGGCGAGGGGGCCGCGGCAGCGGCAGCTCCAGTGGCAGGCATGCCTGATGTGTATGCGTGTGCTCCAAGGGGGGTTCGTGCAGGTCTCCAGAGGGTACAACGTCCGGGCTTGTTGGAAAACTTTTGGGGGGGGCTGAAGAAGCTGGTGGGGGGGGGGGCTGAACATGCACACGAGCCACCCACCCCCACACAACACCAGCAGCATTTCGCGTACGGTGTGGGTGACATTGTTGGCATGCAATGGGACGGCCATGGCTGGGTCAATTTAGTGCGGAACGGGGCAGTTCTGGCCCGCACAAGGGTGTGGCCTGAGGGTCAGGAGCAAGCAGCTACAAGCGCGACCCTGCAAGAATCTGTGACTCAGGGCGGGGACACCCCCCTGCACTGGCCAAGTTGCCTGTCTTTTGTTGTGCTCAGCACCGCTGAGTGCGAGTTTGAAGTGGTGCAGCACCGCGAGGTCGTGGACCGGCAGCGACGAAGCGGCGACGGGGCATTTGCCCAGGCGTATTTCGAGGAGTATGGGCCCATGCCCGCACATGAAGGGCCCATGTATCCCCAAGCTGCCATGCGTACTGTGTGCCAGTGAACCTATGAGTGTCCTGTTTGTGGCTAGGAGGGGGCAGGGCTTCGCAGGGGGGGCAAATGGCGGTCCCAAATGAATCACAACAAGTCTGCCTGCAGGCAAGCATATTCACAGGCAGTTCATTTGACAATCAGTAAAGAGAGCGCTTGCATTCATCAAACTTGCTTGTATCGTGCACTGGGTGGGCGCTCACATACTCATCAACCCGTCACCCGCTTCCAGCGGAAGCCACTCAAGCGCTTGAGTGAGCTGTGCTAGCGGCTGCAGGGTGACTATGGCCCAAGCTGACCAAGATGGCAGCACCAAGGGAAGCACAGGTTTTGAATTCAGGCGAGAACGGCAACCAGATGCTTCATACAAAACAGACAAGGTGAGCAATTGTTGTTGCCGGTGCTGGTCGCTGACGACCCCGGCCGGACTGCATGCATGTGAAACTGTATGAGGAGAGGTGCATTCGATTTGCATGTTTGTATTTGTTGGCTGCATGTGGTCGTTGCTCTTTGACGATGCTGCAAGAAATCGTCTGGTCTTCACATTGGAGCTGGCCGGCGGCGTTTCAAGACACTTCTTGAAGCCGTGCAAAGCTCGCAATGCACATGATCACATGGGCAATTCAGCACAAAGATCACATGAGAAGCGCACATGTATTTGCAGATGCTAGGAAAAGGCCGATTTTCTCAAGTTTGGAGTGCTTTCCCCCAGCCCGGGACCGCTGCTGCCACAGCTGGCGTGCAGGTCGGCTCAAAGCCAAGCAGAGTGGCCATGAAGCTCCTTGCGAAGAACAAGCTGAAAGACAAAAGCGCCATGAAAAGCCTAAAAACAGAGATTCAAATCATGCACACGCTGGAGCATCCTCTAGCGCCAGCACCTTTCCTGGCTGAGAGCTTGCCTCACGTGGCCCTGCTGCTGGACACCTTTGAGTCGCACCGAGGAGTGCACATGATCACACAGTACGCCGCTGGCGGGACACTGCAGGCACTTATTCGTAGGGTGCACCACCTCCCTCAAGCCATGGCGCGTTCTGTGTTCCGGCAAGCTGCCCAAGCAGTGCATTACATCCACAGTTGCGGGGTGGTGCACCGTGAGGTGAGTCAGTGCAGCCTGCATCAACACTGTGCCCACACTCAATACGTTTGTACCGCAGGTGACAGCAGAGAACCTGCTACTGGCTGATGTAGACACCCTATCGTGTGCAATTGATGCACAGTATGAGCGCACCAGCCTGCTGGAACGAAACGGCTCAGTGGACTCTGCAGGGGAGCGTGTGATGCTGCCCGTCACACTGGTGGGGCGCTGCTTGAAGCTGAATGACTACGGGACGGCTGCCCGCGTGTTGCTCCCAGCGCCGGGGGGGGGCACGCGCAGAAGGGGCCTCAAAACCCGTGTTGGGGACCCCCATTACATGGCCCCAGAAGTGGTCAATGTGCGCGACGTGGGGGAATATGCAGGAGATCCAGCAGATGTGTGGGGACTGGGTGTCCTCCTGTGGCTGCTGCTGACGGGGAGTCACCCCTTCAATGGTGGGACCCCCCTTGACATCATGAGGGCAGTGCAGTCAGAAACACCCCCATGGGACAAGTACACAGCAGGCAGCGCCTTGCAGTTGGCACGCTCATGGAGACATGTGCAAGTGCCAGGAGGCGCCCCCCCTGTACCCCCCTCCATGCCCCTCGTTCGACAGAGGTTCAATGAGGCGGGTGCCCGAGCAGTGACTCAACTCGATGATGATGTTCTGTCTGAGGCATCTGAGGAAGTAGAGGGCACTAGTCTTGCTCGTGATGCCAGCGCTGGTGGCTTGGACTTTGCTCCCAGTGACGATGATAACGATGACGACACGGAGGATGCTATGTCAAGTGTCGTGCAAGCTGCATCCAAGCGAAGACCCTCAGCTGCTGACGCTGATAGAGCAGCAGCAGAGGCTATGGCTAGGCGGCGAGCCGACGCTTCGGCAGCCGCAAAGGGGGGCAAGGGGGGCTTAGAACAGTTTGAAGGGCTGCAAGAGGAGTGGAGTCCTGCATTGATTCACTTGTTGCTAGGTCTGCTGATGCGCGACCCTGAGCGCCGACCAACTGTTCTTGAGGTGCTGCAACACCCTTGGATGTGCGGGAAGGACGAATTGCCCTCGGAGGCCCCCCCCCCACCACCCGCTGGGTACAACGTGGATGAGCTGGATTTCGAGTTCACATCTGCCCGTACGCAATCCCAGGCAGTGAGCCCCCGCGCCGGCTTTGGGGCGTCCATTGGAGGAGGGCCCTCAATCAACACTGCCCTTGACGTTGCCGCCGCCACTGCAGCCAGCGGCGGGGGGGGGGGCGATCATTCCAGTGACTCAATCATGGCAGCCCTGCGGAATTTGAGGGCCGGCAAGCAGACTGGCGCCTCTGGCAGCGTACCCGCTGAGGCGCTCCTGCGTCGACTGCGGGAAGATGCCAGTGAGGCCTCAATGACATCGCCCACCGCAGGAGGGGGGCCCTCCCCTCGCAGTGGGGGGGGGTCCACGCCAAAGGCTTCGCCCAGCCGGCGATCAGAAGGCAAGGCGTCAACAGCCAGCCCCCGCAGTACTGCAGGGGGGCTCAATGGGGGTGCAGGGGTGGTCAGCGCCGAGGCTTTACTTGCCAAATTGAAAGCAGAGGGCTCCACCGGTAAGAAAAAGAGCGGACGAAACGCGTGGGATTTCAAGACTCCTAGCCCCAAAAAGGGGGGGGCTTCACCTTCCGCCGTGAAACACTCCACTGGCCTCAAACCATCACCTTCCACTTCCAGCATGCGCTCAGGGGGGTCAAGGGGGGGGTCATCTCCCCGCTCCACCACCGT
>Ga0307982_1004172_pt1 | contig 11445 bp, 9 predicted proteins | sample OrgLakmetagen989_FD_201847 | JGI IMG/M metagenome (GOLD analysis project Ga0307982, IMG submission 201847) | Saline water microbial communities from Organic Lake, Antarctica - #989 | ecosystem: Environmental > Aquatic > Non-marine Saline and Alkaline > Saline | place: Antarctica: Organic Lake... | reverse complement strand
GCAAAAAGGACACTCAGCCCAGTCAGACTTGTTCTGAAGGTTACACATTTTCTGTTACTGCATTGTACAGGGGTGTTTCTTTGTTTTTGGGGAGTATTAACTAGACTAGACTAGTGACGCAAGTATAGTTCAGTTCGGCAAAGCAAAATTTGATAGGAAAGATTCGGCTAAAAAACAATTCGCCTTACCCAGAAATCCATTTTCATCAAAAGGATTCGAGGTGCTTCTGCATAGCGAAAGACAAGCCACTTGGAGGCATTGACTAGGTGTCCTGAAGCACGAGGTCAACTTCGTCGGCAATGGCAAGGGATGCAGTCAAACCTGGTGATTCAAAGCCCAGCAAATTGACGAGGCCGGGGAGGCCGTGGCCTTGGAAAGCCCTTGTGCTAAGGCCACTGCCAATTTCGTTCGAAGCGACGTAGCTGCTTCGCAATTTGGGGCCTTGAAAGAAGAAGTCCGTAGCGACCTGTGGCTGGCCTTCACCAGCAGGAGGTCCGTGTAACTTCGGCCTCAAACCCGCGTAATCGGGGACCAAAGCATCGTCTGGTAAATATGGCCAGTACTTCCGCACTTCGCCATAGAAAGAAGCTGCGCGCGATGGGTCTACGCTGTACAAACTCGAGTTTGGTGATGACGAAGAGGAAGGCGAGGTGTGCTGATTCGGTACCCACTCGACGTCTGGTCCAAAGCGCACCCGTCCACCGAGGTCCACCGTCGCGTGCACCCCCAACCCCGCTGCTTCGGGTAATGGGTACACTAATTTGGTAAACGGCGGCGGCACTCCTTGCAGCGCAAAGTAGTTGCCCTTGGCTAGGTACGTGCGAGGAACGGTGTGTGGTGCGCACCCTAATGCCAGCGCGACCTCGGAAGCGGCCAGTCCTGCACAATTGACCACGGTGTTGCACTGCAATGAAAATGAGGGGACCGCATTACTCTTTCCGATGATGCTGCCGTCGCTATTATCACTGCTGCTGCCGCTGTTGCTACTACTGCTATTGCTATTGCTATTGCTACTACCGCCAGTGCTGCTGGTGGTTGCCGTGTCCAAGATCCATGACTCTCCTTCGCGCCGCCCACTTATTAGCTTGGTGTTCAAAGCTACAATGGCGCCGTGGGCTTCTGCGTCAGCTTGCAAAGCAAGCATGAAACCGTGGCTGTCCACCACACCTGTAGAAGGGCTCCACAGCCCCGCCACCCCCCGTACCTGCGGTTCCACCGCGGCCACGTCAGCAGCTCCGTTGAGCCACACCAAATCCTGCACCCCATTTGCGGTAGCTCGTTTAGCGAGGGCTTCCAGCTTAGGCAACTGACTGTCCTGGGTAGCGACCACAAGCTTGCCCACTCGACGAGCTGTGACGCCTCGATCGGCACAGTAGGCATACAGGGCATCTCGGCCAGGCACGCAGAGGCGGGCCTTCGCAGAGCCGCGCTCATAGTATAGCCCTGCATGAATCACCTAATCCACATGTTCGCACGCAGCCACTAATATTATGCAAGCTAGGCTGATTCAGAAATTGAAAAGAATAGATGACTGCACCCTTTTATTCCTGATCTCACACCTCTGAGTTCCGAGAGCTTGTTTGAGTGCCAATTCCAGATTCACTCTCAAGCAGAATAACTTCCCGTCCAGCAACAGCTAAACGACGAGCAACGGCCAAACCTAAAACACCGCCTCCAATCACACAGCACCCAACTCGCTCCATGACTTGGTACAACAGCAATTCAGTCGCTGGCGTCGAAGATTGATATTCAACGCAGCGCCAGCAAATTTGAATTCCTTTTATAAGGAATATTTCATTATGAATTCGAATGGTTCCTTAGGTATCAACGTGACTTCGGACCCTTCAATTGTCTTCAGCCGTAGATTGTTTCACAGACCATTAGCCTATTTCTGTATGCGCTATCACCTAGCTTCACTTGACTATCTTAAAGCTTCGAGCACACTTCATAGAGTTGATTGGAATCTATCTTATATTATTATACAGATGATAGATGGCATCCAAACATCCAATATATCAGAAATCGGTACGACAGTACAACAAGCAGCAAGTAGTCATGTGTAGTGGTGCAGTGGTGGGTGCGGTGGTGCCGCGGACCGCGGATCCGTGCTTATTACAGATGATCAGATGATATCACTTATTACTTCTGTATTCTGTGTGCTGCCAGCGGCAAGCAATCAAGCGAATCCGGAAAATTATGCTCCTGCCGGCGGCAAGCAAGTAAAATCCTAGACATGGTAGCACTTCACATTGAACATATAAGTGCAGCCTGCAGCTGGCATCGTTTTTAATTTGGCTTCAACTTACCAGATGGCTTTCGAAGCAACATGCGATGTAGGCCTCTACGGTCTGGCCGTCATGGGCCAAAACTTCGCCCTCAACATGGCGTCCAAAGGCTTCCGCGTCGCAGTCTGCAATCGATCCGCTGAGAAGATCGATATTACCGTAGCGCGCGCCGCTGACGAAGGGGACCTGCCCCTCGAAGGATTCAAAGATCCGGAAGACTTTGTGGCATCGATCAAGAAGCCGCGGCGCGTAATCATGCTGGTGATGGCAGGGAAGCCCGTCGACGATACCATTGCGCTGCTCTCCAAGCATCTCGAAGAAGGCGATATCTTGGTGGACGGCGGCAACGAATGGTTCCCCAACACCATTCGCCGCGGCGCTGACCTCAAGGATTCAGGGATCCACTTCGTGGGCATGGGAGTGTCTGGAGGCGAAGACGGCGCGCGGCACGGGCCCAGCCTGATGCCGGGCTGCGACAAGGTGGCCTTTGGTTTTCTAGAGCCCATTCTGATCAAGTGTGCTGCTCAAGTAGATGGTGACGCTTGCACGACCCATTGTGGACCTCTGGGCGCGGGCAACTACGTGAAAATGGTGCACAACGGCATTGAATACGGCGACATGCAGCTCATTGCAGAAGTGTACGACGTGTTGAAGGTGGCAGGAGGCTTAGATAACCAAGCTCTCGAGCGGTGCTTCGAAGACTGGAACGAGGGCGAACTGCAGTCATACCTCATAGAAATTACTGCCGTTATTTTGGGCAAAGAAACAAGTGATGGGAGTGGTGCTTATGTCGTAGATCAAATATTGGACCAAACGGGCATGAAGGGCACAGGGCGGTGGACGGTACAAGAGGCAGCCGAGCAGAGTGCACCTTGTCCGACTCTGACTTCAGCCCTCGACGCACGCTACCTGTCGGCGCGCAAAGAAGAGCGGGTGGAAGCCTCCAGTAAGCTGTTTGGGCCTGCTGAGGTAACGCAAGTGGACAGCGAGCAACTCATTGAAGATGCCAAGCAAGCTCTTTACATGGCCAAGGTGTGCTCGTATGCGCAAGGCATGGAATTGATACGCGCTGCGTCGGGAGCCCACGAGTGGCACATCAACCGAGCCGAATGCGCGCGCATTTGGAAAGGTGGCTGCATCATTCGGGCAGCTTTTTTGGATCGCATTCAAGCCGCTTTCACCAAGAACCCTGACTTGTCCAACCTCATGATGGACTCAAGCTTTGCTGCCGAGTTGAACTCTCGCCAGTTGGCGACTCGCCGCTTTGTGACCTTGGCCATGACCTGTGGCGTGCCTGTTCCTGCCTTGAGTGCTTCGTTGTGCTACTTTGACTCGTACCGCCGTGCCCGGTTGCCTGCGAACCTGACCCAGGCACAACGGGACTTCTTCGGAGGGCATTCTTACAAAAAGGTAGGCGAAGATGGTGATTTCCACACGGCTTGGACGGACACCCATCACGATCTCGGAGACCTCAAGCAGCGTGCCACTGGCAATATCTAAATATTTCTCGGCAGTCCCCTTCTTGTTTGTTCCGTTTGAGGCAGCATTGCTCGTGGCTAACTAAATCGCTTTCTCTTCGATGGAGCCGATGCTGAATACGGCATGTGCAGCGCCGTGGCTGGCAAAAGAACGCACGTAGCAGCCGCCAGCCGGCATGTATACTAAGCATAGGCGTGTACGAACGGACCACTTTGGACCGCTATCACCACTTCCATGGCCACTATGGTTTATGCGCCTGAAAGGGTTTTCCCGTTACCTGTATTTCTGTGGTTCTTTTGCAATTATAAGTAGCTCCATAATTCATATTTATGTTTGCCTGTTAGTCCTTCAATTCCAGCCCCCAGGGGCCTGAGTTAAAGTTTAACTGTTAAAGAAGAGAAAAATATATAGAAAAGGGGGCTGAGTTAAAGTTTAACTGTTAAAGAAGAGAAAAAAGATAGAAATAGGAATTCGCCAGTCCTGGCCTTCTGGCCTTGGCTTTCTATTCGCTATTCGGTCGATTTGAATGATCTAAAGGGGCTAGAATGGGCTAAGTCTAAGTCAGAAAAGTAAGGGTCAAGTACGTGCACCGCAGTGCGCAGTACCGCAGTACCAATATCGAATATCCGAGTTGCGAGTTGCCATACAGCATTGCAGTCACGTGATCCATACTTCGTTAGCAAGAGAGAGGACAGACGACGCTGAGATCGGCTGGCGCCCGGCGCCTGTGATGAGAATGAGAAAAGCCCGGAGAAATGCCTCATGTACCTGGGACGTGACACACGAACGAGAACTCAGTCCCGCCGACTTGTCCGGAGGAAAGACGCCAGTTGGAGCCATAGAGCCATAACTGGCCTTCTGGAGCAAATTTGCTAGCGCATAAGCAGCACGGAGCACGTGTGCATTCTTTTTGTGCCTCTCTGTGACTACTTGTTTTTCTTTGTTGTTAGGAGAGTATTAACTAGATTAGATTTTAGATTATTTGGTATGCATGGCAATGTGTAAGAAAGTGCAAGCAGGCTTTAGTTTCTAAACATATCAGCTATTATCAAATGATGCGGTTTCAACATGAATGTACTGCACCAGCACCAGGTACCATTCAAAATTTTAATTTGGCGCTGGCGCTTGGGGGCCGTGCAATCGAGACCTGCGTAAATATCAAGCCCACTGCTGTCATCTAACCCAGGTCAGGACCTTGTCGTAGGTATAGAAAACTGCAGCTTGCATGGGCACAGCCCGCAACAGCGTTATGGGTAAGCCAGCATAGAAGCCCTGAAACCCACGTCTTGAGAATATCGCTCGGGCTGTCGGGATCAGTCGTGCGTCACTGCTGGATATACCCAATGGAATCGTCTGCACACTGCTTTTAATGACGTCAAATGGCATACCAACCAACCAAAACGCGACTCCTGCCATGGCGCCACCCAGGAAAGGGCCAAAAGAATCTTCGACGATACTGTACGTTCCAAAATATGCTGCATTTCCAAAAGAGCAACGCATAGCTGTTGCTGTCATGCCGCGAAAGGCGCCTCGAGTAGTTGAATGCCAACTTGTTCTTCTAGACTGGACTTCCCAGTCCTTGCTAGAGAGACTCACTTGAGCGCGACATTTGTATCCTTCGAGCAAAGCATTCAAGGGACTCAAGAGGATTCCAACAAAAAATCCTGACATAGCAGCATTGCCGCTTTTTCCAAGTTGGTAGGTGCTGCAATAGCTATTCACAAAGTTATGCCCACCAAAGAGCAGTGCGTTCGTCCCAACTTGAGCGGCGAGAGCAGGCCCGATGCCTCGAAAGATACCTAAAGGACCTTTTGCAGTAGCTGTGCGAATCGCGGAGACGATGCTCTTATTTTTGTCGGAAGTTTGCTGAACAACTTTTAGGAGGTCAAAAGGATGTCCGACCACGCAACCCGTGACGCCTGCGACCGAACCAGCTAAAAATGCAGGAAGTGACGATGCCACATGGACATACTGAGAAGTGGCACCTACGGTCGAATTCTGTGTAGCTTTTAGATCGCAGGTCGAACACGCCATACGTTGTATTGGACCACAACAACTTAAGCTAGAAATATTTTTTGAGTTGTCCTCTTCATAAGTTGTGACACTAGAGTATAGCTACAGATAGTTAACAACGGTATGAGCTACACTACTCGACAGCCCCAGAGCCCGACAGCCCGACAGGCGACAACCCAAGTGTAGTAACCGTCTAACAGAACTGCTGACTCGACATTGTTCTTTGTCATTGTTCTTCTCGTGCAATCGAGCAAACGTCTCCGCCGGAGATATGCCCCAATGTAGTATCTAAGAGGTCAACGAGTCGTTGGGATTTGAGACGTTGGGATTTGGGGTTTGTGCCATCCATGCCATTGGACCCTTTCCATTAGCTTTAGCTGCCTGGCGTTTTAAGTAGCTAGGACCGTGTTGTTGCTTGTTGGGAGAAAGCTGAATATCGAATAGTCTAACGATCGAAATACTCCATAGGTAACGATTGAACAATGGACAATAGTAGAACGAAAAATCCTTTTCGGAGCATGGTGGCGAAAGGTATGAGCGTGCCAGTTCAAGCGAAGCCCACGGTGTGTCCGAGTGCCGTGGATAAAGTACAGCCAACATCACCTGAAGTCACGAGTGAGGAGCCGTCTACTTTGATTAATGCTCTTGGAAAGGAGAACCAAGCTTTGAACGATGGCGTGAGCTCTGGAAGTACCGCTACTTGGAATGATAGTACCATGGTTGTTCGTCCTTCGACAACGCAAAGTCCACGAACGCCAGTGGCCTGTACCAAGGCCTCTGATGAAAACGGGCGGTTACGTCTTGCACTTCACACTGCATCGCGAGAAGCCGAAGCACTTGCTGCCGCACTCAAATCTCGCGAGAGTGAGATAGAAGCGCTGGCGCTCGAATTGAAGAGCATGCGAGCAGCCGCCGCCAATGCAACGACAACCGAGTCACCCGAAAAGGAGCGTACCGAAGATACTGCGACTGCCAGCACACCCCAGCTAGAGCGCGACTTACGCGCTCGGCGTGCTACTGTTGTAGGCCTTCAATCGCCGCTTCGCAACAAGCGCCCCGCTCGCTATTCGCTTTGTGCGCCAGCCCAGGACCGCTCTGATCCTCTCGCGGACGCTTCAAAAAGAGGACAACCGCTCCCAGCTCGGGATTCTGGCGAGGGTTTCGACTTCAGCTCGCGCATTTCGTTGAAGCACCGTCAGTCGCTCGACGTCGGCGGAGGGCGGCGCTTCCGGGTACACCAGGCCCATAAGCAGTCCTTGGCCGCGCTTGCTAGCCCAGTGAATCAACCCGCTGATTCCGATACCAGTCAGCTCGAGTCCCCAACGACCAGTGACGTTGCGAAGAGGGCAGCTGAGCAGCACGGGCCGCAAGCATTTTTCGAGTTTTGTCGAATCAGCGCTGGAAAAAGTTTGGTTGACACACCACCTGCAGTGGTCGAGGCAGCCGCTGAAACTGGTGTGATGAGCGCCAGCGTGTGCCAAAGGTGGGTGCGCGGGGAGTGGGACTACCAAGCCTCTACATGTGCACCTGGCGCAGGCGAAGACGCCTATGCAGTGCCGCTGCTGCACCAGTGCGCTTTTCCAAACGGAGTGCCGCTTCGGTTGTTGACGGCGTTTGAGGCGAAACGATTTGGCCAACAATCAGCCTCACCTGCAATCAGCTCGGCCGGCGTGCAGGAGCTCAACGCAACGATGGCCTATCAGCAACGAGCACATGTGCTGCAGTTTCCTCAGCCGCACACGCAAGGCGCCAACCCTTTTGAGGACCCCCCACTGCTCCATGCAGCTGTAGTGGCCTACCCCGTGCTCTTGCACCTTCCACCACCACCACCACCGCGCAATAGTGCTGATGGCTCATCGTCATCAAGGGTGCTTCACCCTCTAGTCGTTGCTTTGAAGAAATGCTTGGTACGCGATTTGGCTGCGGCCACCATCACGAATTTTGTGCGTCAAAGCGGTGGAGCAGCTTCCTTCGCTGCGTACTGGCAAGTCAACATGCAGCGGCAGCGGCTGCTGTACTCATCTTCGTCTGCTGCTGCATTTGCTACGCCCATGCGCGCAGCTGCCTTCTTCAACTCTTTCCGCCGGGCACCATCTCAACAACCGCCTGACAGTGCCATTAATATGATGGATTTCCACAGCAGCAGCGCACCATTAGAGCCAAGCAACGCCACCATCAGCTCGAATGCCCCCATACCACCCCTGGAAACGCCAACTGTCGCTAGGAGCGAGCTTCAATTGCCATTGCCAGCGCTCCCACCTGACTCAGCTGGGCCATCAAATGATGGTGACGCATCAGCAGCAGTAGCCGCTCTCGCTGTCAAGAAGAGCGAATGGAGGAGGCGCGCGCGCAGTGTGTTGTGGGCGTGTGAGTGGGGTGGCATGGTGTGCGCAGCTGGCGAAGAAGCGCTAGCGTTGGTGTCAACGCACGGGCACGCTCATGGGGCACTCTTGCGGGTCTTGGAAGCGATTGCCGAAAAGACGCGACGCCCCGAGAGTGGCGTCACAGCTGCGGCGGCCGTAGCGGCTAGGGCGGCTGTAGCAGCAGCTGCTACCTCTGCAAGTTTATCTGATCCAGCGAGTGAGCAAATCGAGGCTGTGCCATCAATGGCTAGTTTCTTCGCGGATGCTCAAGGTGATTTTACTGACAGCGAAGGGGAAAGCGATGGGGATGAGATGAGCCCGATGCCTGCTCCTAGCTTGTTGCCACAAAACCTTCCGTCGATCGAGGCTGAGAACACTGGTGTTGAAAACACTCGCAAAGAGAAGAAGCGGGCGTCGATGGCGAGGCTAAGCATGGGCGGGGCCTCATCCTCACAGGCTGCTAAGACGCGGCGGCAAGCACGGCTAGGAGCCTTCTTGGAAGCGGCGGCTCGATCGGGGGTGCCTCAGGCACCTGGAGTGGGTGGCTCCTGGCAGCTGAAATGGCCGAAGTTGGACGTGTGTCTCTTCGCAGAATTGTCACCCGCTTCGGTGGAAGAGTGGCAACTGGGCGTGCTGTTCAGGTTTGGTTGGAATAATAAATTGGAAATGCATGCTTCCATGAGCGCACAGTGAGCACTTTGATTTTGCAAATGTTGTACACCTCCATAATGAAAATCTGTCGTGTACTATTCTTTCTTATTACTTTATGTAATTTAATAACCAATGTTCATCTGTTACTCATAGACACTGTCTCTCTTTTACCTGCTCCTTCATACCAACCAACAGTGTGGTGCCGTCAACTGCGCTCGTGCACGTGCTTCACGTGTTGTTGTGCGAGGGCAAAGTCGCGGTGGAGTGCCCTGATTTAGGCCTTCTCGGGGCCGTCACCGCAGCGCTGCCTTACCTCTTGCACCCCCTCAAGTGGGTGGGAGTGCACATCCCAGTCAAGCCGCAAGGAATTCCAGCCGAAGAGTTGCTCCAATGCCCGAACCCCTTTGTGATTGGGGTTCTGGACCGAACAAAAGGAGGGAATAGAACCTTGAAGGCATCACGTCAGTGTCCTAGGAGTGGCGGCCAAGAACCACCCCCAGAGGACGTAGCAATGCTTCGCGTAGGCTACGGAGCAGCAGCCGGAAGTGACGACGGTGCCATCTTTCAGTGTGGGCCGGAAGTGCAAGGTGCTAATATAGTAGGGAACCAAAGCCTAGCGGCGCAGCTCGACCATGCTTTTGCTGGAACTGTGAATCGAAGCAATGGAGGTAGTGGCAGCAGCAGCAAGATCGCAACGATGGGTTCTTTGTGTGGAGCGCGAGGCAGAAGCAAGCGAGGTGCAGCAGCATGTGCGCACGCGTACGCTCTTGGCTTGACTTCGAACGAACTGGCAGCAGTGAAAAGGGTGCAAGGCGTGCTCTCAAGTTACGTGACGAGTCTCATGGGCGACGCACAGACATCGTGGAATAGTTATGGAGAAATGAACGAGGCAACAGGAGGTAAAGGATGAGGGACTTTATGTATTAGGTGCAAGAGATTTGTAGAAGAGGAAAGAGAGACGCAAAAGCAAGAAAGAATGTTTTTGATACCAAACCCGTTCTATTCCTTCTTGTTGTCGACCATATTGGGTTTCATTTTGCACGCATTTTATGTTCTTTCGCGGAGCAGAATTCGAGTTCATTCCCACGCGATTTTTGGAGCCTCGGCAGACGGCGCTTGCATTGCAAACGGAGCTCGCTCATTCACAGATGTTTCACACTTCTATTGCCTGCTTCAAGCACAAGCAAGAAGAAGAAACAAGGAGGGCCGTGGGCAATTCTTGAATTTGTGGGTCATTAGGGCGGTGTCGAAATTTTCTTGAATCAACTCTCGAAAAAAAAGACGAGCGTTTTCACTGTCTCGTTTGATTGAAATGTCGAGATTCCTATGATTCCCCCTGCTTGAATCGGAGCTTCGAAATAAGTATATAGCGTTATTGGAACATGAATTATAGCCTCACGATGTTACCGCCCGTTTTCTTGACCTCCTTTTTGATAAACAATCTGCCTCCATACATGATGCAGCAAGTAATAGAACATAGAACTCCTCCTCGCTTGTCGCTTGGATCACACAACACACGGCGGCGAACGAACAAACAAATACACAAAAATGCACAACAAGCGAACAGAACAAGATCAGAGATGCAGCCTGCACGCCTGCACGTCCGCACGAAGACACTACAGTAGCTACTGCTGCTGTTCAGTACTGCTCTGTCCTAAGCTCTCAGTTTGACTGGCTGGCGTTCAACCAATCTGTCATCTAAAGGCCTTTACGCATCTTATGATCTAGCCCTTCTAGTATCACTTCTTTTTACGAACGTAGCCTTGTCAACCCGAGTTTTGACTTTTAGGATTGTAAAGAAAACTCCGACCGAATGGCACGGCAAGGCCGTGATTCACAACGCTTCGGGACTGACGGCGCGCGGCTAGTAGCAGGATGCGTACCCATATTGAACGGAAAAGTGGTCTTAATATGCAACCGTAAGAACCGCAACAAATGGGGGCTGCCAAAAGGCGGCTGGGAGGATGATGAGCCCACTGCGTGTGAAGCAGCTCTGCGCGAAGCTTTCGAAGAGGCTGGCGTGCGGTGTGTGCCTGGCGCTAGCTTAGCCGATACTCGCGTGGAGCCTAAAGCGGGTGCTAAGAAACCTGTTGTTCAAGTTTATTGGTTTGCTTGCTACGTGACGGAGCTCGTGGAGCAGTGGCCAGAAGCGGCCGAGCGCGATCGCCAAGTAGTGGCACTGGATGAAGCTTTGGAGCTAGTGACAAGACCTGAACAAAGAGCTGCCCTCCTTGAGGTATGGCAGCACCTTGAGTACTAGTGCTATAAATGTTAATTTTGAAGCTGAAAGCTTTCAATCGACTGCATCAGTCGCTGTGCCCTCGCTGTAAATTACTTGGGTGTTCCACACACGTATACATCCAACGACTCTTCATCTCGTCAGGTTAGGGCTAGAGGATTAGACCATCTTCGAGTCCCTTACGTTGGCGAAGTCGTAGGGCAAGGCCGGCAGTTTATTCGTGTAGCTGCTCTTTTCGTCGCTGTGGCCTCAATCGGTGTTTGGTCCAGCCGGCAGCGTTAGGTTATGTCTCAGAGTATCATCAACACGAGTGCCTTGCGAAGGGAGTTTTCTTCCTGATGTCGAAGAAGTAAAACCTAGTGCGGAGGAGAGTACACAGCGCAAAGAAGCCCTGCTTTGCCAGTACTACGCGCTC
>Ga0307982_1004171_pt1 | contig 11446 bp, 17 predicted proteins | sample OrgLakmetagen989_FD_201847 | JGI IMG/M metagenome (GOLD analysis project Ga0307982, IMG submission 201847) | Saline water microbial communities from Organic Lake, Antarctica - #989 | ecosystem: Environmental > Aquatic > Non-marine Saline and Alkaline > Saline | place: Antarctica: Organic Lake... | reverse complement strand
GTCAGTGAACCAACCCGGAACCGAAGGGAAAGTTCGTTATAATTCTTCGGTTCCCTAAAAGTTCCCGGAACTAACTGCACTAACGAAAGACCGGCACTGCTCTCGGGTGAAAGAATTCCAGAAATCGTAGCTGACGTCACGAGTTCCCGCAGGTGCGTATCTGCGAATCTCTGTGAAATCACTCAAGTAGATACTGAAAAAATGGAATACTCCTGCGTACCCAAAGCTCTCATCATAGCGAGTCAGTCAGTCACTCTATCAGACAGCTTCATTGCCTGCGTGACCATCTGACTCCCACGAAGAAGCTCAAGCTTACACTTATTGGGCCAATGATCGATAATTTCTTTGATGGCTTCCCAGATGAACTGGTCTTGGGAGCTTGTTCCTACATGCAGCCACAAGACTTGCTTGCAGCTTCTTCAACTTGCCAGCGGCTGGCAGCTTTACCTGTGGATCGGATATGGCGGGACGCTTACGCTCATTTAACTATTGCCTGGCCCATGTACGCTCTGACACCAGAACGCGAACTTGCTCTTAACTCTGCAGAGTCTACTGCGCAACTCAGCTGGAAGCGCCGATACTTCTGGGTGCGCAGGGAAGCTCAACGTGTGGTGCTCACCGAGGCAGAAATGAGCTCCTTGCGCTGGCTTTTCAATTTTACAGCCCATGCAGGAGGTCAAGGTCTAGCTACATTGAAGGAAGCGCGTTTCGTCAATTCCCACCTATTGCTACCCGGTTTCCCACCTCTGCCGTACGCTTTGACGCGTTTACCGAGTATGGAACACGCTACTGACAACGATCATGACACGTCTGCATCAACGACACCCATCGAAAGCTCTGTCGAGAGAAATCCAAGTAATTTATCAGCTAGAGCTAGCAGCGCATCTCAAGCCAGTGGTTTATCATTCCTTCAACCTCAGCAGGCAGTGCGCATCGCGAACTTTCCACCGCATATCGTCGAGCGTGTGCCGAGCACCCGCGAATGGCTCATTTCAAACGACAATGTTACAGTTGTGTCCTGCCATGCTGCCGACGGCGGCTATGGCACCTTCACAGACCGAAACTTCTTGGACGCCCCACCAGAGCAACGCACTAACATGTTTGACGCTTGACTCCTTTATTGAATTCTACAATTCTCACGGTACCCGTAAGCCAAGCCTTTCATCTTTCTTTCAACCAACAGATCAAGTGAGCCTGCGCTTTTCTTTCGCCATGTATATTTGACTTGGGAACTTCGCCACAAGCAAAGAAATCCATTTGACTCTCTGAAATTCAAACAATAGGTAATTATACAACAAACAATAATTCCAGGTGATTGAGCCAGGATTCTTGATTCTTCAAAGTTTCAGTTGCACATACGCACATACACATACATATACACATACGCACCGATCTCAATTAGAGAGCCTTGGCCATTTCCTAAGTCACCTAAACCCTGGAACTAACCCTTTTCTTAATGGCTTTACTGATTACTATACATAAGCCCCAAAACCGATGTCGCATCGCCGAAGTAACTTACTACCAAATAAAAATGAGAGAAGGGTCTCAGTCTTAGGTCCCAGGGAATCCTAGATGCGGCACACGGTAAGAGTCGCACGGAAAGATTCATAAAAAATCTTAAAATGTTGACATCAACCCAGATGCGCCTCGATGTAACCTCAGGACATGCCGCCGCCCATGCCCCCACCGCCAAACAGCTTCGCCATTTGCGCCATGTCCGGCATGCCTCCTTTGCCACCTGGCACCCCGCCGCCCCCACCGCCCATCATTTTCATGGCCTGCTCCATCATGGCCGGGTTCTGCAGCATGCTCGCCATCCCCGGCATTCCGCCTGCTCCGCCGAGGCCTCCCGCCCCCCCACCGCCGCCGCCCATCATCGACATGGCCTGTTGCATCATCGCCGGGTCCATTCCGCCGAACGGTCCACCTCCGCCTAGCCCCTTCGCCAGCGCGTTTCCCTTCCCACCTTTGCCGCCTTTGGCCTGGAGCTGCTGCGCTTTGCCCATTTTCTTGACCATGGCTTCCATTTGCTTGTGGGCTTTTAGCAAACTCATTACTTCTTGGGGGTGAGTCCCACTACCCCTCGCTACTCGCTCGATTCGGCTCGGCTGCTTGTCGAAGTCCGCCTGTAGAGTTTGCGTGAAAGACGAAAAGAAATGCAAGTTGGGCAATGACAAGATTGCACGTGAGAAAATGCAAGGCAAATAACGAGAGCATTACAGCCTCTCAAAGAACAACCAAAGTGGCATTGTTGTTCTTCTGCGCTTGCTCACTTTTCCGTCCAACTCTGCGTTGGTCATGCTGTCCATCATGCACAAGTACTTCTTGGTGCGCGCCTGGCTTTCTCCTGCTGGGCCTCCGTCTCCTAACAAGCCTGGCGGCAGGCCAGGAATCATCCCCATCAACTGCCGAGAAGAAGACCCAGAGCAGAAAGAGGAAGACTAAAATCAGTGCACATCGCTCGTAGTGAGAGCGTAAGCAAGCAATCAAGTTTACTTCACAACAGAAAACGCATAGAGTTGAAGTAGTATTATCCAAATGAATGATGCTCAATCTTCTCAAGTCCACGAGTGCCCCGTTAAAAAAAAGAAAGTTACCTTGCCCATAACGCCTTTCGTCGACCTGAAGTGCTCGCCCATGTCTCGCAGCGTAAATTTACCCTGATATAGGAGTAGAAGACGTGGGAAACGATTGAAGCACGCAAGAGGATCGGGGCACGAAAATAGTCAAGTCTTGAACGTTGTCGTTCACGTTGAAAAAAAAAAGACCGACGTTTTTGCGAAGGCATATACATTCGACAAAGAGCGCATTCGTCACTATCCGTTACCACCGCCATTGAACCTTTTTGGTGTTATCCTTGCCAACTGATACAAATGCAAATACGGCTTCTACCACGACTAACTCTCACCTGAGCCATGCGCTCGCGCATTTTTTCTTTGTGGTCAACCCCACCCATGGATTCCTAGAAGATAGAGTGGGATAAGAAATTAAGTTGAGGCAGGGAAAGATCGGGACAACAATTTGGAAAGGCTCCTTATCAAAATAAGATTTAGTTGGTACAAGGAAGTATATAAAGAATCTATTCTCTAGTCTACCTATCGACCACTCTGCTCACTAAGATTGACCCGCTCACACTAAGTATACCTAAACACCCCCCACACCTGAATGGACTCCACGAGGCTTTTTCCGTCGCCAAACCCCAACAACTTGGAGATGAAGCTCTCCGCTTGGAATGGCTCAAACGCGTCGAAGTGCTCGCCGCTGCCTAAAAAGATGATAGGCGCCCCTGTAGCGGCCACCTGCAGGCAGCGCACGTATATATATACCCATAAAAAGAGTGAAGAAACGACACAGAAATGTGGGGAGAACAGGCATGGAATCCGCGGGAAGAAAGATAGACGGAAGGATAAGGGGAGCAAGAAGCATGAAGAGCAGAAACACGGTGCACTTTCAAATAAGTGATTATGAGCAACAAACAACACCACCGCATGCATTACCGCGCTCAGTGCTCCACCGCCTTTAGCGTGGCCGTCGAGCTTCGTGATCACACAACTGCCAACTTCCACCTGAGGAGGCACAACAAGAAATCAGCACATCACAAATAAACTTACAAACAGATATTCGACGCTCAAAATGACGTTCACAATGTCAAAAAGAGTAGAAATTGTGGGCTGGTGAATGCATTCTATTCGATTCTTCCACTCACTTCAATCCTTGTCCTGTTTGCCTACTTTTTCTCTAGCCTTCTTCCTGTCTATTCTACACTTCCCTTCCACTTTCCTTCCTTGCTTCATTACCGCTTCGTGGAACGACGCGGCCTGGTCGTGCACGGCTTGCCCCTGAGTGGCGTCCAAAATGAACACGATGTTGTCCGGGCTCACGGCTTCCCGGATGTCCTGCATCTCTTCGAACAGCGCCGACTCCTGCTTGTGCCGCCCCGAAGTGTCCACAATGATCACCTAGGCAGGCAGGCATAACGAGAAAGGGTATGGGGAAAGCAAAGAACGGCCATTCATAACAAGTGCGGATTGCTTCCATGCCGAAAGTGCTGAACAGTTCCATAAATCGGCGCCCAAGTATAAATACTCCTAGAGGAAGGAAAAACCTTACTGCCATGCCCAACAACTACAACAACGACAACAACAGTAAGACGGTTGCCGTCACCTCGTAGCCCTCGGACTTGAACTGCTTCACGCCATCGTGGGCAATGGCGACCGGGTCCGCTTCAGTGTAGGACCCGTAGAAAGGGCACCGCAGCTTGGTCGCGTTTTGCTTCAGCTGGTCGTACGCGCCAGCTCGGAAGGTGTCTGCGCACACCATCGCACATTTCCACCTAGTAGGTTTGTTTCGATTGATTTCGTTAGCAGCGCATGAATAACATATTTGTCGCCCATGAAGTGAAGTTAATATGCAGCGATTGAAATAAGTTCAATGAAAAGGAAATGTGTTCAAAACAATCAGTGCAGAAACACTTCGATATACTATTCGAACATTCGACCGCTTTTATGTTGTGCGCCTCCTTACCCTTTGCGCAGATAATGATTGGCAAATTTCGCGATGGAAGTCGTTTTCCCGCTGCCTTGCAAACCCACGAACATGATCACGTTGGGTTTGCCTTTTTTCATCACGTACCTTTATGAAAAAGAGGTGTCGTTGAAAAACATTGTAAGATGCGGAGCATTCACGAGCTATTGTATGTTGTTGTATGCTGTGCTATTAGTTAGAGCTCAAAAATAAGTTTGCAGAGACAACAGCATAATCTACACGAATCTCGAGAGCGACTTGAATGTCAAAATAAGATTGTACAGTGATGGAACAGAGGGTCACAGAGGGTGAGCGTTGTAGTCTTACGGTTCCGTGTCCGGCTTCACGAGCGCGGTGAGTTCAGTGGTGACGGCTTTTTGCACCAAGCGGCGGCGGTCCGTGCCCTCGGGGGTTTCTTCCAAGTCGATGCGCAGCTTGATGGCTTGCTTCAGCTGCCCCACAGTTCGCACGTTCACGTCCGCCTGTATACATCCCGAATAGAGAGAGAGGAAAGCGAGGTCATGTAACAGGATCGTTTACACCAGACATGTTTTTGTGTATATAGGCTAGCAAAAGCAATTGGAGTGAAGTCTGATTGCTAAGCACTATGATGAGCACACCTCTAGCAATGCACGAGCGATTTCCTGAAGCAGTTGAGAGACCACTTCCTCGTCCACCACGTGCGTAGCCTGCATCTTTTTCATGGCCGACTCGAGCTTTTGCCCGAGCTCAAACAACACCATCTTGGCAGTCGAGGTTTCGCCGGATGAACTAAAGAAACTATCAAAGAGGAATGCGTATACTTCTAGAAGTGTATAATATGGCAGCTTTAGTTGCACTAGCGTTGCTTATCTAGCTCTAGCTATCCAGTTAGTTTACTCTCTCGCTCTACTCCTCGAAAGCCTAGCTCTTTGCAAGGCGTCGTAGCGTCGTAGTAGGACACGTCGCGTCGTCGCAACGAACGTGGGCTCAGATACTTTTCATCGGGCATATATTAGGGTAATCTTAAAAAGCAGAAAGAAAGCAGGGAGTGGGGTTACTTGGGCGTACAAAACACCTCCACGTTAAGAATCAAGGTGCTTGCTTCCATAACATAAAAGAAACTGGCCTTTTCAATCCATTCAACCGGGCAATTCCGTGGCCATGGCAGCTCCTTTGCTGCATAGAGGGCAATCACCCAATCGCACATTACACCCACCTCGCTGGACAGGAAAAAGCACGAAGGAGCTCTTTCTTTACAACGCGGGCTCCTCTCCCTTTACTTGGCCTTGGCAGGTGGCACCAGCACCTCAAGGCCGCCCATGTAAGGCTGCAGGACCTTGGGGACTGCCACTGACCCATCGGGGAGCTGGTAGTTCTCCAACACCGCGAGCACGCAGCGCCCAACGGCTAAGCCGCTGCCGTTGATGGTGTGGCAGTGGGCGACCACTCCTTTCCCTCCACCACTCTTCTTTTTGCCCTTTCCTTTACTTGCGTCGCCTTCACCTTCCTCCGCGGCTACGGGTTTGGCGCGGTACCGTAAACCCATGCGCCGCGCCTGAAAGTCCCCACAATTGGAGCACGAGCTGATTTCACGGTACGCCTGCTGGGCGGGCAGCCACACTTCCAAGTCGTAGCAGAGCTGGGCGCTGAAGCCCAAATCCCCCGCGCAGAGCTTCATTTTGCGGTACGGCAACTCCAGCGCCTGGGAGGCCCCCAAAAGGTCAAGTGAATGCACCAGTAACACACACAAACACACAAGTATGCATGGCCGAGTGAGGAAGTGAAGAGAGTGCCATTGAACCAAGAAAACTTAAAAACGACATGCGAGAAGTTTTCACGAGTCAAGTAGATTATGGCGTCTGCCAGATCAATCTGGTTGCATAACTACCACATCAACCTGCCCTCCTAACCTGCAACAGGTCTTCGGCATCCTGCGTTAACGCTTCATGCTCGGCTTGCGAATCCTCGGGCGCTGTCACCTTCACCATTTCCACTTTGAAAAACTGGTGCTGGCGCATCAGGCCGCGCACGTCCTTGCCGTAGGACCTGATACATGTAGGCGAGGTTCGAGGTATGATACGAGTCAACGAAAAAGACGAAAAAGAAAGAGAGAGAGAGAGCACAGCAAACAATCTTATAATCCAACGCACGAGAAAAGAAGCTTCGAGTCCTTTGCGATTGCGTGTGTCGTTTGCCCTTTTCAACCTTTCCTCCTCTCTCTACCACAAAAAGTAAGGTATGTGCTTGTGTGTGTGGGGGGGGGGACTAAAAATCATGCATGCCTGTGCGTCTATGCATGCACCACCATTGGCTCACTTACCCGGCTTCTGCCCGAAAGCATGGAGTGCAGCTCACGAGTTTGAGTGGCAGATTGCCAACGTCCAGAATGGAGCCTCCAAACAAGTTCGTCAGGGGCACTTCAGCGGTTGGGATGAGGAACGAGTCCTCGCCGTTCATTTGGTGGTTCACCTATTGACGAAGAAAGAAAATGAGCGAAAAGAAGTTGTTAGGCAGAGAAAAGATTCGAAATGACCTCATTACATACATTCGCGCGCGTTGAAAAAGAGAGAGAAGAGAGCGAATCAAAAGCTGAAGCACCAGCACACTCGAGAACATCAAACTAGAAATTTCAACCGGTGACATGAAAGGAGGGGGCGCGCGCCAACATAGTTCATTGAACACACCTTGAAAAGGTCGTCTTCGAACTTCGGGAGTTGGCCGGTGCCCTCCAGAACGCTGCGCCCAACCAAAAAGGGCACCGCATACTCCGTGTAGCCTTTCTCAGCCGCGGAATCCAGGAAGAACTGCACCAGGGCTCGCTCCAGCTTGGCAATAGGGCCTGCAAGCACCGAGAAGCGAGCGCCGCTGAGTTTGGCCGCTTCTTCCGAGAGGTACCTGAAATTAAGTACAACCACAAGACGAGGTCGAAATATAAATGGAAAACGAAACAATTCCAGGACATTGATAGGCAAAATAAATTGTAACCGCTCGTGGCACAACTGGAGAGGAAAACAGCAGACTTTTATTTCGTAAAGTGTTCTAACTGAAGTCAAGTACAGAAGACAACGTAACACCAGTTCATTCAATCTACCATCCTTTACCCGTTGAACCCCGCGGCAATTTCGTCGTGCCACGCGTAGCCTTCGCCCATTTTTCGGGCCTCCGTGCCCCACTCCAGGACTTGCTCGTTGTCGTCTTCGGAGAGGCCGCTCGGGACCCCGTCCGCGAGCAAGTTGGGCAGCTTCGCGAGCCGAGCGGCGATCGACTCGTCGAGGGCGGTGACTTTGGAGGCGGCAGCGTCGGCCACCTTGCAACATTGAACCGAAAAGTACACGGAAGAGAAAATGAGATCAATCACCACAAATGCCCCTACCACCATCGCAATGATACCACCCTACCACCATCGTTCAAGGCACCGTCAGTCATCTCCCCTCTCACCTCATTTGCTTTTTCCACTTCGGCTTTGAGAGCGGCCACGGCGTCGTTGTTGTCATCGCTTTTCGCCTTGAGGAGGCCACCAATTTCTGCACTCAAGCGCTTGCGGTCGGCTCTCGCCTTGTCCCCCTCCTGCACCAGAGCCGCGCGCTCCTTGTTCAACTCCCCCAGTTCTTCTACGGAAGCCAGCATTTCCGCGTTGTCGTTGCCTCGCGCTTTGAGGTGCGCACGAATGAGCTCCGGTTCTTCGGCTACGAGCCGCACCTCGAGTGCCTGGGTTCAAGCATGTGAAAACAGAGGAAGTTCAAGCAGCAGCGGTTGAAGTGGCCAATTGTGCACCAGAACCAAGGTAGCGGCACGAAGCGAATTGATAGAAGCTGGCAAACTCATTCGTAGTAAACTATAATGTGTTGAAGGAAAGAATATTTTGGCAACTGCTCAAGCAGACGCTAGTAAATAGCATCCTAATTGAACCTTCCTACTACTCTACCTTGCCCGCAGCTGAAGGCCAGGCCTCGGTGCTAGCCGCTGAAGTTGATTTCAGTCGGAGGCCGCGGCGACTGTGAGCAGCATGGCGAGCAACCCGCAGAAATTTTACGGGGCCCAGCGATCCTCTCGCCTGAGGGGTTAAGGAGACGACCGTTGTAAAGGCTCGAGGCGTGACCGTGCGTGAGCAAATCACACACTCGTTGACACCCCAAGGGCTTTATCTAATACTTTTAAGAACATCCTAGAAATGAGAAGGATGCGTACATCTAAACGTATAACTTGTCAGAGCTAGATTCAAAACCTCGAGGGCCTCACCGATAGAAGGGCTGAGCACGGTCCGAAAAGCTGTAGACAGACACAGTCAGAGTGGTGTGCGACATACAGTAAGTTCGTGAGTTACGTTAGCACCGACTGAGACGTCGAAAGACAATATGCAGACTACTCAACAATGATACGGCATTGAAGCGGCGAAGAATTAAGTGTGGCATACCATCAAGCCGACAGCGAGGTGGCGTGAAGGTGCGCCAGAAGCCATGGACTACAACACGTACGCGAAGGCGCGAAGATTAGTTGTTCGACGACGTCAACACCGAAAATCCACCACCCTGTAGACTACGATGAATGCATGAAGAATGAAGATGGGAGCAAATGGGAAGGACGAGGATGGCCCATGAGAGGTTATAGGTGACGGCTGAAGAGTTTCGAACGGATGAGGATTGTTATAGGTTATGATGACTGATCATTCTAGTTTGCCTTGAAGTCTTGCAGCATTGTCACGATCAAGGCGCGTTGACGACCTTACTGACGGTCAAATTTACGGCTCTCAAGATACTTGCAGGGAAAACGAACGTAATTACTTCGTCTTAGTGGCCAGCTCGAAATCGTTTCGAATGGAATAACGGATATTTCCACTTGAATAAGCCATGAGCCAGAAGCCGTGGCCTCATCTCGGCCCGGCGACGCCTCCTGTGGGCTCTGATGCCGCTGCAGCAGCCGAGGCGGCGCGGTTGCGCGGCCTGATGCAGCGACCTACAGTGCATGGTGACCCAATTTTCGACAGCTTACTGCGCGAGCTATGGATAGTGCTGCACTGCATCATGGCAGGCCTTGCTCCGCCTGCTGCGGAGCCAACTGACTATGCACCTACGGAAGGTGGCCCGAGCAAAGAAGAAAGAATCAGCAAACGTAAAACCAGCAGCATTGACGCAGTCGTAGAAGCCGAAGTCCGTGCACTTTTAAGCGGAGTGCAGCTCGACGGCTCTATGGAATCTCCTGCTAAAGGAGAAGAAACTGACTCTGCTAGCGAAGAATTTCATAGTCGAGGCACACTGATGAAGGCTTCAGTCAACGTTGGTAGCAACGATCGCCTAGTCGGCCTTACGGGAGCACCGCTAGCGTTGGAAGCCGAGCTTCGCCAGTTTTTAGGCCCCGCGGGCCTTGGCCCTTTCTTGGGCGCTCTGTTAGACTTTGGCGTGGAATCGTTGGAAGACCTTTGCGACCCGGACCTCGTCACCGATGCCCTTCTTCAGGTTGAACTTTGACACACGTAACTAAGTAGCTTTTCCTCTCAAGAGAGTGTTTATGTGCGCTTGCGCGCCAGCGCGTTTGTTTCCTTTGTCTGATTCATTTTTTAAATTAAGAATAAGTGCTTTGTACGCAGCCGCACATGCTTACCGGCAGTCCTTCTGATATACGTGCACCAAATACTGGGTTGTTTTTCTGCCAATGCACTTGCTCACTTTCATGGTTTATCGTGGTAATAATTTTACAACGCATTGCTTCTTTCAATGCATGCCCATGCAGGAGCATTGCGGCATGGATTTGACGGACTTGAAAGCACTTCGCCGTGCCGCAGCAGCTCGCAGCAACGCCTTGGAGACGAACGCAAGGCTTGCAGCTGCAGTGCCCCCCTTTGAGGCCGTGTCGCCGGCGTGGCGTGCCTGCGGCTTTTCCTCGGAGGACCCAGCCCTCGAGTTTCGGGGCACCGGACTGCTGGGTATGTTTTATGTACGGCATTACACATAGACAAATGAGTAAGCTTGCTTCTTCCAATGATTTCCACTTCCAGTTTCTCTCGTGATCTTCTTTCATTCTCTCTCTCTCTCTTTCTCTCTTTCTTTCTTTCTTGGCTCCTTGTCCTCTGCACCAAAGGAATCTCTTTTATTGAGTGGGCGTTTAGTCAAAGTCCATTGCACAATTGTGCTCTTCTTTTTTTTCATTGATAGTCGCGTCCCCTGCTGCCTTTTTTATGTGCCAGGTGCCCAGTGTGTCTTGGCTGCGTTGCGCGACCGCCCAGCCGCAGCTGCTCTCCTGTTGCGGCCTCCGGCCAACGCCGTTCCCCTCGTTGCCAGCTGCGTCGCCACCGTCCTCCACGTGGCTCATCTGCTCGGCGTGACGACAGCCTCCACCGGCGGTGCACCAGCTGCAAATTACGCCAGCTTGACGGCAGCGGCGGCTGCTGCTGATTCCGCTGCCACAGCCGCTGCTGCTCTTGGCGCGACTGCGGGCAGTGTGGAGGTTGGAAGTCCTTTGGCTCAAGCGCGGAGACTGCTCCTGCTTGGCGACCACCTCCCAAACGATGCTGGCACCAAGAACAATGATAGCAGCGACAATGGAAGTACTCCTCACTACTACAGCAGCCTCCAAAGCAGCAGCACCTACGCCACGACAACGGTGACTCTTTCAGGCGACTTAGACGACTATCGCGATGACGATGACGATGATCGAAGCTGCAGCGCCTCGAACGACAATGCTTCGTCTTCTTCTCGTTATGGCAGCGGTAGTGGTCGTGTTCTCAGTCCATTGAACCGTGGGTTTGCGGCTGTACAGGGGGTTGCGTTTCACTTGCTGTGCCGCGCGGCGGCGGACACGAACTGCCGCTCGGCCATGGACTTCAAAGCGCTCTTGCAGGCTTGCCAAGAAGATTTGGCGCTGCTTTTGGCCATGCATAGTAGCTCAAGCTCTGAGAATTCTTCGCCCCTGTCGCCTGCCTCAACTCATTCTGGTGGCCTTAGCA
>Ga0307982_1004169_pt1 | contig 11449 bp, 7 predicted proteins | sample OrgLakmetagen989_FD_201847 | JGI IMG/M metagenome (GOLD analysis project Ga0307982, IMG submission 201847) | Saline water microbial communities from Organic Lake, Antarctica - #989 | ecosystem: Environmental > Aquatic > Non-marine Saline and Alkaline > Saline | place: Antarctica: Organic Lake... | reverse complement strand
CGCCTACGAGGAGGGCGGGGATCACGGGGGCGCCTACGAGGAGGGCGGGGATCACGGGGGCGCCTACGAGGAGGGCGGGGATCACGGGGGCACCTACGAGGAGGGCGGGGATCACGGGGGCGCCTACGAGGAGGGCGGGGATCAAGGGGGCTGGTACGAGTGATTGTGCTGCGTTTCATTGCAATGCAAACTTTGTGTGCACCTCTGCATCCTTCAGTGCGCGCAGGAGGGACATGGCTGCAGTCAGCACCGAGCGGTCCGCTCGCATGGGGCTGTCTGGGGCACTGCGGGCTGCACGCCGCAGCAGTGCAGCAGACTTATGCACCTCACAGTCGCTGGCTGCGGAGGCTGACGCCAGAACACTCTCGTTCTGCGTGGCCAGCGCCGTGAGCACCCCAGGGGTGTGGCACCGCATAAAGGGGTTGAAACAACACTCCTCAGCAATGGTGGTCACTGGGGTGGCACGGGGGGGGGCGGCACTGCGCTGAGCACTGACCCATTGCACCTTCTGGGAAACAGCCGCGTTGCTCGGGTCTAGCCAAGACACGAAAGCCAGGTTGGGCTGTGCGTACTCATGACCAGTGCACACTACGGTGTTCCTTGGAACACAGGCTTGTTTGGAGGGATCATCGCCAGCTCCCGCAACGTCGTACAAATTCCGTACCATTTGTGCAGGTGTCCCCTCGAAGAATTTTCCGACCCCCCCTACAAACAGTGTGTCTCCGCTGAACAGAACACAGGGGGCAGACACCTGTGCTTCGGCGGCGCCGGCAGCCCCCCCCTCACCCCCCAGCATGGCGTCTGCTGTGGCTGATGGGCAGTCCGCTGCCTCCCATCCGGCGCCACTGCCGTCGCTGCTTGTGGTGGACAGGTCCAGGCAAGCGGGAGCCAGCGCATACCACACGTGGCCCACTGTGTGTCCTGGCACTGACATGACATGTGCCACGAGGTGGGCGCCTCCACTGCCCCCCCCCGGCGGAACAAGAGGGATGCAGTCCCCGTCCTGCACCATGCGAGTCACCCCCGGGGTGGGGTCCAGGAGGGGGGCTATAATGTGAGGGGGGGGGCCCGAGCGACGGCTGGACCAAACTGACACCAACTTACGGTGCCCCCCGCAGTGGTCCATGTGCCTGTGGGTTGTCAGGATGTGTGTGAGGGTGATGGCGATGTCGGTGTGTGACTCTAGTGCGGAAATGACGGACAGCAGCAAATCTGCGTTGGACACATCCACTGCCACGGCGTTGAATGCCCGCGCCGCGCCGGCTTTGTCTGTGACGATGCCGCTGTCCTGCACTGCCTCGATGCTGGCAGGTGTCAGCACCAGGTATTGGTAATTGTCGCCCATGACTGGAATGGGCAGGACAGAGGAAGCCAACCCGCGGCGAGAGCCGGTCTTGAGCGGAAAGTGCACAGAGAAGGATGTCAGTGCAGAATGCATTGCGCCTGGCAACTGAATGCCATCGACTGCTTCGGCAGCGTCCAGCAGTTGTGTGCGCTTTTGTGCAGCAGCTGTGGCGTGTGAGCTGAGTTGGAAGTCATGAATGTACTGGCCAAACGGAGTGTGCGCGTACACGTAATACATCATTTTGAACACGGGGTTCCGAACAAAGCACATTGTCACACCAAAAATTACAGAGGCAGCCACCACGAAAGTGCAGCCCACGATGGCCATAACGGGAAGGGCTTGTAAGACAGATGTCCCAATCCCTTGAAATGCCGCAGCTGTGCTAGTCGCCATCGTGAAAGCTCTGACGCTGTGGAGATCCCAGCAGCTTCCACAAATGCAACTATGATCACGTGGGAATGCTGTGCATTGTGATGCTGCAAAAGGGGGGGAATGTGCTGATTTGGCAGGATAAGCTGCGTGGATCGACAGGAGCGAATGATGAGAGCAGAGGTTGGCAAGGGGGCCCTTTTTCCCCGCGGGAGCATCACAGTTATGCTGGCCAACAACTCAAGCCGAAATCAGCATATGAAGCCGTGTTTTGATCTTTCGAGGACTCGTGCCCACCCGTTCTCAACGTCAATTAAATTCTGCAGCGGCGGAGGCCAACACGCCAAGTCTATTCTACTTGCCTGTGTCTGATTGAGCCAAGCCTGAAGCCAGTTCGTCTTAGCCATGAGTGCTGCCCAGTTCGCGTCTATGAGGGGTCCACATGGTGCGTTTAGACGCAAGCTATTCCTTTTTCTTCCTCTCGCAATTGAGCCCGGTTCTCCTGCAGAGTGGACACCAACTCCGCAGCAAAAAGCCACCTTTGAGTGGTACTTCACGCAAGCAAACACCGAGGGTGGAAACATGTTGTCTGGAAAAGATACTGTGTTCTTTCTTCGCAAGTCTGAGCTGCCCGTTGACCAACTCAAGCAGGTACGGCCTTTGCTGAGCGGAGCAAAGTGTGCTCTTTCCTTGCACCACAGCTCATCGTGCAGGTGTGGAATGTTGCTGCAAACGGCGCAAAGTCCCTGAACCAAGATAGTTTTGCTACGGCATGCCGGCTGGTAGCACTTGCTCAGGCTGGTGTGGCGACACCTTCGAAGGGCGCATTATCTGCACATTCCATGAACTCGGCGATGCCAACGTTCAAAGGGCACACGCCACCGGCAAGCGTCACTCAGACCAGCAACACACCTGCTTGGCAAACTCAATCAACTGGCGATGCTGGGAGCGTAAGCAGTGCTACCTCTGCTGGTGGCTCGACTGGTGGTTGGGCGATTGCTCCAGAGGACGAGGGCAAGTTCCGCAGCCTTTTTGTATCAACAGACAGCGACAAAGACGGCTACCTTAGTGCACAAGATGCTGCTGGGCTACTAAAAAAGTCAGGTCTCCCGCCTCATCATTTGCGAACTGCTTTTGAGTTCGGAGATTATGATGGTGACAAGCGTTTAAATCTCAAAGAGTTTGCAGTTGCCATGCAGCTGGTGCTTGGCGTTGCAAAGCGAGGAAAGGCTATGCCCACAAGCCGCCCAGAGGAACTCACAGCATACCTGCAAGGCAGTGCTGTTCCGGCTCCTGCCTCCTCTGTTCCTGTGTTCACCCCCCGCAGCGGCGCCACCTCCCCCGCCGGCAGTGCAGGGGGGGGCTCCCTCCCCCCCGCCAGGGGCGTCATGAACTCAGGCTTCACTGACCGTGCAGCCGCGCTGAGTGCTGCATTTGACGGCCTTGGGGGCGTCAGTGACTCCCCCGCCAAGGGTGCGCCCACCCCCAGCGGTGACTCAAGCAGCCAGCAGGGCACCCCCCAACAAGAAGCAGGACCCCCCAAAACTGCAACTGTAGGCAGCCCCATGTTGGCCCCACCACCCGTGACCACCACCCCCCCTAGCGCATCGTACCCCCCCCCTGTGCCATCCCAGCAGCAGCAGCAGCGCACCGGCAGTGCCCTGTCGCATGGCAGTGCCGCACCTCCGCAGCAACACCACATCCCTGCTGCTGCGCCGCATGTCACGCCAGTACATGGTACAGCAACACCAGCCCACTCCCAGCAGCAGCAGCAGCAGGCGTCGACTGCCTCGGCTTCTGCACTACACGCCAGCCGGGATGTCAACAGCGCACTGGAGGCTGCACTGGTGCGGGAGCGCACCTTCGGGAAACGCATGGGGGACGCTGCAGAAAACGCATCAGCTGAGTTGAAGCAGCTGCAGGCGGAGCGGGACATGGTGACAACTCAGACTGAGGCGCTGCGGAGCAAAGCGGCCAAGGACATGCAGGAACACGCGGCCATTCTGGAACAGATCAAGGAGGCCCGGCAGGCCTTGGCTGCAGCGAGGTCGGAACACGGGGCTGCCACAGCGCAGGCGGAAGAGGCCTCTGCGACCCGAAGCAGCGGGTCGGCAGAGCTGTCGCAGCTAGTCGCACAGCTGTCGCAGAGCGGCACGAACCTGAGCAACCTCTCTCAGGCGTTGCTGCAGCAAGTGAGGCAGACAGCAGCTCAGAACACAGCCACTGCGGTGACCCAGACCAAGGCTGACCAGTTGGGTGCACTTGCCACCCGCCAGGCGGCGGCGGCATCAGCCACGGCAGCTGAGACTGCTGCCCTGAAGGCCGCTGCTGCCAGCGCCCAGAACAGCGTCGAGCAGCTGCAAGAACAACTGGCAAGCGCAAAGCAGGAGGCTGAACAAGCATCCAAGAACACAGGTGCTGCCGATGCTGCCCTTGCGAAGGCTCGGCATGATATTGCTGCTGCGCGAGCCTCCCATGATGCCGCTGTGCGCTCCAAGCTGGCGGCAGCAGCAGACGCGGCAGAAACACAGGCGCTGCAAACAGCACTGGCCAACGCAGTGCAGAGCCTGCGGAACATCGTTGCAGCAGGAGGTGTTCCGCTTGCAGCTTCGCCAGCGCAGCACCGCACTGCTGCCAGCAGCGTCGCGCTGACGCCAGCAGTGGCAGCTGCCCCACTGGTCACTTCACCGCCACCCACATCTACCCCTGCGACAAGCTTGTCAGGGGGGGCTTCCACTGCCGTGGTGCCCCCCCTCGGCTCCACTGGTGCTCTGGAGAAGCTGCACGTGGCAAGCCCTGGTGACGACTCCCCCGCCCCCATGGCGCCCCGGGGCACCCCCAGCGCAGAGGCACGGGACACGCCGTCGCCCTCGGGTAGTGCAGCCTCCGGCTCCTCCAAGTCTGCTGTCATGGGTGGCAGCGCGTTGTCAGGGGGGCGCCCAGCAGCCACCAGCATTGACGAAGCCTTCTCAGGGCTTGACCTGGGGATGGGGGAGGAGGTGCAAGCTAGCCCCCTGCCAGCCCTGGGCGGAACACCGGGTGCAGACACCGAGAACACCGAGGCAGCAGCGCCGCCGAAGCTGGGTGGTGCCACGCCGAACACAGAACAGGAGCTGCCCCCCGCCGCAGCTGCTGCGGATGACTTTGGCAATGCGGCCTTTGGGGACGCTGACACCGTGGACGTTGCCGGGGACGGCAAGCAGCCCAGCAGCGGTGATAATGCTGACACCGCTGCATCGCAAGACGCACCGAAAGTCACGGAGGCCGACTTCGATTTTGACGACAGTGAGTTTGACGACGCGGCATTTGAGGAGGCCTCGCCGCAGCCACCAGCAGCGGAGGACAGAAGCCCCCCCGCGGAGGAAGTGCAGGAGGGGGCAGATGTGGCCATGCCACCTGCCCCTGCAGCCCCCACGTCCAGTGCCCCGGAGGCGTCGCCGCAGGCAGACGCTGTTGCGGAAATTGAGCAGGGAGGCGCGAAGGGCGCCACGCCCACGGCGGGGGATGACGCTGCGTTTGCAGATGACGCATTTGCGGAGGAGGCATTTGGGGATGATGCGTTTGGGGATGAGGGGGGGGTGTCAGCTGCAGAGGGGGGGGGCTCGCCTGAGGGGGGGGCTGGGGGAGCAGGGGCTGACCCATTTGCAGCAGGCGGAGATGCAGCCTTTGCAGACGACGCGTTTGCTGACGCTGATGCAGCTTTTGAGGATGCACCTGGCCCAGCTGTGGCTGCTGAGGGCGACGATGCATTTGGCCCTGGGGATGATGAGTTTGGGGACGACCCATTCGCATGAATGCAACCCAATTCATGATAGAGTCAAACAACTTGCAAGGGGGAAAGCGTGCTGTGCATTGTGGCCATTATAACGGCTTTGTGAGCGGGAAGTGCCGGGTTCCGATCACGGCACCTGAACTTGAGTAAGGGGAAGTGCAGCACAAGAAATCTTTCCGAGCGAAGCTCTGCCATGAGCATGAGAGAAATTGACAAGCACACCCAGGCATTGCGAAATGGCTGGAATTACATCCCGTTCTTGAATAAGCTCTTGGTCAGCTGGTCTCGCCTGATTGCTGTGCGCTTGTCAAACATTACCATGGACCAATCGGTGCTTGTTTGCATCTCAATTTCCGCAAATTCTGCATGTGAGGCCCTGATTTGAAAGTTGAGGCATACGAACCAATCACACACCTTGGTAGCCGTATTTGAGTACTATTTTAGTTTTTTTGTGACTGCCAGGCTATTTTGGGCGATCTGAACCCCCCCATGCCTCGTGAGAGGGAGTGCGGAACTTGTGTCTTGTGAAAGCTCGCAGAGACCCTAATCATTTACATTCCATGAAAGTTGTGCGAGAACCATCTCACACATTTACTTTCTTAACATTTGATTGTATTTTTTGCATTTTCCTGCAAGAACTCAATCTCTGCACAGCTTTTTGCACTAACATCCGTTCAGGTGAAGTGCGGAATTCGGATTGGAACACGCCAGTCTTTATATTTGTCCCCAACAACAAACACTTATACAATGGAGTTTGTGAAATCTGCCAAGAAGGATAAGAAGGAGAAGAAGGACAAAAAGGAGAAGAAGGAGAAGAAAGACAAGAAGGAGAAGAAATCCAAGTCACCCAAGTCCAGTGCGGTAATTGCTGTGGACGGCGCAGCTGCTGAGGCTGCTGCCGGCCGCAAGCGCCCACGAACTCGCTCCATGGGCTCCGTAGATGACGATGCTGATTATCAAAAGGCAGTTGGTTCGGCCACCAAAGCGCCTGTAGCTGCTGCTGCCGGCTCCGATGCCGAGGATGAGGATGTGGACAGCAGCATGATCGGCGGCAAGACCACCCCCCTCTCCAAGTTCCCACTCTCCGCCGAAACCGAGGCTGCCCTGGTCGCCCGTGGCATCAAGTCCCTCTTCCCCATTCAGGCGCAGACCTTTGACAAGCTGTTCTCAGGACAGGACCTCATCGGCCGCGCGCGCACCGGAATGGGCAAGACCCTGGCATTCGTGCTGCCCACTGTGGAGCAGCTGATCCAGGCCCCCGGTGGCCGCGTGCGCCGCAGTGGCCACGATGGCCCCGCTGTGCTGGTGCTGGCTCCCACTCGCGAGCTGGCTAAGCAGGTCGGCAGCGACTTCGAGATCTACGCCCCCGGCATGCGCACTCTTGTGGTGTACGGTGGCACCCCCTACGAGCCCCAGCGCCGCGCCCTGCGCACCGGCGTGGAGATCATCGTCGGCACCCCCGGCCGCGTGAAGGACCACTGCCAGAACGGTACCATCAGCCTGCACAACCTCACCCATGTGGTGCTGGATGAAGCCGACCAGATGCTGGATATGGGTTTCGCCGACGACATGCGTGAGATCCTGGACTTCAACCCCATCCTGGCTGCACGCGCCAAGGCTGTGAGCAACAAGTCCATGGGCATGATGCGAGCCAGCGAAGGCCTCCCTGCCTCAGACGAGAACAAGCCCCAAGTGATCCTGTTCTCAGCCACCCTGGCTGCCTGGTGCAAGGATGTCGCTGCAAAGTACATGGACAAGCCCCTCACGGTGAACCTTGTCGCCGAGGGTGCCTCCGCTGCGTCCCTGGATGTGCAGCATTTGGTGCTGCAGTGCCACTGGCAGGCCCGCGCCAGCACCATTAACGACCTGATCCGGGTGTACGGTGGCGCCAAGGGGCGCACCATCATCTTCACAGACACCAAGCGTGACGCCAATGAGCTTGCTGTGGATGCCGCCTTGAGTGTGGATTGCGCTTGCCTGCACGGAGACATCTCTCAGTCGCAGCGCGAGACCACCCTGCAGGCGTTCCGTGATGGCCGCCTGAGCTGCATTGTGGCCACAGACGTGGCTGCCCGCGGTCTTGACATCAAGGGCGTCGACCTGGTGGTGCAGATCCAGCCTCCCCAGAAGAACTTCAGTGGGCGCGCAGACGTGGATACGTACGTGCATCGCTCAGGACGCACCGGGCGCGCCGGCACCAAGGGAACCTGTATCACAATGTACGCCCCCAAGGACGAGTCAGTCCTCAAGGAGATCGAGCGTGCAACCAAGAACACCTTCAAGCGCATCGGGGCCCCCCAGAGCGCCGACCTTGTGAAGACTGCCGCTGATGACGTGGTGAAGAGCATCGAGGGGGTGTCTGAGGAGATGGTGGAGCACTTCGCCGACACCGCTCAGGAGGTGATTGCCGCATGCGACGGCGACGCAGTGGACGCCCTTGTGCGCTGTTTGGCAGTGGCCACTGGCTACACCGACTCCATGCCTGTGCGTTCCTTGTTGACGTCATCCGAGGGCATGGCGACGCTGCAGTACAAGGTGCCCCCCAGCATGGGCGACGGCATGCGTTCACCCTCGTACGCTTGGGGTGCGCTGCGCCGTGTTCTGCCGGAACAGGTGGTTGAAGAGATCAAGGGCATGCGTCTGAGCGCCGACAGCCAGATCGCAGTGTTCGATGTGCCCCACAAGGCCCTGAAGAAGATCTCCCACGTGTTTGATGACAATAGCACAGGCCTGTCCAGGTGTGAGACCCTGCCCAAGTTCCAAGACCGCTCCGGCGGCTACGGTGGCGGTGGCGGCAGCCGCGGCGGAGGTCGTGGAGGCTTTGGTGGGCGTGGCGGCGGCCGTGGCGGAGGTCGTGGAGGCTTTGGTGGGCGTGGCGGCGGACGTGGCGGTGGCCGCGGCGGTGGGCGTGGTGGCTTTGGCGGTGCCAAGCGCGGACGCTCTTATTAAGCGTGTCTTGTTTGCCGCCGGGCGTGGAGCCTGGCGCTGGTTTTGCGCATTGAGCGCCAATTCAGCCCGAGGCGTGTTTCTGCGCCCGGCCAGCAGCTGCTTTGAGGCACACGGTGCCGCAGTGCCGTATGTCGAGCAGCGTGACCGCTGGCTGTGTGCTCTCTTGGCATGAAGCCTATGCCACAGCTGAGCCCTGGGCCTTTTTTGCCAGCACTTCGTGCATTTGCGCAGGACAGTCCGTGCATGAATATACTGTCTCTCGCAACCTTTGCCGACTTCACGCAATATATCATGTTGTCTCGGTGGTGCTTGTCTGCTAACAGGCTGTAGAACTTTCATTCGCAACGCAACAGGTAGTATAGCCTGCGACACTTCTTCGTCCCAACCAAGGCAAGCCCAGCATCGCATGCTTCTGCATCGCGCTGCAGAAGCAGCCTCCCAGCAAATGCAAAGTGTCCAATAAAACGCAGTGCTTTCACTCCAGTCTCGGCCTTGCCTGCCCTCTGAGGTCTCATAGTCTAGGACAAGGGGTGGTTGCCATTGTGCAGAAGAGGCCCATGGGTTTAGAGATTGAGGCCCCTACACCGGACAAGTACGAGAAGGGGGCGGGGCGCCTGGAAGGAGGCACAGCCTGAGTAGATTTGTGAAGAACGGAACAAGAGTGCAGCTCAGCACACTCCAGAGGGGAGAGTGCGAACGTTTTGATCCTAACCACACAACACGAATCTGATCAACACAACAAAGCAAGCATCAGCTACAAGAAGCGATCCCACACCAAACGCAAACAGCCAGCCCCAAGCAATTGCAACCCGCTGTACAACACCCTGCAGAACAAGATCGGCGCCGATCGGAGCGAACCTACAGGAGACCGAGGAGGTTCGACGGGTATCTATGAACACAAGAAACGGATGAAGAGATGGTGGAGGAGAGGTGTGCAGGGAAAAGCGCACCTCACATTTTAGTGCCATTTCTTGTCATGCTAGTGTACGAAGGTACCCCGAGAATTGGGAGGTAACAACGGGGGGGTTCACAGACTGCTGCAGACTGGGCTTGTCGCCACACTGCGCAGAGCAGGTGCCCCTCGTTTCTGCCATTCGCAAGGATTTGCATGCACAAATGCTCGCATGTTTATGCTGTCGTTTGGGAGCCCTTCTGTGCTTTTTTTTGCAGTTTGTGCTTTCTGCGGCAGTTTCTGCAAAACTGCGGCAAATACTCACCGTTGCCCAGCGGTGCTTCGGTTGATATCAAGCATTCCTGCCACGCTGTGCGCACAATTTATCATCAAGTGACTTTTTCAATGCCTGCTTGTATGCGCAATGCCACCCGTAAGCTTATAATTCTCCCTGCATTTTGCTGCTGCACTCCTGCCGAGTGTGATGCTCACGAAGCTGCCAATCACCTGGCAGGGCTGCAGCGCATTCGCTCGTCCTGCTGCACTTGTGGCTACGTACTGATGTTAGAACTGGTAGGATTTGCTGTTTTAGTTGCCACTGCGCCGCGCATAGAGGCATCAGGCTGTCGTCGTGGTTCTTGCTGCACTTGCATCGCCCCTGGGTGCACTGCTATGACGCACAGCACACTGTGTGTACAGAAAGCACCACCGAAGAAAAAAGCAGCTTGGGCCGATCCAAGTGCACCTGTCAAGGACACGGCGAAAGTGAAGTCGTGAGTTCAAGCCCGGCAGTGATATTCGCAGGGGCATGACTCGATACCTGCTCTTTTCACGGCTTTCCTCCGCAGCGCCCCGAAGCAGTCTGCCGATCTGGACGATTCTAGCAGCCCAACCCACAGCAACCCCATGCGAGCAACTTCCCAGCCTCAAGCACCCAAGAAGGCAAAGGGTAGGAACGCAGCAGCAGGGGGCGGTGGGAAATCCCCCGCGGCAAAGGCACCGCTCAAAAAGAAAGCAGCTCCCAAGCGCAAGGCCACACCCAAGCCCAAACAGAGCACGTCCACCTCGGCTGCTGCCCCACACCTCCGTCAGTCTTCCAGTGACGAGGACTTGACGGGCGCGGAGCCAATTGAGTTGGAGGAGGGCAACACCCTCATGGAGAAACTCCAGTACAACATCGCCGTGCTGACTCGCTCCAGCGTGGGCACTGGTATCATGGCTCTGGTTGCAATTGCCATGTCAGTGACATCCATCAGTACAGTCTCAGAGGCATATGCTCGTGAGTCAGCTGCACACCCCGCCCCGTGTGCCCACACCAGGGATGTTTGAATCCGCCGTTTTGCAGAGTTTCAACGTGACGTAACGGGGCTGAACTCGGTGGTGCAAACATGGGACGCCCCCCCCCTGGTAGATCTGGCTTTGCTGCACGGGAATACAAGCTGTTCCGTACTGCAAGGGGCTGGGACCACGGGGGGCACTTCAACTTCAACCTGGAGCGGCATCGGCACACTACAGTGGCCGGGGGCTGAGGCTAGCAATTGTGCATGCCCAGGCTTTGCTTCCGACAGCTTCGGCAACGTTCAAGATTCCTCCAGTACTGCTTGCAATTCTAATCAAACCAGCGGTAAGCAGACGTAGCCGTGCACCCATTGCTCGGCGCACACTTACATTTGTCACTGCAGCTGGCTGTGAATCGTTTCCCCCGTTTCCAGCCATGCCCCTAAGCCAAGTATTTGGGGGCGTGCAGCTATGTGGGCGCTCGGCAGGCCCCCCCTCGACGAGCCTTGGGGGGGGGGACCGTCCCGTCCCCAATTCGGCAGGACTGTGCCCAACTGGAATGAAAATCTGCGGCGAAGTGATTGGTGGCATTTCTGCTGTTCCCAACTGGAACACCAATCGGGCCATGTGCTTTGACAGCGCCGTGCCCTGCCCAGTCCGGAGGCTGGTGGTTGCGGATCCGCTGCAGGTCCTGCTACAGCTGGGGGTCACGGATGTAAACGGCGCGCTAGCAACGCAGCACAGCCTGCACAGTGGCGATGTGCTGCTGCTGTTCAACAGCTCCCAGTCTGCCTTCACCTCCAATTTATTGCTTGGAGTTGTGAATGCAACTGCTGCCAGCGGC
>Ga0307982_1004167_pt1 | contig 11450 bp, 11 predicted proteins | sample OrgLakmetagen989_FD_201847 | JGI IMG/M metagenome (GOLD analysis project Ga0307982, IMG submission 201847) | Saline water microbial communities from Organic Lake, Antarctica - #989 | ecosystem: Environmental > Aquatic > Non-marine Saline and Alkaline > Saline | place: Antarctica: Organic Lake... | reverse complement strand
ACCAGTGCAGGAAAGGGCAAATGAGTGACGAAGACAGGTGAAATACATAACAAGAATCAGCTTTTTGACGGCGCCTTGATTCCGTCACGTTTTTATGCACAACACCAGAAGTGGTTTGGAGTAGCTTTTGGAAAACATTGTACCAGGAGCTAGTTTAACGTAACAGTAAGGGCCATAATATCACCTTCCAGGACGAGCTCCTTTTCAGCTGTCGTCTACAGCAGCAAGCCTGCACTCCGCGCAACAAATCCACCGATTCAGTTCGCTGTTTCACCTAAATGATATCTAGTATGTATTTAGATGTAAGCGCTAGCGTTAATACATCGCGCTCAAGGCAAATTGCTGAATGAGTGCCGCATTGGCGAGAACGTCGCGAGAGGTAGCCCGCGACCCCACCCCCCAGCAACACCTAGGAAGCCACTATACACAAGAATGCAAGATATTAGCGTGAAACAAGTGCTGAGAACTGCAATCCGTGCACGTAATTGTGCCTCTGGATGTCGAGGGCATGCGCAAGGAGAGGGGTGAGGCAGGGGGGCGGTTGCACCCCTCGATCAGGCAAGACACCAATGAACTAATCGTCAGAGTTGTGTGCCGAGACTATATGATGTTTCATAATCGAACAAGCATACAATCAAGCGCGGCTAGACCGCAACCTTGTGATTTGAGCTCTCTATACACCCTCGATGACTCTGCACGAAGAGGAAATATACGAAGAATGCATCAGGAAGTGGACTCAAGGTCACGTTCTGCGAGAAACAAATACGCAAAAGAGAAAGATGATAAGTTTGAATCAAATGGACGCAAAACCTGCTCAAACACCGCGCGATTACGGCTGACAGCGTGATATGTTGTGCAAGCTTAGCTTCCAGGCCAACGCCAATTTCGGTAAACAATCGAGGTGCAATACCTAACGATGAAGAGCTCGTACTTTCATGTTGGTGAACATTTTTTAAATCTTATCAATGCGCTTCATAAAATATACCCGATAAAGAGTTAGCAATTCGCCTTAGGGCTACAGGACCGGAGATAGCGTCGTAGACAAGACAGAGATTACAACGTTATAAATGGCTACAGATATTGGCACGATTGATCATCAAGACTATTTGCGGCCCACCTGCTCCTGGCATTTGAGATGTTCCCGTTCGATTGAATTAATTTGTTTAGGACGAGCACGCCAAGTCAACTGCGCGCGCACTTAAAACGAGCTATATTTGAGTCAAGTCAACTGCCTGAAATGACTCAACGTGTGATGAAAGACCACAATAAAAGTAGATTGCTCCGCAAAACCCTACCCTGTAGGCCTTTAGAATTCCTCCTATTTACGGTAGCACTCCGGAACATTTAATTCTCCGTAACATCCAAAACATCCGAAATTGCGGTTCGAATAAGGGGAATACACCGAAGCATAGTCCGAAACCAAAGCATTAGTTTTTCGTATCATCCGAAATTACGGTCCGAAACATGTCTTTTTCGCCGTATTTCGCACCCCAGATTAGGGTTAAGATTGGCAATAGGTTAAGGGTCCTGACCAGTTAAGTTATGGACATTGTTCGCGAGGTTGCTTCCTCTTCTTTTTCTTCTACGGTGGCGCATTTTACCTGTAGTACTCGAAGGATAGATAACGGCAAAGTTGCATTAAGGAATCGCAATTAGTAGCAGAATGAGGAACAGACATGTGTCTTCTTTATAAGACGACGGAGAAAGTTATTGGATCACAAAAAATCGGGCGCAGCATATATATGTTTGCTCATTTCAGACGACTCGTTGTGCAGTCGATTTGACAATGCTCATATCTTTTCGAATCACTATTGGATCAATCGTTGGATTGTCAAATTAGGCACACACGTATTACTCCGCATTAAGCCTGCACCACAATCATCTAATAAGTGTGAATATCGAAGCTGTTTATAGTGGGTTTGTTGCGCATTTCGGCACTAATTTTGTAGTTAATTGCCACAAAAGGCGCGGTGTCGTTGTACATCTAATTCATTAGTACATAAAACGATTGATTCTACAATATGTTCCTGCCGAAGGCTTTTTGGATTGCACCTTACTTTTTACTTTTTGGATTCTTGTACGTGGGCCGCCTTTTTAAGCGTAGTGCCCACTTTGCTTCATATATATCTGAGAAGCAGCTGCTGAATCTTAGATATGATCAAATGCATACTACATCTTCCCAAATGATGAAAACGTCAATTATTACAGTTGCTACTGGAGGTTACGACGCAACTCTTCTTGCGACATCCGTAAGAAATCAAGGCAGGTTTCAGAACTCAGTACTAATTATATCTGACGATCCGAACTACGACGCAAGAGGCAATTTTGACGCAGAAGTGATTCATGTTGATAAACCAAGGGACTCACTCGATGCAGTTAGTCTGAAAACTAAGGTCTTCGAGATCATAGATTCAGCCTTCGCAAAACAAGAGAGCTCACAAAAATTGACGATATTAAATAATCATTTGCTCTATCTCGATGCTGATATTCAAGTAAATTCTGATATTTACGACTTCCTGTACGAGGTTGGCGTATGGGATCCAAAGTGTAGCATCTATGCAATTCCAGAGAGATGGTATGCAGCAAGCACTTGGAATACTGGTACAATGCTTTTAGACCGATTTCATTCAGCAAAATTTCTGAGAGAGTGGAACAATATCATCGTGAGCAATTATCATTTTATACGGAAGGGGCAGAAAGTGTACAGTAAAGACCAATGGGCATTGATGAAGTTGATTACGGAGGACGCAACAAATCAATACGAGGTTTGCCCTCTTCCTAATTCAGTAAGCTTTGCAGCTGACTTCATGACACGCTATGTGTGGGGCGTGTATGATTCGACTTTTACGCATTTCACAAGCTCGAAGAAGGATTTTGGATTCTCAAACAAAAATCCAATTTCAAAAGATCTTAATTTTTCTTTGAGGCGTGAAGCTTTCAAGAATCCTTAGTTTGTGAGGAAGCCTTACTGTTGTGAATGGGTATGATACAATTATCCTTAAGACATGCCTGGCGTCTTTCGACAGATCTAAAGCTGGAATCTTTTGTTCACTTTATCGACTCCGCGATAAGTACCGTTCAGATATGAAGTATTTCTTTGCAAGGTCTATTTTTCTGGCGTCATTTCGATAGATCTAAAGCTGTTATCTTTTGTTCACTTTATCGACTCCGCGATAAGTACTACAGTGCAGATTTTTTTTAAATGTATTTTCCATCATTCGAGAGGCTCAAGTATTTCCTATTTCTTGTGTGATGTCCGTATTAAGTATCTGCTGTCTATTTTTTTCAACAAGCCAAAATTTACCCATGTACTGCATACTGAATGTAGTAGCGACATCCCCCCTCGATGTGCCCTAGTTGTGTGTCCTTATTCGCCATTGCAGTGCAGTAGGATTTCGATGTGCTTAGATGGGATTCCAGAATAAAATACACGAGGTCTTGCATTACGGCTGAAAAGTCCTATAGTAACGCAAATACTATAAACGAAACCCATCGCATTGCCCTTACTCACTTTCACTTTATTCTCCATTTTTAGTTTTAGATGTAGATACTGTAGATATCAAGTTCGCATTGAAATAATTGTCCATTGATCTCGGTCGGGATTTTACAACGAGAATATAGATTCGGTGAAGCTTAACGGCCTGCAAAAGGCTCATTTGTGCTTATTTCTCTTTCATTAAATCATCGCGGTAGCCGCAGGTGGGGTCTCTCTTTGATTGGCCGGCCGTCGGTTCGTATTTCATGGCATGATATTCATCAGGTAAGCACCCCATTGGATCTGACGACCACTCTGAGCCCACTCTTTTCCAACTCCAGGGCAACGCCGAAGAAAAAAAAACATCGTCAGAAATATAATGTAAGAAGGAGCCTAATGAAGTAGGGGCATGTGCAATTCAGTTATGTCGTTCTACATAACACTGCATTTCCGAAGTCCGCCCTTGATGCAGAAATAAGTGTACCAGTCCATGCACTCCCGATCGAGTCCGCGCGGCATGAGATCTGCAAGCACGCGCCGGTCACGGTGCAGCGTCTCCACTTCCCCGATCATGCCACCAGTGGACTCGAACGCAGCGTCAAGCAGCGCTTCGTAGTCTTTGTTCACGGCCCGCACTAAGCTGGAGCGCTCGTCATGCGTGTTGCTTCACACAAGGCAAAAAGAAAGCACATGGGTGTGTGTCAAAGATGGAGAGGAGAAATTAGAGAGAAGTGGAGAGAAAACGCAACAGCACGCGAGAAGCAGCATAAGCAAGGAATTGCTTCTTTGACTGGTGCAAGTCTGAATAGGGTCAACGACGTACCATTTGGCGCACATCCATCGAATGAACTCGTGATTGCCTTGCAGTGCTACTGGAAACATGTGCGCCAAAGCAGGGTTGTTCGTAAGATCTATCTTGGCTAGCTTTGCTTGCAAGCCAGCTGTCGGAGGGAAATAATTCATACGGTTGTTGCACAAATGCAACTCTTCTATGTTAGACAAGTTAGCTAACGTTGGTGGCACCGTAACCAGTCGGTTTTCGCCTATGTTCATGTAGACTAGACCTGAACATAGGCCCAACTCATCGGGCAGTCTCGTTAACTTGTTTCCATTGGCTTTCAAAACATGCATGGTTCGAAGCTTGCCAATTTGTTTCGGTAAGGACGCGAGCTTGTTGTTGGAGCAGTTCAATTCGCGCAGGTGTATTAAGTCTCCAAGTTCGGGTGGGAATTCTGTGACTGCATTGAAGGACACGTCTAGTACGAGCAGTTCTCGGCCCATGGTCCACACTACATCATCCACAAGGGTCCAACCGCGGTAGGTTAACACCAGTCTGCCATCAGCCTCTGGAGTAGGCACTAAGTCGTCATATTCCTCCATGATGCTGTCAGAGTTCTGAGATTCTTACTCAATGTACGACTAGAGAAGGCTAATATCGAATGACTGTAGCAGCTAACTTTCTTTATGACCCAAGACTAGGCTGCATGAGCTAAGCGACTGGTCGCCTCTCTCTCACGCCATGAAGCCACGCCTCCGGTGAGGCATTTTTATCAACAAGACGACCCAACAATGAAACTGTTAACGCTTTGATCTAATATAATATATATTTCAATTCAAAAAGCGTTCAGGACGAGGGCAAGCCGCCAAACCGTCCACAGTAAGTCGGAGCTTGAGGCTGCGCTGCCTGTGAAGCAAGCATCAGTTGAGGCGACACCACCGAGTATAATGACTTTCTGCCATACGCGTTCAATCGTGTAATGCATAGCCCGTTCTCTCGTGCTATTTCAAATTACAGGAGGCATGGCGAGATCCCCTGCTGACGGAGACTGGAGCGACTCAGAGTTCGACGAAAACTCGGACTTCCAGTCATCGCAGGTGAGCGTGTAATCCCATTTACTAAGATTGAAGCTATTCCGATTTGGCCTCCTCTAGGTTAGATGCGGGCTGGAGCCTGTGGTGGCTGACGTTTGACTTTTTGCTCTTTCGTGCAGGAGGGACTGGATGCCAAGGCAACACCGGTAAAAAACGGCAAGGGCCCGATAAAGAATCAGGCTTACGACGAGGCGGTCGATTTAAGTTCAAGCGACACGAGCATATCACATGGCAACCCTACACCGAAAAGAGGAGCCAAGGTGGGTCGCAGTGACTAGTTCTGAGGCCGTTCGTTGGGGCGGTAGAGTTGTAACTGTATTGAGAAGAAAAGAGTTAAGACACGATAAATACCAATGAGGGTGCCTACTAAGAGCGAAGCATCCAGTGGCGTTCAGCTCAATCTAATGGAGTACATACTAGCGCATTAACCCCGGATCTAGGTGGGATATGAGAAGCTCTTTTATTGCGGTTCTCAGGGAAACTTGAACAGTGCATATCGTTGGCCTCGTTCGTAGCGAACTGAGCTATCAAGAATGAACTGCTTATCACCCCTTTTGTATATTTATCTTCGGTTTTTCGATTCTATTGAAATTCTTATCTCTAACATGTACTTGAATTTTACATCCTGCAGCCCACGGGCGATCAGGGCGCGTTCGACGAAGGCCAGGACGACGAGTCGGCCAGCAGCTCAGAGCCCAAACCCGGCCGCAGGGACAGCGGGGGCGCCAAAGGCGTGCCTCCTCAGGCCAAAGCTAGCGCAGGGGGCGGCGCAGGGCCAGTAGCGAACAAGCCTTTCGACGAAGCGCATTCCTTGGGCGACGAGTCGGGGGACTTGTCCTCCGAAGACAGCATCATGACCAATGACAGCGAGCCAAAAGGGGGCGGTAATGGGCGCAGTGGAGCCGCCGCTGCTGCCGCGCCTGGGGCGAAACCAGGGGCAGGAGTGAGTGCGCCAGTGAGCGGCTCCACGGCCGTGTCATCAATTGCGCCACAGCAGCAACAGCAGCGAGCCGGAGCCGACGCCAAGGCGAGCGCGATCGTCACATCCAGCAAACTAGACGAGTCTTCCGAGGCCAGCGAGTCCGATGAGGACGACGACGACGAAGACGACCCGGTTGGAAGTGGGCGCAGCGGCGGCGTCGGCGGTAGCGCTGCAGGTGTAGCAGGAAGCGGCGGCGCCGCTGGTGGAAGCAGTGGAGGGGCGCGCACCCCGGCAGCCGGCGAATACAACCCGAAAGACTTTGCGCACTTGCCGGTGTCTTCGGAAGTGAAAGACTTGTTCCAATATATTTCCCGCTACAAGCCTCACGAGGTTTGATTTGCGTGCGCGCGCGTGTGTACAGGAATGGGTGTGTTTTCGGAAGATGTAGGGCATGTTCTAGCGAAGAGAGCGAGTTAGGGAGAGGAAGTCTTTCCTTTCTTGTCTTGAGGGTGCTAAAATGAACGAAGAACTAACTAAATTGACACTGCTGCTAAACTCTTTCCATTTGCTTTGGCTTCTTGCAATCAGGTCGAGTTGGACACTTCGCTGAAATGCTTCATCCCGGACTTCATTCCCGCCGTGGGCGAAATGGATGCTTTCATTAAGGTATTCTAGAGATATCCCTAGGTTACGAGTGAAGGAATGAGGAAGATCCACATCATGCTTTACAGGTGAAGACAAAGCGAGCTGCCCTGGCACCGTCTATAGACTGCTTCGATGTCTTGATTTATTTTCGTGCACTATTATGTGGATCTTGCCTACGTCATCATCACCGCCACTTGCAGGTGCCCCCACCCGACGGGACGCGGGACGAGCTGGGCCTCAAAGTGCTCGACGAACCCGCAGCGCGGCAGTCCGACGCCACGGTGCTGGAGCTGCAACTGCGCGCCGCCAGCAAAAAGCAGCACGGCGACCTGGCGATTCGGAGCATCGAAAACGCCGCCAAAAACCCGGGCGAGGTGGAGAAGTGGATCAAGTCCATCACGGAGTTGCACCGCAACAAGCCGGCGGTGGAAGTGCAGTACAAGCGGAACATGCCGGACGTGGACAGCTTGATGCAAGAGTGGGCCCCCGAGCTCGACGAATTGCTCCGAGACGGCAGTTTGCCGCTCCCCAAACCGGAAATGGACCTGACGACGGAAGAGTACGTCATCAAAAGACTGCCGTATAATTGCACTGCGTTTGGCTGAATTTTCTGCATTATTCCTGTCGCTTTAGAATTGCATCGGTTTGCTTTGGCGTGAACCTCTTTTACCTACGGATCCAATGTGTTCGCCGAAATTACTGTTCTTCTTCGTTTCACGTGTGCGTTTCCTTGTTGCATGCCACATCGTCGTCTCAGGTACGCGCGGGTGTTGTGTGCCCTGGTGGACGTGCCCGTCTACGACTCGGTGCCCGAATCTTTGCACCTGGTCTTTGCGCTTTACACGGCCTTCAAAGAAAACCCGCACTTCGCGGCACGAAGCAAAGCAAACCAAGCCCAGAACAACAACAATGGCAATGGCGGTGGAGGCGGTCCAGGGAGCAGCAGCGGCGGCCAGCAGGGAAGCAGGAGCAGCGGAGGCGGGCAAGTCATGAACGTGGACGGCGCGGATGTCTTCTCACTCGAATGAGAGTGCTCTGCTGAGCGAGAAATGTGCACCCCAAAAGCAGAAGCGCCGAAGGAACATTTTATTGTGGCCATTTTACAGCCCCTTGTTCTTTGCGCATAAAACGCCGATGTCATTGGGTTTTCCTGATGTGCTATGCTACCAAAAAACTGTAACTTACTTTTTAATTTCAAATCGAAATACCGGACTTCACTCGCACTTCCGCTGCCATATAGCCATAGAAGTGCACATCTATATTCAATATAATACTATATATAATACTATACAGAAACCCAAACCCGAAACCCAAGCGGGGAATGGGGCATACACAAGAAAGGGCAAGCAAGGGAAGGAAAGAGCCTTATTTCACTTCGGTGATGGTGAGTCACCTCTAAAGTTTAAGGTGCAGTGTGGCACACCAGTTTGCAGTTGTCACTGCATAGTACAGCATAGCACTTACTGTGCTACCACACGGCTCCTACACGCCCAACGCTCAAGGATATATTGGGAGTTGGCACTGGCGGGCGCATGTGAGCTGATTAACTCACCTTCTTGATTTCTTGATTTGGTGCCAGAGGCCAAATCCGAGATGGCGAGGGGTTTTCGATTTCGAATGAGCCATAAGCAATGCGGAAACGGGAGGTGGAGGGAAAAGGAAGAGCTTGGTAGCTTGCTGCTTGCTGGTGCATTGTGGATACATTACCAAATACCATAGCGCGCGATATCTTAGGCGATCCTTGTGTATTTAGGCGCTTCTTGTCCACTTGGCACAAACTTGAACTAAACGGTGGAAGTCACACCGGGTTCTGCCGCATCAACTTGCGGTGGCGTTGGCGGTGCAGTGGGTTCCGACACCGTAGTTTCCGACGATGCTGGCGGTGCTGACGGTGGTGCTGGTTCCACGGCACTTGCCGCAGGACTCGCTTCTTTCTCGTGTGCTGCTGGCGGCTCTGGAGGTGGTTCTGGGCCAGAATCAGCTACTACAAGAACAGCAGGTTCACATTTCTTTGCTACTAACGGCACAATGGGAGCTTTTGAAGGCACACTTGACGACGATGACGATGAAGTTGAGGAAGAAGAAGACGTGGCTCGATTGACGTTCTTTTTGCGAGTGCACGTGCCTTCCAGGACGATGCCTTGGTCCGTCGCCCATTTCTTAAACGCCGAGGAATTGAAGCGGTTTTTGACGCCGTTTTCTGTGCGCCCGTCTAAACCTTTGGCAATCGCGGCCCATTTGTTCCCGTGGAGTCGGTGCAGTTCCAAAAGCTGCCGGTTTTCAGGCTCCGACCTAATGTAATATGCCAATATGCATGAGGAGCGGTGCCAAGAAAGCGAAAATCGGTCAAGAAGACCACCAATATGCGGAAGAAAACAACACTCGCGTTCACTGGAAATAAGCAACAGTTTTCAAAACGATGCAGAAAGAATAAATGACGAGCAGCCCATTTGTTTACCAGTCCGCTTTCACGATGCCTTTGTCCAAGTGGTTGAACCAGCGCTCTCGGCACTGCTTTCCGATTCGCCCCGGTAATTGCTCCGCGACTTGCGACCATTTTACCTGCGTCAACACCCCACACCAAGGAGTACATGTTTTCGTCGATCGCGCGCAATTCAAAGAAAAAAAACAGAGCAAACGCACCCCCAATCTTCGTGGACTATACAGATATACAATCAAAGAGAAATGGTCTACTGTTCTCACCACCCCTACAGTGTACCAATTATCAACCCCATGATCATGAGCACCAACCTTGTGAGCACCGTGGGTGGCCACAGCGCCTGCCACCACTTCGTCTTCTTCTTCAGTCCACGGCCCTTTCTTCAAGCCAGGCTTCAAAACCTTGTTCCACCGGTGCAAGCACTGCACGTCCGTGAAATCACCGCTTCCGTCGTCAACCACTGAGAGCAGATTCTTGTCTCCTCCTTGGCTCTCAATTTTACTGCTACTGCTGCCTGGAGCTGAAGAAGACGACGACGACGATGATGAAGCTGGCACAGGATCTTTCATGCGCGCCGCAATTTTCTTCCACTCTCTCGCGCCGTGCACCGAGACGATGTCGCACAGGCGCCGGTCTTGGGCCGGGGTCCAATTCGACGGCCGTACAGGGAGGGACGCTTCTTTGGCTCGCTTCCCATCGGGCCCGGTGGGGCCAAACGGCAAGGGGTCGTCCCGAGGCCGCTTGCTGGCTCCGCTCGAACGCGCTTGGCTCTTTCGGCTGCCACGGTGATGGCTGTTACTGCTGTCATTGCCGGCATGGCCGATGCTGTGGCTGGCGTCTACGTGCAGCATACCATCGCCGCTGTCGCCCCCTAACTCATGATGCCACGCGCCGCCGCCGCCGCCAATCGCGTCAGCCACCACTGTGTTCGCCTGCTGCTGTTGCTGCTGGGCGGCCAGCACGGCCAGGTACGCGGCGTGGGCTTCGCAGGTTTGGTCGTCTCTGCTGCCCCCGCGCTGGGCGCAAGCCACGGCAGCGGCGTGTGCGTGGTGGGCTGCTAACTGGTGCACGGCCGCTTGTGCGGCGTCGCTATCGGACAATGCTTCGGGGGCATTGCCGCCACCATTACCATCCGCTGCTGCCGCTCCTCCTCCTTCAATACCACCATTACTACTGCTAGCTCCAGCACCTAAAGCCGGCATCGCCACACCTATACCTAAACCTACCCCATTTGCGAATCCTTGGGTAGCAGCAGGAGCACTGCCGTTGGCACCATTGACAGCAGTTGCACCGAGTCCAGAAAAGTTTCCCTGCTGTTGATGCTGCAGTTGTTGCTGCTGTTGCTGTTGCATGATCATCTGCAATAGAGCTTGCTGCTGTTCGTTAGTCCTTTGCAAGCTAGCCATTGGCCCTGCTTGAGGCTGCTGAGGAACAGTACCTGTTACATTGCCGGGGAAAGCGCCACTCCCATTTGAAGCAGCAGCGGATGAAGTAGAGGAAGCAGACGAATTGCCACCACCAGTCGCCATTGTGGCGTCGAAAGCCCCGAGACTTGCCAGCCCAGCAGCAGCGTGAGGAGCCATGTCTTGGCCGTCGGTTGAAGGCACCAAGTGCGCCACGTCCTCGCCTCTAGCAGCTTTGTCCCACGCCGACTTGAACATCACTTGCTGCTCTTGGTGCCTCGCCAAGATGGTTTGTTGCGCGAGAGCAGCGTGCAGCATATCTTGTTGCAAGCGCTGCAAGTCTTCCATCTGCGTGGAAAATAATTACAGTGCAGCGCAAAAACCGTGCATTAGAGCCACCGGACAGAACTGAAAAGTTAGCCGTGTCTGAATTCCCAGGCTGTGTGTACAATGTCACAATCGAGGAAAGACGTGTGCGTGAGTAGTCCACCATTTGGACTTCGATGCAAGCGTAGGCTGTATTAGACGTGACACTTTCGTACCGAGGTCGTTTCGGCGTGCTGTGCTTCTTGGAACGCTGAGCAAGCAACTAAATACTGCTGCTGTGCGAGCAAGTACTGTTGCTGGTGGTGCAGGTGGTGCGCTTGCTGTTGCTGGTAAAGCAAAGCTTGGATGTACTCCGTTGACCGCTGC